>SDBT01009255.1_pt1 | contig 16011 bp, 14 predicted proteins | sample 2277101 | NCBI WGS metagenome assembly SDBT01 (sample SAMN10404973, study PRJNA504765) | marine sediment metagenome | isolation source: marine sediment core GS10_PC15, 103 cmbsf | place: Arctic Ocean: Southern Knipovich Ridge | collected 2010 | reverse complement strand
TACTGACAACACGTACAAGCGTCTCGGTCAGCAAGATCAGAGCGTTTCGGGTAAGCTGAGTGGAACTGCGGCCCACAAGATTCGACAGAGCGAGGACGGCCAATGGACTACTCGAAGTACTTCCGGCAGGGTAAGAAAGTGAGACAGCGTCCGCTCCGGGAAGAAGATGCCGAACACGCGTACGCGAACTCTCTTGACAGCCCGTCGCGACGGGTCTTGCAGCTCGGCGTCGGATTGTTGACTCCCATGGACATCAAGGAGCAAGTCGCCAAGTTTGCCGGATGCAGAGACGTAGAGCGTCTTACCATCTTCAAGACCGGGGATCTTGCTCAGGTATTGCTTCCTGGAACGTCGCTTCCAGAAGTGCAATTCCGTATGTGTCGAGGGCAACGAGGTGTCGATCGCACTCCACAAGAAGCTTGGGTTCGTCGAGGAGGTACTGGGTGAGCATTCATATTGGCGCAAGGCCTGGGGATATCGCCCCGAGCATTCTTCTGCCCGGAGATCCACTCCGAGCCAAATTCATCGCGGAAACGCTGTTGGAGGACGCAACCTGCTTCAATGAGGTGCGTGGCATGCTCGGATTCACGGGCACTTATCGGGGAAAGCGTGTCTCGGTCATGGGGACTGGCATGGGAGTCCCATCGCACTCCATCTATGTCAACGAACTCATTAGCGAATACGGCGTCAAGACGTTGATTCGCGTCGGTACGTGCGGCGGGCTTCAACCCGATCTTGAAATCGGTGACGTCGTGCTCGCGATGGCTGCTTCCACCGATTCTCACATCAACCGGCTGCGATTCTCAGGAATGGATTTCGCGCCTACTGCCGGCTTCAACCTGCTCCTGAAAGCGTATGAAGCAGCCAAGGCCGGCAATGTCAACGTTTGTGTGGGCAACATCCTCACATCCGATACCTTCTATCACGACGATCCTGAATCCTGGAAACAATGGGCCGCCTTCGGCGTGCTGGTGGTTGAAATGGAAACAGCTGGTCTGTACACGCTTGCGGCAAAACTTGGCGTTGACGCGCTTTCAATCTTGACTGTTAGCGATAGCCTCGTTTCTGGTGCCCAAGCGACTTCTGAACAGCGCGAACGTACCTTCACAAGAATGATCGAACTTGCATTGGAGATCGCGCCGTAGTCCCGCAAGGCGAGTAATCTGTGAGGAGGTCCTGTTGAACGAAGTCATTCGAAAACTTGACGGAGCCAACATGGACATCGACCTGTCGACACCGGTGGATCAGATCGTGTGGGGTCAAGACAAGTGCGCGTCGAACGAAGTGGCCGGCACCGGCGCGACCACCGATGCGCGGTGAAGAACGTGTCAATCTGCCCATACTTCTGTGGCGTGGAGTTCATGGATTTCGTCTTGTGCGGCTACTCGAACGAAGATCCGTTGCGGCGGAAGACGTGATGGAGGGCGCACGAGTGGGCACCCGTGAGTCAATAGGTTAGGGTCGCCCAGAGAGGCCGGTTCGGTGGTGCAAGATGAACAATCGGGATCATTGTCTAGTCGCTTGAAATGGTGCCCTATTCCTGACCTTCTGGACCCAACTGTACACTATCTAATTGAGGGAACCATGACGATCAAGTTCCATTACCTGGTTCGAAGGATCATACGCATTGGCGAAGACTTCCTACTCGTCCGTCAAATCGGCGCGGACAACACGTTCTTGCCGGGAGGGCACATTGGCGAATGTGAGAGAGCAGAACATGCACTGATACGATAAAGCAACGGGGTCAGGTCTTTATTTTTGGTGTTCCTGCTCTTCCGCGACTCGCTTCGCGATCACACTGATCGTTGAGTAATGGAGACCAAGGTGGCTGGCAAGCTCCTTGAGCGTGTACTCGTGAATTCGCATTGCTTGATGGATCCTCTCGTTGCGTGAAGCTTTGTCGTGAGCATCAACCCCTGTCAACGCTTCGCCTATGTCCTTACGGACACCAGCGCATGACTCGGGAGGTGTAGTCTTTGGGGTCTGACCTTCATTCTTAGGATTTCGCGTACAAGCCTCTCAGGTGTAGGGGGCAGAGCTTTATTCTTGAATCTGCGAAGCTTGCCGCTTGGCGATAACGCTGATAGTGGTGAAATGGAGGTCAGACACCGATTTGAGATTCACGACACAAGGTTTCGTGCCTTGATCGAGAAGCCAAGACTGGCTTGCATCTGACCCCAAGAATGACCCCAAGAACAAGATCTGCCACCGAGAACATCAGTTGCCAGGATCATGACTCCGAAGACGCACCTTGTGTTTTGTCACTCCGGCCGCTAGAGTTCCCAGTGTTGCTTGGTAGTTGAACAGTGCTTCAAGGAAGTCCGGTTGATGCCAGAACTCCTCAATGAAGTTCCGTCCTTCTAAGATCCCAGCATAGAGGAGGTATATCATGGCAGATCGTATAGCCGGCAAAGTGAAATGGTTTAACGACGACAAGGGCTTCGGTTTCATCGAACGAGAAGGTGGCGAAGATGTCTTCGTACACTTCAGCTCCATTCGTGGCGAAGGCTTCAAGTCACTGCAGGAAGGCGTAGAAGTCGAGTTCGAATTGGGACAAGGCGACAAAGGGCCCCAGGCTCTTGATGTTACGCTAGTCTAGAACCACTTATTCTAGCTATTGATACGCGGCGCACGTTCTGTGCGCTGCGTTTTTCTGTTCTCCCCCTCAACTCTCAGGGGCAGAACTCGCATTGTGCTGCATGATACGGGGGGCTGACCGTGGGGCCGAAGACTGTCTGATGTTGCATTGCAGGACCCGAGCCCAGCAGCTACAGCTTGTCCCACATGGTGGCAAATGCGATGGCATCTCCAGCGAGAAGTGCAGATAGACCAGGAGGGCTAACCTTCTGGGTCTTAAGTTTTCCTGCTTGTACTTCGAGTATGGCGGGTGTTGCAGTGCCAGAAGCACATATTGGGTGCAGGGAGAGAAGATACAGAGCAGCTTGGAGAAGTGGCTGTGACGGACTGCCCTTCTTGAAATACAGCTTCACGAGATAGTCCGCTCCATTCACGGATAATCCCAGTTCTGGGTTGATGTTGACCTCCAACTTGCCGTAGCTCCAGAGGTCGTTGTCAACAGGAAACGCGGCAATATTCTTCTTCCCGTGCCACTTCTTGTACCCGGTCACACATTCCTTGTAGAGGTCTTGTTTGCGAGCAGTAGCGTGGCTGGCAATGGCATCAAGAGAAGCCAGCGGCTGCCCAGTGTAGTGCACGTCAATGATGCCTTCCCGAATCTGCTTGTAGAAATCTCGGGCAGGTGAGTAGTCTTGACTGTACTGCTCCTTGGCCGACTTGATTCGTGTGATCCTTGATGAACCCCTAGCGATCACAAAGTCGACAAACGTTGTCATGGATACTTTCATAGCGTGAGCCCTCCTAATGAAACGAAAACTAATAGTAAAGAGTGGGGCAAAAGCTACCGTAACGCAAATGGGGATCAGGGAGAGGGAAGACGTAGCTGCAGATCATTGACGACTGCGACCGAGCTTGTGCCGGCAAAGGTGATGTGTCCTTCGAGTCCTCATTCTTGAACCAGAGAAGCATGCTGCTCTGCGACGATGCTGGAAATGAAAGTCCTATATAGATTCGAAGTGCATGATACAAGGCCTGAACATCCCTCTTAGATTTTCAAGGCATCGGATGGATATCCTCGTGCACTTCGTAGTCTCGTTGGTCCCGCAGAGCACGGCTTCAGGAGCTGCTGAGCAACTCCCAAGCTACTCAGTGCAATTGAGGAGCCCACCATGAACCCGGCAGACATTCCTGGACGGCATAAAAGACGGGGGCGGCATTTCAGAACCGAGCGGTCAAAGACCGCCGACCCCCAAGCTGCTCGAATCGGACCAGAAGAAGCGATTTCGGCGCTTCCTCCAAGCAACCTGGCATCGCCGGTTGCCAGAGTAGCCGTCTACTAATCAACGGGAATCGAAATCAGAGTTGAGCTGCTCGAAGGTCAACTCGAAGCTGCTCAGCGGAGCTAGGCAGCCACTGTCTTTCTGTACAAAATATAATGGTAGACTCTGGAGACAGACATCAAAGAACAAGACTTGACCCCGAACCAGAAGCCAATGTGGTGGGAGAGATGGCAGTCGCAATGGCAGCGATCAAGAATCCGCAGACACTGCAGCAGAAGGTTGCCGATTGGGTGAAGGGGTTTGTCAAGATGGCAGAGCCATCCGATTAGGCGGACCCTGAGGATGGAGGTGCGCGGTACGCCCAAGCTGGGATCGCCACCCAAGGGGTGAACGCTTCCATTGACCCCCTTGGCCAAGACAATTTGCGGGACGGTGCGTGGCTGAGCCAGTCAAAGAGGTCGGATGAACGCCTGTTTTAGCCTCTCGCTCAAGGTGCGAGACCTTGCTTCTTGCTGCACGATACAAGGTCTGACCCCGAACCCCTTTCAGAGATGTCTCCAGAACTCCAAAATGCAACGGTAGACCCCGGAGGCGAGGATAAATTCACCTTCGGCTGCGCTGTCGGTCCCACGCAGCCCGCGCAGCAGACCTCCTCCTGAAATCCGAACTCGCGCGAGGGAACCTGCGGAGGAAGAGGGCAAACACAAGGCCCGTTGCAATGAACGCCGATGCGCCTGTGGCCTGCCAATGGCCGGAGATGACGTCAGAGAATCTCCCCATGAAGTAGCACAATGTGCCTGCTCCCGCGGCAGCAAATGACATACCCCACGACGCCTTCCAGAACCAATGGGGATCTTTCAACCGGTAGGAACCGAATCTTCCGTGCGTCCATGCGCCCACCAGATACGCAAGTCGTACAGCAAGAAGGATACCTACCCCAGACGCTGCTCCCAGCAGCATGGAGCCGGGACGCTTCGTCATCACAAGTTCGGCCAAAGCTCCCGCCAGAGATACTGAGAGTGCCCCGAGCGACACCAAGAGCGCTCTCATGAGCCTGGTGTCTTGGGCGTTCATGCTGACCTTGGAGGAAAGCATGCTGACGGCATACAGGGCTATCAACGCGAAACCTCCCCCACGCCATGGTGAGATTCCGAAGACACGGGTCCCAGAACTGACCCACATGTAGATTCCCAGACCCCATCCTGCGATTGTGACAATCAGGTACGGCAGGCTGGATGAGACTCGCTCTGTCCTTCGGGTGCCGCGTGCATTCAGGCGAGCCAAGCAGCCCCTCCAAGACGAGCCGGAGCATCGAGTACCAACGAGCCCTGGACGAGCCTATTGTTTGCCTTCACAAGTTACCTCCGCGCATCATCCATCCTACAACAAAGCCGTCTATTCCGTCAACGCTGCTTATACGCTCCTGTCGCGCGAACTGCATCACCACAGAACGACGTACCGGCAAGATCAAGACGACTTGATGCCCTGGAAGCATCTCTTGCTCTACCAGTGATGTACGGTGCCGATGAAGAAGTGCGGTTGAGCCGCAAGGAGGCGAACGGCAAGCCGGACAAGGTCGCACGGATCGCTGCTGCAAGGAAGCTGCTCTTGATCGCAACGTAGCCAGGAGATGCGCAGCAGCTCCCAAGCTACCAAGAGTGGTGAGCTGTTCCACGATCCGAGTCAAAAGGAGGCCCAGAGAATCCGTCTCTCATGTAGGATTCTCCCAAGCAACTCAGGTCCGCCCGAGTTGCCTTTGACCATCCTCACGTTGCCTTTGGGGTCAAGTCTTGCGATCCTACACACGAAACTGCTGGAATAGACCTGAAGCTGCTGTTGGAATGCAAGATTTGACCCCAGAGCCAATGGTAGACCCCGAAGCCTTTCAGGGATGTCGCCGGAACTCCCCGAGATAGGGTATGTGTCCCCCGAACTCCATCAACCAAACGGGTGCCTGTTGGCAGCAGGATGACCTGACTGAGCTCTATGCGGAACTCATCGACGCGGATGTCTGGGTTTTTGGAACTCCCGTGTACGTCAGTGGCATGACAGGACCGTTGAAGACGCTTATCGATCGATTGCTGATCCCTCTTGGAGAGCCGAGGCTCAGTCTTGTCGACGGCCATTGCCATCACAGTATGCGATCCGATGTGAAGAAGGGACAAATCATCCTCGTATCGAGCTGTGCCTACTGGGAGCTCGACAATTTCGACCTGCTCATTGCTCAGATCGAGGCATTGTGCGGACATGCAGAGAGGAATTTCGCAGCGAAATTGTTGCGTCCCCACGCAGCTGCATTCCAAGCCATGCTGGGAAGCGGCGGTCCTGCAGATGATGTCGTCCTAGCTGCACGAGAGGCTGGCAAGCATTTTATCGAATCGGGCACCGTGCCTGAATCCGTTCTCGATCGCGTGCAGCAACCGTTGTTACCGCTTGAAGCTTATGCAGGAGGATGAGACGCCCCTGCTGTAAGTGACAATTATAGGGGGCAGTTCTCGTTTGTTGCTGCACGATACAAGGTCTGACCCCGAATCGCGCGTGACCCCGAATCGCGCGCTTTCAGAGATGTCCCCGGAATTTCGTCTCCGATTCGTCACTGCATGTTCTTCCTGTCAAGCGACATTAGGTGAGGGTGGAAGGTATTGAGAGAGGTTCGTTCAAATGTTGGATGTATAATGCGACACAGACCGGAGTGCACGTGGCAAGTACGTCATCTTCTTTGGTCACGGTAAGCGCCTTCTTCATCCGATCTGTTCCCTCGAAGGGAGGCAATACATGAGGAGAAGACTCATGACTTGCGGGCAAGGGAGGGACGATGGCGGGCTGCGAGACACGGGGCAGGAACCAGTGTGCTCGCTTACAGGCAGATCTCGTAGTTGGAGGCGCTTGTAGAGAGGTGCTGATCACTTCGTAGAAGGGAGGTAGTGATGACATTCAAGAGGTCTCTCACGAGCACATTCATGATCGGGATGTTGCTTCTCGGTTCCAGCGGTATGATTGCGCCTGAAGCTCCCAGGCAGAACGTTGCCATAACTGCACCGACTGTGGGTGCCTATTCTTTCGTGTCGATACCGGCTGTGTTAGCTAAGCGATTCCAAGCTGCCTCAGCTAACAGTGACGAGACTGGGTGGAGTGAGTCTCTTCGGTCACATCCTGAGCTCCAGGCTCATCTCGCCGCTACTTCTGGCAATGTTACCGGAAAGGCATGGGAGCCCTTGGACGATGCTGGTGTCAGGCGTGAGTGGCACTGGGATTTTGACGACGATGGGGTATGGGACGCAGCCTACCAGATTACGGTCTTAGTCTATAAATTGAAAGAGGTAGAGGGTGAGGTAGACATAGATTTCTATGTCGTCGAGGCGGTAACTAACTCAGAAATTAGGTGGAACGACAACGGTTGTCATAAAGACTACTATAATGACCGGCTCGGGTATCTTAAGCAGGTTGGCCCCTATACTGACTACAAGTGGGTGGAGATAAAGTTGGTAGGGCAGGATGACACTTCCAGAGAGGTTGAACTATCGTTTTACCAACCTCAGGGTACAATATCGCATAGAGTTGACACTTTTTCACTGGGCGCAGCGTTCGCCGCTCAGGTCGACAATGTATCTGTGGGCATGAATACAACCTTTTCTCGATCGATCGGGCACGATCGGCTGGAGATAATACCTGAATCGAATCATCCCGAGAAGAGCGTGCAATGGCGAGAGCTATTTGACGGGCCTGATTACGGCTGGTGGCCCTATGTAGAGGCGGGAGTGATACACGGCAAGGTGACATTCCCGCCCCATGTTGCGTGTCATTCACTTCAATCGAACCTTTTTCTTGGAGGTATCGTAACTAATGCCAGCGACCCCGGTTCCCCTCCCGATGCTCCCATCATTAAGGTAACGTGGCAATGCAGATTCGACCAAGACGACAACCTTCGCCTTAAGTGGCAAAATATCGCATGGGATGTCATATACTATGATTCAGTCCATTCTTTCACCCTTGATAACATTCCGGCAAACTGGTTTGCCCCGTTGATCCAAGAGGATCTCCTGCGCCCCCCCTCACCTTTGAGCGAAGGCGACGTAGGCGTATTCACAGCGGATGTCATCGATTATGACGGTACAACACCTATGTTAACCTGGACAGTAATAGTTAATCATATTCTGAAAGCAACCGGCCAGGGTGAGACCTTCTACTACACTCCATCCTATGATACAACTGGGATGGGCCCTAATGCTAACGCGGTCGTGACTTTGACCGCAAGCGATGGCGAAAAGTTCGTTGAAAGAGTTATTAACATCGAAATCTGCAATGCAAACCGATGTCCCGAGATTATCTCGTTCAGCCCTGACGGACAGATAAGTCTTGCAAAAATAAGCGACGACGAGAGAGAGTCTCAGATCTTTTCCGTCGATGGTTATGATCCCGACGGAGACGACACTTTGAGCTATACCTGGAAGCTCAACGGCCCTGGAGGCACAAGTGTGCTGGGTCGCCAGAAGAGTTGCACTTACATACCAGCGGTGGATGAGACCGGGCAAAGGTATGTCGAAGTGACTGTGAGTGACGGTGATACGCAATATGACCAACACCAAAGGTGGGATGTATACCTCTGCAGCAACAAGTCGCCTAGTATTGACTCCTTCTCCCCCAATGGGACTGCCACCACCCCTAATGTAGACGAGGGTGAGACACTAACATTCAGTGTCACTGCCAGCGACCCGGATGACGAGACTTTGAGCTATACCTGGACGCTGGACGGCGTCGAAGTACCAGCGGAAAACAGTAGTTACACCTATAGACCTGGCTATGAAAACGCTGGCACCCACAAAGTAAAGGTTGTTGTCTCCGACGGCGAGGACCACGATGCATTGGAGTGGAGGAAGGTCACGGTCGACAACGTCAACCGCGCTCCCACGATTGATCCTGATTCCTGTGAGCCAACGGATACGACTCCAGCGGTGGACGAGGGGAGGTCTCTCGTCTTCGAGGTCGAGGCCAGCGACCCGGACGGAGACGACACTTTGAGCTATACCTGGAAGCTGGACGGCGACCAAGCATCAACGGGAAGCAAGTATTACTGGTATAAGCCTGACTATGAGGCTGCTGGCTCCCATACGGTGGAGGTAATTGTATCGGATGGCTTAGCCCAAGATACTCGGACCTGGGATGTTGCCGTCAATAACGTAAATCGTGCGCCGATAGTCAACCTCATTAGGCCAGACGGCGACGAATCCTGGAGCGGGTCCCATGATATTCGGTGGGATGCCTCCGATCCCGATGGAGATTCTGTCACCATAGATATAGTTTATAGCCTCGATGGCGGTCAGAACGGGCGGGTCATCTCCAGGGGAGAGGCCAACGACGGTATCTATAGCTGGAACACCGCCAACTACTCAGACGGTGCCGACTACCGCGTTAAGATCGTGGCAAGCGATGGCGACCTCACTGGAGAGGACAAGTCGTATAACTTCACCGTGGACAACTCCCCGCCGGCTTGGACGCAGACCACAGGCCTACAGGCTGCCGTAGCCATTAGCAGCACGAGCGGTGTAGATGTGATGCTATCCTGGAACGCGGCGGCCGACGACTTGACGCCGAAAGTGAAGTACAATGTGTATTATGACGTCGTTGCACCTCGGGACTTCGATTCCTGGGAGGAAAAGATTGCCGACGTGTTTGTTCAGTCAGCGAAAGGTTATGACTACCAGTATACTGTTACAGAGTTAGTACCAGGCCAAACCTACTACTTCGCCGTGAGGGCGGAGGATAGCGCGGATCTTCCCAATGAGGACAGGAATCAGGTTACTTTGTCTGTCTACTCAACTTCGGGTACCTCCGAGTTGCGCATGGACGATCTGGTAGGGAATTCGCAGGGTGTAGTTACAGGCCCGGACGACTTGGGTGCCTACACCTTCAATGGTAGCGTCACCATCATGCCGAAGGATACCCTCATGGTCGACCCAGAAGCCACCCTAATCTTTGCTGACACTTCCGGAGGTTGTAGCCTCAACGTTCACGGCACATTGATCGCCGAGCATGTGATCTTTACCTCGGACAACCGAATCAGCGGAGACTGGTTTGGGATCATCCTAGGAAGAGGGTCGCATGGGTATCTCGATGGGTCCACCGTTGAATATGCTAGGACGGGTATCTCCTGCTATTACTGCGACTTGACGGTGATAGAAAGCGAAATCCGATGCAACGCCGAGAACGGCATATACGCTCTGGCTCCTACCGATCCCTTAACCATTAACAATAGCGCTATTCAGTATAATGGTGCCTATGGTATCTTTGTCTTTGGTAGTTCAGGTGGCGAAATCAGCGACAACACTATCCAGCGCAATGGTGCAGATGGGCTCTTCAATGGCCACGGTAGCCGTACCCGGGCGGTAACTACCCCGTTAAGCATCGAATCGAATACGATTCAGTTTAATTCCTTCAACGGCATCTCCTGTTCTCGATGTGACTACAGTGTAATAATAATTGGGAATACAATTGTCTCCAACGCTGCATCGGGGATTAGTATGATGCATGAAGGTCCGGCAGGAGGGGGGCCTCTTATCCTTGGCAATCCAGCTATATCTTACAATACACATGGTATTTGGAGCGAAGACGCTACATCTATTATAAGTAATAACATCATAACTGATAACATATTGCACGGGATTGTCTGCATCGGTTCCCTTACGCCTGACGTAGGAACTCACGACGAGGATACCCACCCCTTAGAACCAGCCGGCTATAACGAGATCTGGGGTAACGGAAGCCGGGGTAACGGAGGGTACGACATCTATAGTCCCTCCCTGTCCACAGTGAATGCCGAGAACAACTGGTGGGGCCAAGCTGTTCCCGATTCATCTCAATTCTATGGCGATGTATTGCATTCGCATCCGTTGTCAACTCCCCCCTAATTAGTTCGCTGTCTACCGACGTTATACCTCCGATAGATGGGACCAGGGCTTGTATTTCAACATCCCGTAAGGCTGAGTTCGGGGGACACATACCCTATCTCTTGTGTTTCGGGGTCAGATCTTGTCTTTTGACATGTTTCGAAGAGACATCTCGACTTGTCACACCGGATTCATGCGAGAAACTTAATCCAGCATCCTCCTTCTCTGCACGCATGCCGTGCACCGACATTCCCAGAACAGCAAAATGCAAGATCTGCCCCCAAAGACCCTTCAGGGTGGTCAATGGGCTGTAGATCACGGCGCCATACGGAAGCTGCACGGGTCGCAGTGCGCATGCAGAACATCGCCAAGGTTCCTCCAAGTGAGGAGGGGTTCTGGCTCTAGCGAACTGCGATGGACGGGCTGAGCAAATCTGGTCGGAATTCAAGAACAGAGGCTTGACCCCGGAGCCATTCAATCTACAATACCTAACCTAAGATGACGGGAAGAAGCGCCCGCAAACGTCAAGAAACAAGACCTGACCCCGAGGAGGGATGCAAGATGCAGGGTCTGACCCCGAAGTCCGTGGAATGCAGGACTTGGCTTGTCCTTCGATTGATGCACGATACAGGGTCTGACCCCAAAACCCGCTGATGAAGGTGAAGTGAAGGCCAAACGCCGGACTAGAATGCACGATACAGGGTCTGACCCCGAACGCGGGTCTGACCCCGAACGTGAGCAGAGCGAAGGAGCCAAAGGTCATGACTCCAAAGACGCACCTTGTGTTTCGTCATCCCGGCCGCTAGAGTTCCAAGTGTTGCTCGGTAGTTGAACAGTGCTTCAAGGAAGTCCGGTTAATGCCAGAACTCTCCGATGAAGTTCCGTCCTTCTAAGATCCCAGCATAGAGGAGGTATATCATGGCAGATCGTATAACCGGTAAAGTGAAATGGTTTAACGACGACAAGGGCTTCGGTTTCATCGAACGAGAAGGTGGCGAAGATGTTTTCGTACACTTCAGCTCCATTCGCGGTGAAGGTTTCAAGTCACTGCAGGAAGGCGTAGAAGTCGAGTTCGAACTGGGACAGGGCGACAAAGGTCCCCAGGCTCTTGATGTCACACTAGTCTAGAACCACTTAGTTGTAGCTATTGATACGCGGCGTACGTTCTGTGCGTCGCGTTCTTCTGTTCTCCCCTCAACTCTCATGGGCAGAACTCGCATTGTGCTGCACGATACAAGGTCTGACCCCGAAGAGGGGCAGCATTTCAGAGCCGAGCGGTCAGAAGACCGCCGACCCTAAGCTACTCGCAGAGTAGCCAGCCACTCTACCCCCGTCAGCATTTAGGGAGTTGTGTGGCAGCTCCAGGCTGCTCAGTCAAGTCTTGAGCAGCCGTTTACTCATCAACGGAAGTCGGACCAGGAGTTGAACTGCTCGAAGGACAACTCCAAGCGACTCAGTTACTGCTGAGTCGCCACCGTCCATCCGTACAAAACACAATGGTAGACCCCTACTCCGTGCTAATGAGTCTCGTAGTACTTCCAGATGTACTCGCCCAGATATACCACCAGGGCGGAAGGGGCGGGCAACTTGCGCACTCGTGATCGCCAACGCCTGACATCCTGCATGATGCCATCGCTGTCATCGCCAGTTCGTGCTCGAACGTCAAGCATAATGAGCTCAGATGCCCTAAGAGCCCATACATAGCGCATTGACGCTCTTGCTGCGATCTGCGATGCGCGCGAGGCGTGCGTAATCGCTGCTTTGAAATTGCTGCTGAGCAATTCGAGCCTGCCAAGTTCAAGGAGTAAGTCAACTAGGAACACCTGCATCGAGAACTGTTCTGCGAGCGGAACCGCGTCAGAAAGAACGCGCCTGGCTTCATCGACATTGGCTGAGTCAGTGCAAAGTCGACCTCGTGTCAGATAATATGCGAGGAGATGCTCTGCGGAACTTGTGCGGAGTATCCACCGAGATGCTGCTTCCAGGCTAGAGTGAGCTGCCTGGAAGTCGCCGATAAGGCGGGATATCTCTGCATTCCAGAGTTCTTCAATTGCACCGTTTGGGCCGAGGTCCTCTTCTTCGAGGAAATCCCCATCCATGGAGTCGTTGCTGCGTGAATCCACGAGAAGCTGAGACGGCGGAATGGGTGCGGGATCGAGTCTTGATCTAGCTTCCTCGAATCGTCGTCCTAGGTGATAGAGCAGGAGCGCCTGGAAGCGCGGAGCGAAGTCGCTCGAGTACAGAACGTGAATTGGTCTGCCCTGCAAATACGCGGCGGAAGTGCTTGCGCAATCCTTCAATCGCCCCAATAACAGCAAGGCTGCGTCAGGCCCGTTTGCAGAGTAGTACGATAAATTGTCCGCGTGTGTCTTCCATTCCCGCGTTCTTGGTATGTCCCCCACGCCGCGACGGAACCGTAGGAAACCGTCGTAGTCGATGATTGATGGGAACAAGCGCAGGATTCGCAATCCCCGGGCGTGTTCTCCGATCATCGTAAGATGGTACATGCCTCCAAGTCTGCGGAAATAGACGTCGCTTGCCCGTTTCTCGCCTCCCGAAAGCACAAGATGCTCGACCAGATTCTCAAGTAGTTCAAGACGCGCCGGATCTGTGGGCAATTCCGTCCCAGGCCTGCCGACCAGTGTTAGCAGGTGTCTGTACGCTGCTGTGTGGAGTGATCGCTTGCTTGGGTTGAGTTCGTAGAAGTGGTCCCGGATTGCTGGATGAACAGTGAAGTTGCTGCTTCCGTCACGAAGGACAAGATGTAGCTGGACAAGAGCGTCGAGGCATTCGCGTAGGACGACGTGGTCCTGCGGAAAATCGGGCACGATAGGGGTCTTTCTGCCAACGGGAGTTATGAATGCCTTCGCAAGGAACTCGACCGAGAAGGGTGTCTGGAAGATGCACAAAGATTTGAGAACTGCCTTCTCATCACTTGGCAGGCAACGCTCGTAAGCCTCCAGGATTCTTGTGAGCTTGCGCCCCTGAGTCCCTCGGCCACGAGTCTCCACGGGACTAAGCTCCGAAACGCGCGTCACATCTCCGTCGAAGAACCGCGAGAGCAGTGAGCCTAGATGATCCAGAGTAAGGGCGTGCCGCCCAAACTCTTCAGACAGAGCGCTTAGCTGTTCGTCAGACCCCGTAACTTCGTGGCGGCGAAGCAAGGCTAGACTGGACTCAGGATCCAACTCATCTAGATGCAACACCCACGAACCCCTCCCCGACCATTGACTCAGGTCCACAACGGGGAACCTTGTCGTGATAATCGCCTTTGTGCTACCAGCGCCGGAAGCCAGTCGGCGCAGGACATCGCGAAGCAGGGCATCCTCAAGTTCTCCTCGGACGCGTTTGTCGACTGGGGACCTGCGTTTCTGTCGTTGCACCTTCTCCAGTCCGTCCAGGATCATCAGGTTGCGAGAGCCGCGCGAAAGCGATTCTTTGAGCATGAGTATCCACGCAAGGCCCTTTGCATCCGCCCTTTCGTGGCCAGTGAAGTACTCATACGCTGAGGAAAGGAAAGCGTTGGGATCAGCTTGATCGTAGAAGCTCCACACGAACAACGCATTAGGCCCCGTTGAAGAAGCTCGAAGAGCCTGAAGGAACTCAACCAGCAGTGCAGTCTTTCCTGATCCCCCCATACCGACTAAGCTGAGGACGCCAGGGGTGTCGCTCTGCCAGAACTTGTTGAGCTCTGCGAGTTCCTCGGCTCGTCCGACGAATCTGGGAGCTGGGGGCAGGTCATGCACGATTCGGGGAGGACGACCATTCTCGGTCACGACGACGGCATCCGACCTCCATGCTATCATCTCGGCTCGTGCCGGATCGACTCCAAGGCGCTTGAGAACGCGCTTGTATGCCGCTGTGCAGTTTGCAGGCTTGCCGAACAGGTTAACAATCTTGAGTCTGCGAAGTGAGGCTCGGATCTGTTGGTGGTCCAGCTCCTCAAGGGCCACCGGGATAAGCGCGCCGCGCGATGCATCGGCGTAGCTGGGTACTGAAACAGCGATTTCCAAGGCGACCCATTTGCTGCCAAGCGAAGCCTTAGATAGAAACAACAGGATGTGCCTACTCGCATCTAGGGCTTCCTCGATTGAGCGAAGAAGTTCGCCGCCAGCAGGTATGCTGTCCTCATCGAAGAAGACACGGAGACCAGCTCCGCGGAGGTTGCGGCATACTTGGCGTACTATTGGCTTGTCCTGAATGTTGTGACTCAGGAACACATCGTATTTGTATCTCGTCACACTTCTCCTGTGTCAATCAGACGCTGCCTGACAACTAGCACGAACTGCGAGCACAACACATCGCCCTGATCGTAACCACTTCTTTGGTTTCCTTGTCACATACTGCAACTAGTACTCTGCGATTCCATCGTACTGTGGCGAGGCCGCTTCATCAACTTGGTATCGGAATAAGCTGAGGACTGCAGACGGTGCATTCACATGGGACATAGTCCGGAGCGAATCGGGGGACAGATACCCCATTTCGGAGGAATCAGGACGTGGCATCCGTCTTCGGTTTCCGTCCCGCCTTGCGAAGCCGGAGCATTCGTCCAGTCACTGACTCAAGAGGCTGCAGAGAGGCATTCATTGAGGGTGGAATCTAAAGCGGGAAGATCTCACCGCGAGGGCATTGAGTCGGAATTCAAGAATAAAGGCCTGACCCCTCGCCCTGACTCAATTGGGGAGTGGGGTATGCGTCCCCCGGACTCTTCCGATTCCCGCGGGAAATCCTAAGAATCAAGATCTGAGCCCAAGCCTGTGTTGTTCGTCAGCTGCGTGATCCGTTCATCCGACAGGTTCAGGACGCAGATCTCGAGATCCCCATCTTGTTGCGATGAGAACGCAATCGACTGTCCGTCGGGCGACCATGAGCACTCGATGTCGTTTCCCGACCTCGTCACGAGGGGCGCCACGTCTGTCCCGTCTGCGTTCATGATCCCAAGATCCCAGTTCCTCCCCTGGCGGAGCGTGAATGCGATCCGAGAGGCGTCGGGCGACCACGACGGCGAGTCCTCATCCTCGGGAGTGCTCGTCAGGCGTTGTTGACTGCTTCCGTCGGCGCTCATGAGGTAGATCTCTCGGTTCCCATCACGATCTGAAACGAATGCGATCAGCCCGACATCGTCTTGACTATCTGTTGTCACGCCTAGAAGGAAGCACGCAAAGACTACAACAAGCAGGGGTACATACCAACGTCGTTCTCTGGCCACCGGTTCCTTTATGGGTCTGACTCGGGGCTGTTGAAGGATATGCCGGATCGTCGGACGTTCG
>SDBT01009252.1_pt1 | contig 16015 bp, 12 predicted proteins | sample 2277101 | NCBI WGS metagenome assembly SDBT01 (sample SAMN10404973, study PRJNA504765) | marine sediment metagenome | isolation source: marine sediment core GS10_PC15, 103 cmbsf | place: Arctic Ocean: Southern Knipovich Ridge | collected 2010 | reverse complement strand
CGGCTACTTCGTCCCCGACTTCGACCGCTGCTCGCTCACCTCGCTCGATGAGTATCTGGCTGCAGTGTCAAAGTACTCCAGAGACATCAGGAAAGCCTACATAGAGCTATCGAACTACCATGCGTCACTTAGCGCCTCCCAAACCCCCATAACTCCGGATCAGGCTCGCTGGAGAGGCGTTATGGCTCAGGCGTCACATAACGCAGTCCGCACGTTCGTGAAGTGGTCCACAAAAGGATCAGACGGATCCCCTGTGAAAGGGCCAGCCGACCTTTCCGTCTATGATCTCCTCTCCACGAATCCCATGCCCCCGCACAAGGGCGGAGTCGGCCCTCCGGGGTTGTCGAAAGAGGAGGAGGAGAGGGTTCGCAGTGAGACGGACAGGCAACTCCTTTCAGTGACGGAGAGGCTTCAGACAGAAGAAAGGGTGCTCGCAATCGCAGACAACTGGAAATCGGAGGATGAGGACGCGATGTTGAGTGGTGAGTCTCAGGTCCCCCAAACCCTGGAAGAGATGGTGGCGCTGCTCGGAGAGAACGACATGCCCCTCCCCGTCTTTCTAATGGTCAGGAGCAAGCTCGCCTTTACCCCGGCCGAATTTGCCACCCTGTCTCGTCACCTGTTCGTCGGGAGGATCTCTGTTATGTCCACAGCAAAAGGCGCTTTTCTTAGGTGGTTGTGGCGTTCGGACCCTGCCTACCTCGAGCCAATGATCCCCGTGTTTGCGAAGAACGTTGTCGACGTTCTCGACCCCGAGAGTTCATCCTCATTTATTTACGGTCTCCAAATATCTATGTTTGCACCCTTCAAGGAGAAGATGCTAGCCGCCGTGAAAGTGGAGAACAGGGGGCTGGCGGAGAAGTATCTGTCCGGCTGGGTCTACGGCCACATAGCCAGGTCGTTCTTCGCGCTCTTTGCATCTTTCTGCATGACAAAGGAGAGACAAGGGAGTCTTTCGGTGTGGGGCGACTTCTACCACAGGAAGCTGAGAGACGAGAGGAAGAGAAACATCCATGACTTCCTTTCTGAGCTCAGGAAGCGGTCAAAGCACGAGAAACAAAAGATGAACATCCTCTCGGAGGTCATAGGGACTATCTATAACATGTGCGAGAAGATGCTGGACCTCGGACTTGCCGGACATGATCCCCAGGAGCTTGGGCAAATGGTCGAAGGCGCACTAGATGCACTTTACGCTCAGGTGAAAGAACTTGGCCTCTAGACTAACACGGAACTGTATTGAATATAGTTATATAGCAGACAAGGCGCCGTGGCGTGAGGATCTGCACCTGCCTGGTGTACCGAAGCTTCTTGTCGATTGCTTCTTTCTTTTCACAAGAACCCAAACTTTGCTTCGGGTTGAGCCAGAACTGGGCTAGCGGGACGCCGGAAAAGTGAAAGTGGTTAGTAAAGTACGAGATAACAAAATGAGCGATGCACCCTTCACGATAGTTACTCACTCCGGAAAATTCCATGCCGACGAGGTTTGTGCCACCGCCTTTCTGGAGCTATGGAAGGGACAGAAAGCAAAGATTGTCCGAACCAGAGACCTTGAGACGATCAAGGAGCTCTCGAGCTCGGAGAAGTGCTTCGTTGTGGATGTCGGACTGGTCTATGACCCAGATAGGCGCCGCTATGACCACCACCAGGACGATATGGATCTCTCGTTCGAGGATATCGTGTCACCTGACGCTCCTAGCTCGATGATCAATATCCCTCTTAGCTCCTTCGGTCTTGTTTATAGCTCCTACGGGCGTGAACTACTCTATACATTAGCGACGACGGGCTCATATGCTGCTGATGATATTCGCTCCCTGGAGTACGATGATTACGAGAGGATGTTCAAGAAGCTGTACTATCGTATGTGCAGAGATATTGACGCATACGATAATGGCATTTCTTATCTCCCGGAAGAGTGCAAGCCTCATTTCACCCCTTCCATGATGTTCGGGAGCGTTATTGGATCTTTCAACACCGCTAACCATGACGAGGGTGGCCAGGATGATGCTTTCAGAGATGCTGTAGATTACGCAAAAGTGATGATCCGGAACACGACCAACAGCGTTTTCTTGGCTTCTTTGGACTACATAAAGTCCATGGAAAACTTGCTGGCGTATAAAGTCCCCGCTGTCGACATCATCCACGTTATAAAGTTCGAATCCGACCCCTACACAGTACCGGAGAGTGTCTTGGAATACACGACTGTGTTCCGGAAGAGCTTCGTGTACTGGGGGATGCTGAACAAGACTGACCCAGAGCGAGAAATCCACTTCATCATCGTTAAGAAGGAGGAGAAAGACGAGTGGAAGGTGAATACACGCTCGGTGGGGAGGTTCGTAACACTAACCCCACTCATTGACGAGAGCGTCGCTAGAAGTGTGCTAGGCTCTGATCTCGTCTTTGTGCACAAGAAAAGCTTCGTTGGGAGCACCAGATCGCTTCCGTCGGCCCTCATTCTGTGCCACCTGAGCATGGAGCAGAAAAAGGCTGAGGACAGCAGAAGCTCTTTGGTGGGTAAATCAGATAGAGTAATCTCTATATTAGCAGGGTGTGCGCTTCTTGCGATGTCGGTGCTTTTAATCAGACGCTATAGGGCTTAGAGTGATGAATCGTTGTATTGAATACAACATAAGAAAAGTAAGATGGGCGAATCTATAAATCCCCACGCACAAACAGAAGTATCTCCTCTTCGAGCACACTAGGAAAATCAGACGCTGTAAGGCACGGTGGGAGGAATCGTTGTATTGAATACAACTTGGGATAGTAAGATGGGATAGTAAGTGGGCGAGTCTACACGTCACCAATGGGTCCGAACAGAAGCCCCTCGTCCTCTTCCGAGAGCACACTAGGCAAATCAGATGCCGGCAGGAATGTTATGTGCCACTTTTCACCTTCTAGACAGTCTATCTCTATAGCAACGCTTACGTAAGGCCCATTGAGAACTAGGGCCGACTCCGGTGGCTTTATCGTATATCTGCCATCGGAAACAACGCCAATGATATTCTCTAGCCTTACAGCGCTTTGGTTCAGGATCTCCGCGCGAGTTGCGCATAGCTGCTCATCAAGGACCGAGAGATTGCGCCCTTCATCCAGCAGAACCCTCACGGTGCCATGTTTCCCCCTCTTCGCACCCCGAACAACGAATAGAAGTCTATGAGATGGCAGGAATAGCTTCTTGGTTGATTCTACGCCTTCGCTGAAGAAGCTTGAACTCAGCCTCTTTGACCAGAAGGCGAAGAGGACGGGATGCCTCTGCAGCGGAAACAGCTCGCCCGTCAGAGGCCCCAACGAGAGAGATGTCCCCTTTCTGGTGAACATCTTTGAGATGTCAACCCCCGGGACCACCGGTCGGGCACCGACCCTCTTCTCATGTTGGTGGTGTGTAACAGACAATAGGCCCGGCCGAACATCCGTTTCTTGCCCCGTTATGAACAGATAGCATCTCGGCGTAAGATAAATACCCGATCTGCACGTGTAGCATTGATAGTGTGGAGGAAGCGAGTACAGTACTCTGAGCCATTCGGAAGGCACCACGATCTTCATCTTGGCCCCAAATGACGAAAGGGGCGACTTCGTCTCGTAAAAAGACTCTTCCAACCATTCCTTAGTGCTTGATGCACTCCCGACGACCGTGCCATTGTTCGTTCCCCTGAGCCAGCCGAAAGAGTCACTGGCGCCCGCCCACGACCCGGAGCTCGGCATTGCGCCACCCGACCAGGAACTGGTCCCTGTATCAGCGCCGGTAGTGGGTATACACGAATAAGAGCTTGCGGGACGCAATGAGGAAAGCAGCGATGAGAGGACAGGGTTTTTCCCTAGTGAAGGGATGTCTTTCTCGTCGGTGCCGAAGATGACTCTCGGCACTGTTCGCGATCTTATCTCTTCGTTGGTGGGTTCTTTTCCGTCTGTTGCTTCGTATCTCTGCATATCACTCATGCTGTCGAAGACGACCGGCCGTGGTGCCTCTGTGTTCGATGAGAGGAGCTTGTCTATGAGTCCCGGGCCACATGCGAAGTTCCCCGGGATCCACAGGTCGTCCGGCTGGGAAAGAAAACGAAGAACGGAGAAGGTAGCTCCCGACACGAAGATTCCGCCGAACAGGTTGCTGATCCCGAGCATGAGCTCGTGCTCTCCCCGAAGAAGAAAGTGCGGGTTGTACATCTCGAACACGGAGAAGAATAAGGCGTCTACTCGCGGACATCTTACCTTGTACAGCGGCTTCTTCTCATTATAGAGCTCTTTGTCGACGCAGAGGAGCGCATACAGGTATCTGAGCCCAAGCCCGTCTTTAAGCGAGTTGTAGTCCCTGAGGGTGCCCAGGAATGAGAGGTCGATGTGGAAGGCGCTCATTAGGCACGATATAGCCCCGCATTTCTTTGGGGTGTCGGTCAGAAGCTTCAATCTCCCACCTACGACGCACCGGTAGAACAGATTCCAACATCTCTCCCCCGTGAATCCCATTGGGGCGCCTTCGATTGTCATGCTGAGTTCCTTCTTCGCAAGCATTGCCTTGAGTGGGCAACTGTCCCTTTCGCACGCACTGGCAAGTCTATCGTCTCTCATGTGAACGCTCTTCTCGAATATGTCATGTAGCTCATTGTAGGGGACATTGAAAAGCTCGTACTCCTTCGTCCCGTCTGACAAGGTGCTCGAGCCGAAGTAGAGAGTGACTTGCATTTAACTTGTGCATGCGCTCCTCGGGAAGAAGCTGGAGCATGCCAACTTTACTTGGGCAGATGGGTGAAACAGGAAGGATGACACATCTGCGCATTTGGCGATACCCTTGCGAACCAGGCATCCTTTTGAAGTTAGAGACTTTAACAGGCCAAGCTAGTGGTTTAATGTGTAGTGACCGTGCTGTTTACCTGGGTTAGTCTCAATCACGAAATGTGTAAGCCATGACCAAACCTTGCAATGGTATTAGTTGTCCTACTTATCTATGTAACTTGCTATCACTTTTCTACTACGCAGCAAAGAAGACGGATAAAATCGCGACGTTCAATAGGACTGTCATATCTTATAGATATAAGTTTGGACTGGCACTGTTGATGATACAAGTGAGTCATATCATCTTTTCTTAATGACCACTCCAAGAGCAGCCATTGTTCAACGCCCACATTACTGCGCAAGCTACGTACCTTTTGGGAGTAAGAGTTCGATGTTGCCTTCTGACTCCGCGATATCACAAGTGGTGCAGTCCCAAGGGCATCCTTTCTTCCTAAGCCACTTCAGCGTCACCAGGTAACCCTTTCCAGCTGCATGGCTGCAGGTCTTCTCATTCATTGGACAGCCGTTCAACATAAGCCACTCGAGCACTTCTGTGTTCGCTGCATCACAAAAAGTCTTCTCGCTCCACGGGCAGCCTTTCTCTTTCAGCCAATCAAGCATTTCTATGTTCCCCGTTTTCGCCACTGCATTGAAAGTCTTCTCGTCCCACGGGCAATCTCTTGCCTCTCCTTGTGCCCTCACCCACTTTAGGATACCGAAGTGGCCTCTCTCGGCAGCACTAGTGCAAGTAGAACTGTCCCAAGGACATCCATTCTCTCTAGCCCACTGCAGGATATCAAGATGGCCTCTCTTGGCAGCTTCAGCACATGTACTGCTGTCCCAGGGACATCCCTTATCCACAGCCCACTTTAGAATGTGCAGATGGCCACCTTTTGCCGCTTGCCAGCAGGTCTCTTCGTCCCAGACGCATCCCTCCGACCTTACCCACTTCAGGGTTTCCAAATGACCACCATAAGCAGCGCACATGCAGGTCATTTCATCCCAAGGACACCTCTTCCCCCTCAACCACTTCAGAACCTTCAAGTGCCCATTGAAAGCAGCCTGGTAGCAGGTACGCTCACCAAGATGGCAGTGCTCCGATATCAAGTACTTTAGAACTTCCAGATGTCCACCTGAGGCTGCTTCTCCACAAATGTTATGAGGGTCCCACGAGTAAGCGTTATCCCTGAGCCATATGAGGGTTTCTAGATGGTCAAATCTAGCTGCACCGTGGCACGCGTCACAAGAGACAGCATAGGACAGTTCGTTCCCCTGCATCCACATAAGAGTCTCTAAATGCCCACCGACAGCTGCACCGTCATAGGAAAGCACATTCCAAGGACAACCACTACTTGTTAACCACATTAAGATCCACGTGTGCCCACCAAGGGCTGCACTTAGACATGTGTCTAAGTGCCAAGGAAAACCATACTCCCTCAACATCATAAGTCCAGTCAGGTGTCCGAATAACGCTGCATCAGACATAACGCGGTCATATGTGGGCTTTAACAACTTGTTCAGATGTTTGCATGTCATTTGCAGAAAGAATAGAGCATCCTGTCTTCCCTTGAGCGCACTCCCGACGCAACCCCATACGTCCTCTGGAAAGCACGGGAAACTGTGGAAGTAGGATCCTTCTGGGTAGCTTGTGGTGTTAACTGTCATCATTTCTTCTGATAGTGAGACTAAAGGATCGATTTAGAAGCTTGCAAACTGACACGACATGACAGAAAGTTGACTGGAATTCTTTCGACCCACGCATTTTCTTTTCTTCCTTCAGACACAGGAACTCTTCTCTCACCGCGAGAGAACCTAGCAAAGACTTCATCACAGGGAAGTATTGCTATCCAAGCTCCCGACTTCTGCAGCTCGAGACGACCAACTAGATTTATTCTTCTTGAAAGGATACTTGGACACGTGTCCAAGTGCCCACCGCCGGGGGGATTGGGATTGGCGGGTGTGATCGCCGCTTACCGGGGCGTCCGGAGCATGGTCAGACTCTCGCGGCCACCAAAGGATATGTGGACCCCGGAAGACCCTCCAACTCTGGAAGGTCTGGAGTGCTTCATATGGAACTGATTAGACTTTGGTTAGCAGATGATTGCAATGGAACGCATCCACGCATCATCAAAACTAGGCTTCATATCGTCTTATCCGCGTCATGGTTATAGTGTAGATTTGCACACTTCATAATTCGTGTCCCTGTGAAAGTCCCCGCTCTCCCTATCTCTTGCAGACACAGACCTTCTTCTGTCACAGAAAAGTTGTGTCCCAAACTTACAACAAGGAAATTATTTCCACTGAATGGAAGTCAACGACGGAGAGATCTTTGCAGCAGCTGAGTCCGGGAGAAGAGATTGGGTGGTGCTCTTGCTCGCCAAAGTCCCAAAGAGGGACTTCCGGAGACTCTTTCGAGAGTCTGTTGAGAAAGAGCTCCCTCTTCTGGCAGAGTGTCTTGTACGTGAGAAGCACGTTAGTTTGGAAGACTACGATCTTGTTGGGGCAAAGGATGGCGAATGGGCCGTCGCCATCTGTTACGAAGTAGCGATAGGTGGTCACAGTGGGTATTGCTCCGATCCGGGCGAGATATCTGACGATGAACCCGACATGTACTTTCAGTGCGTGGGATTGAAGGAAGATCCGTCCATCAAAGCCGAGGGTAGTCAGAAGTTGATAGATGTTTATTCTCTAGAGCATTGTTTGAGCAGCTACTCTCACTGCTTCGGTGGTCAGGAGATGCGCGGCATCTACAACGAGCACTGCGGCGCTTGCGAATCGAAGACGTACTATCCTCTCCATGCGATCAGTTTCCGCCTGTAAAGGTGAAGGATGCTGACCACCCACCCCTCTGGGCACCAAACATCACATCTATGTCATAGATGTATACCCGCGTGCCCAGAGGGTGTGGGGTGGAAACGCTCATATCTGTGTTGCTCGCGCGGACGCCGAAGACTGGGTCCTTCCGGTGTGATCGTCGCGCTTAAGAGCAGCACGGTCCATTGGTCATCCGGCCCTCTTCGTGGTGACTCTTAAGTGGACTAAACGCTGCAAAGGGGACGTGTGCCATGCAGTCACTGTCATATCGGCCTATCCACTTTTTACTGTCTATTTGTGCTCCGCCCATTCTTCGATCGCGTCTTCTTTTTCTTCTTCAGATACAGGAACTCTTCTCTCGGCCGCAGGACAGCACAAGAAAGACTATTTAGCACAGGGAAGTGTTGCTATCCAAGCTCCCGACTTCTGTAGCTTGAGTTTTCTGGCTCAATTCCCCCTGTTCAAAGGATATTAGCCATTCGAAGACCTCCATCTGACCGTACTTTGCTGCAACGGAGCGAACATCAGCGTCTAGCGGGCAGCCGTTCTTGATTGCCCACTTCAGGGTCTCTAGGTGTCCCCCTTCCGCTGCAAACTCGCACGTCCATTCGTCCCAGGGACACTCTTTCTCCCTTAGCAACTTCAGAGCATCCAGTTCCCCGCTTCCGGCTGCATTTGCACACACCCACTCGTCTAGAGGGCAATTGCTGTCGATCAGCCAGCCCAGGAGTCCCAGATGTCCACTCTGGGCAGCGCGCACACAGCACCACTTATCCCAGGGACAGCCGTTCTTTCTTGCCCACTTAGCAACCTCAAGGTGTCCTTCTTTTGCCGCTCCGGCGCAAGTCTCCATGTCCCAGGGGTAGCCCTTGGCCCTCAGCCACTTCAGAGCCAGAAGATGTCCGCCTTTTGCTGCTTCGTCACATGCCCCTTCGTCAAAGGGGATGCTGTTGTCGTGCAGCCACTCGAGTACCACTATGTCACCTCTTTTTGCCGCCTCGTCGCTCATTCCCTCTCCGCACGGGCGGCCCTTTCTTAACAACCACTCCATGACCACTAAGTTGGCTCCGGCGGCAGCGGCGTTGCAGGTTTCCTCTTCGCAAGGGCAGCCGTTCTCGCTAGCCCACCTGAGTGTATCCAAGTGGCCGCCTCTGGCTGCTGAGATGCAAGTCTGCTCGTCCCAGGGGCAGGGGGTGTGTCCTTCACCCTCCCTCAACCACTTCAAGATTTTCAAGTCCCCCGCCGCAGCTGCTGAGCTGCAGCTATGTTGGTCCCATGGGCACGGAGGGGTCAACGCTCTCAGCCAGTGCAAGACATCTATTCTCCCATTCACCGCCGCGAGAGAACAGCTTTCCTCGTTCCAAGGTGCCCCGTACACCCTAAACCATTCCAGAAGGATGAGTGGTGCGTGGGGTATGCAATGACCTACCACAAGGCACAAGCTTGGCCTTACAACTCGAAACATGGTCTTAGATGTTATGGAGAGACAGAGTAAAGCGTCTTGTCTATCACCAAGCGCCCTTACTATGTGTTCGGACCATATCTCGTCTGGGAACCACGAGGGATCACTGGTGTAATCTGTGATGTGGTTTCTCATTTTCTGAAGCAGGAAGTGTGGCGACGAATTCTATGTAGCACATAGACTTTGTGTAGCGAGGAGCAGGACGTCCGCTTATGAAAAAATACCTGGGAACTTCGCCGTGTAGTCAGATATGACACTTCCGACGAAGCCCTGTGGCACAAAGACCATTCTGGAGAGGGATCTGGCCTCACCTTCCGTCTCAAGCGGTTCGGGCTTTTCGGTCACAAGCCAGGAGACAAAGGACGCAATGTCTTCCTTTGTCAGATCTGTCCCCGAGAGCCACCCGTAAAGGATGACAAACTCCCTGAAGTCAACATAAGGCTCAGGATTGCTCTTCTTAGTCTCCTCCGCGCAGTAGATGCCGTACAGGAGTGAAATGCCGTGCCTGGCCTCGCTGCTTTCTGTCTCGCTCAGGACGAGAAGCTTCTCTTTCATCGCGCTGTAGACTCTTGTGTCTATCTCCATGACACTTTTGTACACGTCCAGGTCGAACTGTTTTGTTACAAGAGTTTTGAAGCTCCCTCTGCTCGTATCCTTCTTTGAGATCATCCTTTTAGTGAGATCCTTAAGCGAGAAGAGAAGTCGCTGCCTGGACCACATTTTCCCCACTTGCCTCTGAGGGAGACCAACACACAAGGGCATCCCACACATAAAGGGCATACAGTACACTTTTCGGGGACCGAAAGTCACGTTACTGTGATGTTCTAACTTTGTTCTTGTTTACTGGTGTGACTTTCCAGTCTGCTGGTACTTCCCTTCCCGACCTCACCACTGGTTTGGTGGCCAATAAGAAGGAAAACGGTTCGACGCAGCGAGCATCGGTCTAAAACACAACAAGATGACTTTCGATGCAGACTTTGACGGAGACGAATACACCAGGCACATGGGGCATGGTGAACCAACAGACGGCTTGCTTGTCGTATCTGCGATGGGGAAAGCCTCTGTCTTCAGCGGATATCTCGCAATATCCGCTGACGGGGCGAACGAGAACCGTCCGAAGGCCCTAAACATGCGCGCCTACCGCTACCTTGAAGATGCAGACGATTTCGAGTGGAAGGCGGTTGCCCATGGCGTGGTAGCCCTTCTTTCGGAAATGAACGGCTCCGGGAACTATATAGAGGGGCTTATCCCCCTCTTTCACGGACTTTGGGCGAGGGGGTACACTGACTTGGCACAGGCTATTGTGCGCAAGAACGGCGGCGTCAATAAGTTTGAGGATGCACTTCAAGACGAGTGGGAGCTTATAAGGGGTGTGCTCGGGGAGTACCACCTCTCGAAGTACGAGGCGTCTTTGAGGGCCCTCGGGGATGTTTCGTTCCCTGGGTAGGGCCGGCTCTTGTCGCTTTCTGTGAGAAAGCGTATAAAACAAAACAACCCGATGAGAAGAAGCCCTCTCCGATGCCTTGCGCTTGACCTGGACTCGACGCTAATCTACAGCTCCTCGGACGTTGAGCTTTACATGGAGCTGGAGATCGACAGAGACCCGCTTCTCTTCGACATAAGGAGGAACACGTGGAAGATGCGCCTTCTGGACGTCGTAACGCCTGCCGGGTCTGGAGATGCCGAGGACTGGTGGTTTGTGAAGAGACCCGGACTCTCGGAGTTTCTCAGAAAGGCAAGGCAGATGTACGATGTTGTGGGGGTATGGACAGCTGCAAAGAAAAAGTATGCAGAGGGGATAGTGCAGAACATCGCAATGGACATGGGGAAGCCCGATTTCGTATGGCACAGGGATATGTGCGAATATGACGACGAGGGTGTCCTTTACAAGCCCCTCTGGAAGCTCTCAAAGGTCTTGGACATCCCAGTGTCACAGATTACGATCATTGACGACACTGAGTACACCTTCCACGAGAACCCAGAGCGCGCAGTGCACATTCCTAGGTGGATGCCCAGGCTGACAGTGGATGGACTCAGAGAAGAAGATATAGGTCTTCAGGAGGTTGTGGCTCACTGGGACAGCTGCAAAAGAAAGAGATACCCAAATGCACGCGCACCAGGTGTCGTCTTCACCGAAACGGGAAGCGATTGGCATATTGAGGAGTCTTCTGAGGAGCTGGAGTGATGCTTGCCTCACACTATCCATCCAATGGATATGCAAAAGCGCCAAATGTAAGTCTACTTGGTGTCGCTCATTCTTCACCTGCACTTTTTGTTCCGATAGCTCGACATGTCCCAGATTCACTACCCGAACCTCCAGACAGAAGCTGTTCTGCCTTGGTTCTCTACTCAGGAAATACTACACTTATCTATGACCAGCAAACTACTTACTCTTCTCAGCTTCCTTTCGTTTTCCGCCCTCTTCGCAGCTTGTGCATCAGCCATGATGCATAAAAACATGGCCAGTGATGTCTATTCCGCTGACATGGCCATCGGGCCCGGGATATTGTTCGCGTTCTCTCTTTTCTTCTTGATTGGTGCTGTGGTTTCTGTCGCTGACAGTCCCAGTGGCCCTTACGATCACTATTTGGGTGAAAGGGCCACAGATATATGGCTGAGGGTAAACGAAATATAGGCATTTGATGCTACTACAACACTCTATGTAATACATAGAATCATCAGAGGCACGAAAGCAAGGAAATAATTGCTTTCCCAGGTTAAACGTAGTTCAGCACATCTCGGGACAAAGGGGTGCTATGAGAGCGTTAACTAGCACTACGACGTCTGACTTTTGACAAAACAAATCGCAAAAGCAGTCATTCTGGACCAACTCCGTGAAATGACGGACACAACCAACACGGATTCTTTGTTGTCAATACAGCTGGATAACACCGATCCGAGGATGTACACAGTGTGTAAGCGCTTTCTTGACCCTCTATCTCAGGTCTATGAGTCTCCAGAGATAAAGAAAGCGGTGACTACGTATCTCTCTGGTGTTGCCACCGAGGAGATGCACCAATTCAGAGACCCCCTGATCTCTTACGTCGAGGCTCGACTTTCGGTTGACCACTACGACCATGTGGTGGCGAGATACGGCCTTCAGAAGGGTGAGATCCTTGGGATGCTTGGTGGGAAAGTCGCTTTCTCCGACAGAGTGTCAGAAGACGACCGCAGAAAGACCGCTTCCTGGGGCGATGTGCACCTCCTGGGCCATAAGGGTGGAAACATGCTTTCGAGGATAGACTCCGCTCCGTCCCTCCACAACGTGTCCACTGTGACTGTGTGGTGGAACAACGCCCCCAGGTACATTTTCTATCTCAATTCCTCCGTTGGAATGGGCACAAGGGTATGTTTGGTCGAGGTGTGTTTCCCAGACGGCCAAGCAGAAAACCGTGACATGCAACCGCGCTTCTCGAGGACTAGGGGCACCAAGAGTAAAGGGCCTTTAGTTCTCACACTCCCGATCCCACATCCACCGAGGAGCGAGGTAACAATGACTAGGGGCACCAAGAGAAAGAACGAGGACCCCACGATGCCAAGAAAGAAGCGCCAAAGGACTTTAGTACCCACACTGAGCACCTTTGGACTGGGGGCGAACATCTTGGGACTGATTAGACCACCAAAATCCCCACCCCTAACACCCCCACCCCTAACACCCCTAGTCATTTACCAGTCAGGCTTTCTAGGTACCGACACCTGTGACTTTGCTGCCAAGAAAGGCAACATAAAAGTCTTGAGACGCGCCAGGGCCATGGGGAGACCTTGGTCACTCATGACTTGTGCTTATGCGGCAGAAGGAGGTCATTTAGCAATCATGAAGAGTGTAAGAAGGCGCGGTTGCCCTTGGGGTGGACATACCTGGTGTTATGCCGCCAAGTCAGGTAATCTAGCGATTATGAAGTGGGCAAGGGCAAACGGCTGCCCCCTGGACAGCGAAGCCTACCTTCTAGCGGCTAAGGGCGGACACTTGGATGTCCTGGAGTGGATGAAAAAGAATGACGACCCTGTACACCCCAACTTCCTTGCTCAAGTGAGCTACGCCGGGAGACTGGACATTTTGATGATGTTCGTAGATAACGGGGCCTCTATGGACGAGCTTATATGTCACAATGCAGCTGAAACTGGGAATTTGGAAATCTTGGAGTGGGCGAAGGCGATAGGGTGCACATGGGCTGAAGGGTCGAGGACATGCGGTGTTGCAGCCCATAGTGGCCATTTGACTGTTCTAAAGTGGCTGGTTGAGAATGGTGTTCGCCCGAACGACAAATGCATCCCCTTTGCGGCAAGAGGCGGAAAACTCGATGTCTTGGAGTGGCTTGTTGAGGGCATGTCCCCACCCTGTCCTTGGACCCCGCTTGTTTATTCCTACGCAGCCTCCCATGGTCACTTACATATCATAAAGTGGGCGAAAGGGTTAGGGCTTGACACTCACCCATGGGATGAGACTGCTTGCCACCACGCGGCTTCGGGCGGTCAGTTGGCTATTCTGAAGTGGCTTAGAAAGGAGGGTTGCCCGTGGGACGATCGCGTCTGCCACTTCGCGGTCTCAAATGGTCGCCTGGACATCCTAGAGTGGGTAGTGGAGAACGGGTGCCCGCTCACGAAGGCCAGCTGTGAAATAGCGGCGTTTAGGGGTCACCTTGCCATCCTCAAGTGGCTCAGAGAAGAAGCGGTCAGTGGGAGAGACCCCTGTCCTTGGGATGAGGTCACTTGCGCCGCTGCTGCAAAGGGTAACAATCTTGGTGTTCTAAAGTGGCTGAGAGAGGGCGACGAGGGGCGGATCAGCGAGGGGGGTGAGCTCCTCGATCACATACCTTGTCCTTGGGATGCCACGACTTGCGATGGCGCGAAAGACTATGGTAACTACGAGCTTTTAATGTGGGCGAAGGCGCACGGCTGTCCAAACTAAGCATTCATATAGCTTAGTTGAACATCTATATATCATATAGAGTTGTTACAAAAACTGAATGGGCCAGTACACATACCAAACAGGTACACTTAACGAAAAAGAAGTGAGACTGCTTGTCCATACAAACTAAATGGTACCAGGTCCGAATATAATGGGGCCACTACCCGTTAGAGTCGGGATTCTGGCGCTCTTCGTGTTCCTTTCGTCAATCTATCTTTTTGGGTGGGCGATCTTATGCCTGTGCCCGGGTTTCTTCCACCATGAAGTGTGAACAGCAATAAGGACATAGTGGAAGTCGAAGAGAGTGCTTCTTCGACTGCAGTAGATAGATAACCAGAAGCTCCACACTTCCCAGGTGATGTGGGCTACCATGCTCGTGATGTCAAAGTCGGAAGTGTTGCGCGTTCCCCCAATGCGCAGTGAGGGCCAAAGGTCCAAGTGTCGAGTCGGAAGTGTTGAGTTCAAGGTCGAATAGTAAGTTATTGAGCTCAAAGGTCACATCCTTCCTCGACGGAAATCGATCTCCGCACACAACCAATGCAAAATGAAGACCCAGAAGACACGCACCGGAAACAACCCTTTCACCATGCCGGAGATTGTCAGATCAGTGAAAGGCTCGTCTATGATGTCGCTACGCCATTTCTTCAGATCTCCCACGGATGAGAAGGCCTACAGGACGCCAGAAACAAAGTCGGTGATTCTCGAGTACCTTCTTGGTGTTGCTACTGACGAGCAACACCACATCCACCACGCATCGAGCTCTTACATCAGTGACCTGTTGCGGGTGGGCGATGATGGGTCGGTCCAGGCAAGACAATGGCTTCCTAAGAGGACTGTCCTTGGAATACTTGGTGGTGCGCTCACTTCACAGCAGGTGGCGACTCTACACTGGAACTCCGGAGAATGCAAACTCGGCGATAAGTGCGCGCAGAACACCTGGACGATAAAGTCAAAGAAGACAACAGAGGAGATCGGGCTGAAGAAGCTCGAGATCAGCAAATCAGACGACCTGCTGTCCATATTCAGGATTATGGAGAAAGGTGGCGCGCCGGACCTTTGTGTCTTGGCCGGGCACCGAGGGAACCTTCTGTCCCATATAGAGCCAGCAAGTCAGAGCGGGAAGGCCAATATCTCACAAGTTGTAGTTTGGTGGAATAGAATGCCGCGCATCCTGTACTACACAACCTCAGCTATCACAGGCGGCTCTGTCATACTCTTGGACAAGCAGAACGTAAACACAGCATCAAGTGTCTACCGTCGTCCCCAGAACTCCGAAAGGACGGAGGCTTCTGAAAAGAGCGAACACATGCAAGGGACAGCTCCCGACATCTCCTCCTTCCTGTTTCCAGGAAAGAAACAGGAAGCCGCACAAGGGAAGGATAAGCCTGAAATAGCCACCGGAAAAGGCCTCAGCATCTCTTCCACCCATCCTATCACTCAGAAGCCAAAGAAGAAACGGTGAGCCAAGAAGGGAGAGAGGGTGGAGCCTAGAAAGGGCGAAAGGAAGGTTACCGACAAGGCTGGTGTCTCAGAAGGGAAGGCCGACCCTCTGAAGCTGAAGTCCCAAGGAATGAAAAGAAAGCTTGAGACACCAACAATGCCACTAAAGAAGAGGTTCAAAGCACTAATGTGGGCAAAAGAGATGTCATGCACACCAGCTGCGATACTGGATCACAAAGCTGTCTTCCCTGACAATCTGTCCTTCGAAGTGGAGTGGATAACCGGCAAGAGGACTTGGGAGCCATGCAGTAACCTTGTGGAGCTTGACAGAGATGGCGACGGCGACCATGTCTACACGAAAGCGCTTATCAGTTACATAGAAAGTCAACGTAGGTTCAGGCCCATATTCTACCGCTTTGTAAATGCAGGCTTCCTCTTCGCCACAGACCCACTAGCGACACAGTTGCCCACTCTGTGATCAATAAATGAGTATATAACATATACTTTGGCCTGGGTGCGAGCATCTGATGGAGCTATGTGAAAGACGGGCTGTAGCGACCAAGACTAGAGAGCGGGGCTGAGAACGAGATAGGAACGAGGAGTGGACATCGGACGCGCTCTATCTG
>SDBT01009251.1_pt1 | contig 16016 bp, 22 predicted proteins | sample 2277101 | NCBI WGS metagenome assembly SDBT01 (sample SAMN10404973, study PRJNA504765) | marine sediment metagenome | isolation source: marine sediment core GS10_PC15, 103 cmbsf | place: Arctic Ocean: Southern Knipovich Ridge | collected 2010 | reverse complement strand
ACTTTCTCATTATTCAAATCTGCCCACTTCTCTACATTGATCGTTCCGAATACTGCTTCTATATCTGCCCTAGTTGCGTATACCACCATTCATTCACTTTCTAATCCACTTATCTTAATATCACCGGTGACTAAATGGCCAAAAAGAACAACCACTAGCCGGGAATTTCTTCATTAGGTCCAGCCTTTTTCGCAAGAGCTAGTGTTAAAGCTGCAACTTCTTCATTAAGAATAGCAATTGCTTCACCACTAACAGCAATTGCTTTACCACTCGGGCTTATCTTGCGTGAAGCTACAGTTGCTCCTGCACCTGTAATTCCTAGCATAAGTAAAATACTATTCATACTAGGAATCTTTGCCAATTTTCCTATAAGTGTTTCATTCTCTGCACTAATGGTATCAATACGTGCATCACTTCGTATCATATATTCACTAAAAATTTGACCGAGTTGATTAAAATCTTCCGATGTATCTGGATGAGCCTTCTTAAAAGCATCTAACATACCTTCATGATGCTTGAGTTGATTATCTTGTCCCTCTTTTACATAACCTTCTACAGTTGTTTTTGTGGGGAATTCACAAGCACCTAAGCAAAAAAGACACAATACGCTCAAAATCAAAAACCGTTTCATTTTATTCTCTCTCTTGTAATTTGACTATAAACTGTTCAATCTTTGTCAATCAAACTTACGTTTTTAGCGGTACCAATACGCCTAGTCAGAAGAAAATCCACGAACCAAAACACCCGGCTTGCAACATAGAGGCAGAGGATTAGATTGCGTGTGAATTATGACACCACGCTCAAACTGCTCCATTACCTGCTTTGCATACATAGGTCGCCCAATTGTATTAACTGTCTCCATAAAGTCAGCTGGTGCAAAGAAAGTCTTAAACAATCTAGGAACACCAACCGGAAAGAAACGACAGTCACCCGGAGGAATGAAACTCACACCACTAACGGTTCCGACATACTCTTCAAACTGAATACCACCAAATACAAATCCAGTTCGATTGTCAGTCCTGAAAAAGTTATTATCTTGGAACCTTTGAAACGCATTATCCACTGAAGAATGCGTAGTGAATGCGTCAAAGAATTCAGGACTACACATAGCCCGAATACCAAGAGTAACAGGTGCAGCACCAAGTACAAGTTCAATCGCTCTCTTTACTTCTAGACACTTCAATAACACTTCGGTAGTAGTGGTACCTAGAAAAAAGTCTACGGTTGTTTGGGTGACTCCAAATTCAGTGAATAGGTTAAACAATTCCGTAACACCATCTGCATCAAGAATGCTGCCTTTGATCGCACCTACACGAAGATGCTCTAAAGTTACTTCATGGTCCTGCCGCATTTCTGTAAGATGGTCATTTACCACTTGTGAGACAGTTTGCAATTGTGTTTCTGAACCGAAAGCACGAACACTCTGCACATCTTCCGCAGTGATACGATCATCATGTGGAATATGCGGAATAGGGAATGATCGTACTTTTCGTTTAGGTGAAGTATACAATGTACTAGGAGCACCACGCGGTTGAGTAGGCAAGAGTTCCAGCGTACCGTCTTTCTCTTCAATTAAAGCGACGGTAGTTTGAATCCCTTGCGGGGCGAACACTCCCAAATCTCCAAGCCTACTAGGAGCGAATGGAAGCGTATTGATTGCAGTCGTAAGAGACTGCATATTAAAAATATCATTGTTGAACGTATCTGCAATGGCCATAACTTACTCCCTTAATCTCTTACAACAATACCAACGGCGGCCAGTTCAACCTCGACATCCTGCATAACCGCAGTACCGATAACCAACTGGCTCCGCTTAACTACTGCATCACGTACTAGGAAATTCGCTTCAATGGAATTACTGGCACCGGACGTGACATCTTCCAAGATAATTGAATCCGCCGGTTGCGTGCCACCCGAACCGCCTCTAGTGGTTTCAACATTAGCAACCGCGGTAGCTCCGGTCAAAAGAGAAATATCCATCACAACAGGAGCTTGATTTCGCTTCTCAAAATTGACACCACTAAACGTATATATTTGAGCAGTTACCGCAGTGCCGGAAAGAACAACACTGTCGTCTGGATTCAAAACCAAATCGACCGCAGTTTGAATCGTTGCGGTGCTAGCGTCCCAAGCAATAGCGGCAGTCGTCTGCTCCACATTACTCTCATCAACAAACTTGAGAGTAAACGTCCCGGCAGTTGGAGTACCGGTCACAGTGATAGTCTGTACCTCATCAGCCCCCGACTCACCGCCAGCACCACCAGCAGTAGTTCGACTAACTGAACTATCCTCTTCACCAGTCAAATCCGAAACATCAAGTATAGCCAATTCCTGCGGAAGTCCTGCGTAGTCTGCACCGCTATAAGTCAACACCATAGCGGTGATTGCGGTACCGTTTATGACTACTTTATTTGCACCTAATGCGGTATCAATACCGGTTTGAATAGCGGCAGTATTCGCATCAAACGCAATTGGATCGGTAATAACCTTTGCACCAGACGAATCTCTAAATGAGAATGTCCAACTACCAGCAGTAAGTGTACCGGTAATTGCAGCCAACTGTACTTCGTTTACCGGAGCAGTAACAGCGACTTTCCTACCCACTCCACCGGTTCTACATACAGCACCGAGCACAAGAGTCTGCGAAGATTCAACAGTCTCCTTCGCTCGACTAAATCTACTATCTTCCTCGAACTTCACCACATCACCAATGTATTTGGGTTCTGTCTGAACAGCCATTTTTTAGCTCCTAAGCAACTGCCTTTGCTGCCTTTGCACGAGCCGTCGCATCGGCAAGTAGTGGGTTGATATTATTACCCTTTTCATCCTGTTGCAACTTCAACACTTGTGGTCCTGTATGAGACTTCAACTCAATAGGATCATTCTCACGCAACGCTGCGATAATCGCATCGAATGAAGCTGTATCGCCTGCTTCCAGACTCAAGGACAATACCTTATTGTTTTCACCCAACAACGCCACAGTCAGTAACTTACAACAAGCCGGGGTGATCTTACTATCCTTGACCAATGTGTCCAACTTCATTGTACGATTTTCTGCCGCTAATGAGAGCATCACTGGACTAACTTCATACTTCTTATTGCTAGGAATTTTCTTTGCGTCTTCAACATCCTTTTTCAAACTTGTGATAGTTGTAGCCGCAGTATCCAAAGCTTTCTTCACTTCTGCTCCACGAGAAAGAATCAAAGCCTCTGCATTCTTCTCTGTAATATCTTCCTTTATACCAAGTACTTTACCCACCTTTGCATAGTCCATTATCACCTTCTCCATACTCCTACTCGCAGCTATAGGAATAAACTTATCAAGTCCGGGTACTACCGGATCAGTACATAGAGCAACGTGTGTTATTGCATCATCATACACAACCCCTTTACCATCTTTGAAATCTGGAATTGCATTGATAGATACGTCGGAACGTGCAGCCGCTTCAATTGCATCGTCACCTATTAACTCACAAGTCATTACCAATGAATCATCATCCACAAACATATCTGTCACCCAACCCCGATTAAAATCAGAATCAGACACCTTTGCATGTGTAGATGGAATAGGTACCTTTATACCGTTACCTTTCATACGTACAAAGGTATCTGCCCACCCTTGCATACGTTCTTTGGTAATGGTAAACTTTTCATCCCCTTTAACAAAATCACCTGCTGTAACAATCTGCTTACGAAACTTCTTAGTTGGGCTTTTTCCATCGAGTCTCAATACTTGAGACAATGGCAGAAACCCGGAATTCTGGGATAACACTATCATTGTTTACACCCTCAGTAAACCATTATCCACTTATCGGAGTAGGTACGAAAATCTTTCCAGGGTTAAATCTGAATGACTCATCAATACCAGATACACTAAAATCTTCTGGCAAATCTACTTGATCTCGCGGAGCGAATATAGGTATTACAGAACATCTACAATTCCATCCGTTAGGTGGATATATAGTGTTCCACTCTTCCGCATTCTTAGGCAATGTAACCCCTTCTAGTGCTGCATGTTCTGGACGCACCCTATCATCACCTACAGTCACATACTTAAAACCCCAAAGTATTTCCTCTATATCAGGATCACGCAATGCATTAAACTGTCCGGCAGAACTAGCAAATTGTGCTTGTGTTCTAAAGACACCCTCCAACATACTAGGATTAGCGGGTGTGATTCCTATATTCTTAAACTTCTTTTGTATCGCAGCTATTTGCTTTTTTCTAGGCAGCCCCTCAACTTCCGCCACAACCTTATTTACCGAACCCTGAATACTTTGAGTCATAGCCTCCAATACTTCATCTGTTTGCGATCCAAATACTTCTGCTATATCTAACACCTGTTCAGGTGTTAATTGTATAGCGTCAACCAAAGGACTTATTACATCTTCTAATTGAAATTCTACAGGTTTAACAGATACCGGCTTACCGGCAAATCTCCGTGTTCGCTTTATTGCTGCTAAATAAGAAGCAACTAAAGTTTCCAAGATTAAAGATTTCGCATCCTCAAGAACTTCTCGAATACAACCTACACAATCTCCACCACTGCGAAACTCTCGCAATACACGACCCTGCAATCTACTACTAATTATCAGTGCTGCACTCACAGCTTTTTTCTCTATTCGCTGTGCATCACTAACAATTAGTCTTGCAGCCTTTCTTTCTATTGGAGTAACTCTAGCCATTTAATTAGTCGAACCGTTGTCCCCTACATTAACTGTAATTCGTTCATTAGCACCACCCATAATTTCACGTATTCGATTATCTATTTGTGAACTTACATCTTCACGAGTTTCTACATTGTCAAGAGCCGCCGCAACCTCTTCCGACTTAGGTATTTCCAAAGCGTCCTTGATTGCATCAGTATCTATAAACGGGAACTCTTCAGCAAACCCACCTGCATTAGAAAGTATCTTATCATATACTCCACGAAGATGTGCAATAGCTTCATCAGATAAAGGAGTCGGCTTCACCCTAATTGTATTTTCTGCATCGGGTCCGAAGTTACTTACAAGCAACCTATTAACGACGTGCCAATTGAACAGCCTAGTAATATGGCGATGCTCAATATCCATATGCGTAATCGCCAAATCTGCATGTTCTCCTGCCTCCGCCTTAGTTCCAAACTTACCCTCTAATAACGACCGCTCTGGAATCAACAAACCTCTTACCATTAGTGTATCAAGGTACCCTAAACGAGTAACGAAATTAGCTTGCCCGGTAGTACCATCGGACATCATTTCAATTTCCCAACCATCCTTACTGTCTGATTCTAGATGCTTTTGAATTACTCTAGGAATGACAACCGCACCGCTAGACATAAGAGACTGCAAGATGGTTTTGGCTACTTCAAAGTTGTCAGTCTTAACATCGTTTACTGTAGTGTGTCCTACAGGATAATGTACAACCCAATGAGAACCAGCTAACTTTTTATCATATCTATCGGCACCACAATTTGCCGCTGTCCATTCATTAAAGGTGTTACGAATATTCTCTAATAATGATCGACCATACCAATTTGTGCCCTCCGGCTCAAAAGGTATATTGAGAGAATTCTCTACCGGTACTCGAACCTCACCACTTCCACTAACATTAAAATTATCGACTTGCTCAAACCCAAAAAACGTACCGTCTTGTGTTACCAAGATTGTAGTTATGTCGTGGAGTAAAGATTTCAACTTCTTCAATACAATTTGCCCATCAACTATATCGTAGACCACTTCAAACGGTGCCCACCCAAAGTCAATTCCACCTAGCATAGTAGACTGCATAAAAGATTCGCGTACCGGCATTACTTGATCGTGTATGAATTTGATCTGCTCATCATCTACTTCATCGTCAGCCTCTATGCTCCAACTTCCTGCGACAACTGCCGCAGTTCTAATAGCTCTAGCCAAAGCTACAGTAGGGTGTTTACGAATCACCCTATAAGTTGCAAAAGATTTAGGGAGTGTATTATCCAACTCCATATTTAATGTAACCAATACGGATTGTTGTCCAGTTATTTCAGGCATATCACATAGCTCCGACAGGTGTGATGAATACTTTGTACTCTGTAACGTCCTCATAGACCAATGGGAATAGAGCATAGACTGCATAACACATAGCATCGGTCATATGTCCAATATCACCTACATCGGCGGGTTCCCTAGTTCCCGGCTTATATGCTCTATCCTCACAATCATCTATTAGATGTTTACATCTAGGGTCGATAAACATTCTACGTTTATTGTTAGCGTTGCAAAACATCGCAGTTGCCGCAGCGAACTTATCTGTGATATGTGGATTCGATCTAGGATAGTGGACCGTCCTACCTAATTTCTTCAAACCTTCGTGATTCTCTATCTGTATGTAGTCAGTCTCACTAGCAGCAGTTTTCCTAGCTCTACCAGTAGCGTCCCCATAGAATTCAAATCCCGCCGTATGTGTAGAATACCTACCGCAAACAATCTCCAACGCCTCAGCAGTATTTATATTCCTTTGCCATAGCTCATCGAACCATTCCATATGGTCGTCTATTTGATGGCCAAAACACCAGCACATAGGGTCGACATTAAAATCACTGCCAACTATAATAGCCCTACCTCGTTCATAAGAACACGGCCGAATATTATAGTTCCTGTCAAAAGAATGGAACACCCCACCACTAGCAGTCTCAAATACTGCATTCATTTGTTCATTATAATCTTTGGCATCCATATGCTCACGAGCATAGTACAATGTTTCCTCTGGTAGTATATCTGAACTAGGCCATGTGTACCCTATAGCATCTTCACGCTCACCCGCCATTGCAGAATTATGAAAGTCTTTAAACTCTTTACACGACGGACCTTGTCTCTTTGGTACTCCAATTCTCCAACACCAACCATTCCGCCAAGTCAATGCGGGTAACACATTCTTATCGAATGTTCCCGGTTTCAAGTCACACGATTCATCTAATACACAACCATCCCACTGCACACCTTCAATACGTTGTGGTTTATCTAACCCTATCACATACAATTCTGAACCGAATACAGTCTTGATTTTCAACTCTGCAATGTTAGGCGTACCTAAAATCCAATCATCCGGTATCAACTGCAATAGAGAGTCCCACGCTACACGTTTCGCTTGATCGTGTGTCGGCCCACCATAAAAATATCTCGGATCGCTATGCTCTTTCCGTACCGGCAAAAACCTAACTAACCTACGCTTTGCTAATTCAGTCTTTCCACTTCCACGACCACAAGCTAAAGACACAAATCTTCTAGGTGTTTTCCACGCCGCTACCTGTTTCTCGTGTGGCCTAAAAGGTGTCCATGCGGGCGTTAGCATATTATAACCTTACACTACTAGGTTTCACACCGGCCCTATTACACATTATCCAACCGACCGCTTCCCAATAGTTCTCAACCCAAACAGTAGTGTCATCCTTATTATACTCTATAACTACCACAGGGTGATTTTCTTCTACTGTGATAATAGGGATATCCTGTAACACACAAGCATTATGCGGAGCACCCCAACAACCAATAGGAGAGACTAACCAATCTACATCATCCACACTCAATCCAAAAGGATGAGGATTATCATTTGCACGAAGAATAACCTTTGGCGCCTTGTGCAACCCCTTCAACACACAATGCAAATGCGACATTGAAATTGCTTCGGGCGTTTTCCTTGGATCAATTCTTTGTTGATATACAAAGAACAACTCTTCATCGTGTGTTGTAGTCTCCAAAGGTGCATGAGCAACCGGCCTATTTACAGCCTCAGCTATTGCCCTAGATACCACCGCCTCTACACCGCCCCACGGGTTTACTGTTCCACCTTTGTAATAAGCCTCAGCCAACTCATTACTAACACCTATTGGAGTATGTATAGCTAGAGCATCATACGACAGTCCGTGAATCTGTGCAAGCAATGCAGTCAAGTTCTCAAAAGTTCCCGTTGCCTTACCATCTACAATACCGGCATTCATTACTAAGGGAACTCTCAATACAACTGTCTCAGCGTCTACCCCTATAGTGTGCCTTGCTGCACTCACAGCGTTCTCGGTTAATTGAGAGTACTCATTGCACAATACCAGAATCTTGTTGATCCTAGACACTGGTTTCAAGTTTACACGATTCTCCAAGAACCGATCTAGTATGGACCCCTCGACATACAGCACATTGTCGGGCATCTCATTTATATCAGACGCATTGACTACATTCGGATGTGTAATCAAAGTATCACAACATGCCGCAAGTAGCTTGCATACCGGGTTAGCATCGCCCGCATGTCCACCAATAGAGCAACCTATACCTGTCGGTACTATCAAAACGCCTACCATATTCTTTCTATCCTATTAGTTTCTACCACTTCTATCACCGAGAAATATTTTTTGCAGAACTCCAAAATTTCTTCTTCGTCAAATTCCTTACACGAGAATACATTTATGAACAAAGCACCTTTGCCCGGAACTAAGTCTAATCCATGCATAGTTATCGAACTAGCAACTATAAATTGACAAGCACTGAAGCCATGCGTCTTAGGGTTCTTTGCATCGTCTGGATCGCTGTCTATATAGCTGAAACCTACCGGATCAGTTTCTAACAACTCGCATAACTCTAAACAAAAAATCTTGATACCGGTATAATTGAAAAGCTTAGTGTTTAAACACATCAAGTCCATCGCCAACTCAATGCCGTATTTCTCATTATTCATTATGTGCTCTCACCATTTCCACCAACCACACTGCTATCCATTTCCGTGACTATTTGATCGGGCGTACTTCCCGTGCCTTGCATCACAACATTCAACTCTCTAGGCTTAGGTAATTTCACAGTCCGATCAATTTCAGCCTCTATCGCTTTCGCCAAAACCTCATCATCACCACATCCCCTAGCTATAGCACGAATAATCTGTTGTATCAACAGGTCTAACATACGCAGAGATATCTTATCCTCTGCATCTTTTTCCAATTTGGAGATTGCAAGCACCAACCCCTGCACTCTGTCGATTGCAGAGTACATACACTCGAATGCCAATGCTCTAGTTTCTGCCTTTACCTCCCCATTCTCCATTGCTGCACTCACTAACTTAACGGAGTCTTGCACACCTACTCTACACAATGCAAGTTCTTCGTATAGCTGTGCAGAACTCTCTATGGGAGCATCGAGTAATGCACTCACCCTATCCCTTAGAGTTTCCTTCATAAACTGTTTGTAGTAATTGCTCATATTTAGAGTGTTGCTAGTTCCGCCATTCCTGCCGCCGTGGAATTGGCAATACTTCCTATTCCTTAACGCCCATCGTCTACAACGTGCTTGTGAAGTTCTTGCCTTAGCTTGACACCTATAGGGTGAGTCTGCGGGCGGCGGTCCTTGTACATTGGCAACCGCACCTTCGGGCCACATTCATAGAACCTCAAACACCTGAAATTCTTCGACATTGCTGTACCATAGACTCGCGGGACTGGTAGTACTAATACCCACCCTAGCTTGCATCTTCCACTTACCCGCTTGATCTATTACAAGTGTTGTGATATTAGAAAGAACAAACACCTTCCCATCAGTTCCGTCAGTCTCAAAAGCCGCCACTAAATCCGCAAGGGTTCCATCGGGTTTTTCAAACTTGATGAACCAACTGTCTACTGGATCAGATACATCTACAACAGTAGTCCCATCCTTTATGGTGAGTAAGAACTTCGTCTGTACATCGCCAACATGGATTTCGTCAGATACTAGATTTCCCATTAGTCACCTAAGCTCTTCGCAGGTATATGAACCGTCGGTAAGAGTTCCAATTTCCTCGCGATCTGATTGAATGCTTGTCTCTTAACAGGGCTCATATCAAACTCCAAATCTATTCTACGCAACCCATTCAAAGTATCGAGAAATTCGATTTCCCAATCGTGCAACCTACCTCTTTCTTTGAGTATTTGAGTAAGTAACAGATCGTCCCTACGTGTGAACAAACTCATATCATCTTTCTCCTATCGCTCAACTGTGACACCTACAGTCTGCCGAATGAACATGCTGACAATCTTATTTCGTTTGATATACACAACAAATTCGACGGTATCTTCCATACCCGAAGGTACACCACCTACGACAAGTTCAGTTACATTCGTCTCATTGATGGTAATCGTTTCTGTGTATACCTTATTGAAACCGATACCCCTAACAACACTCTCCACAATAGACAACGTCTCTGTCAATGATCGAGCATGTCCAACTGACAAGGACTCTATAATAGAAAGTGTTTCAGTAAGTACCCTAGACAGCACCCTAGCTAATACCGTAGTCTCAGTAACTACCAAATTCTCAACGATACTGCGAGCATGTCCGACGGATATAGTCTCGGTGATTGCAAGAGATTCATTATACAACAACAATAACTGTTTCAGTCTTGCAGTACTTTCAGTTATTGCCAGAGATTCATTGAACACCCTACCCCGCTCCCTTGCAAAAGTTTCAATGATTGCAAGTTGTTCAGTGAGTGATCTATTATGCTGCGGGTTGAATGCTTCAACAATTGCAAGTTGTTCGGTGACAGTCCTGTTGTGCTCCGGATTGAATGTCTCAGTGATTGCAAGAGTCTCGGTATACACCAACAACAACTGTATTTGTCTTGCAGTACTCTCAGTAATTGCCAGGGTTTCAGTCAGTATCCTATTGTGCTGCGGATTGAAAACCTCTGCAATTGCAAGAGTTTCTGTGAGAGTTCTAAAGTGTTCAGGATTGAGACTCTCTATAATTGCAAGTGTTTCCGTAACTATCCTATTGTGCTGCGGATTAGAAACCTCTGCAATCGCAAGCGATTCATTGAATACCCTACCACGTTGTCTTGCAAATGATTCTGTAATTGCAAGAGACTCGTCAAACACCCTACCGCGTTCTCGTGCAAACGCTTCTGTAATTGCAAGTGTTTCAGTTGTTATACGGAAGTGTTCAGGGTTGAAGCTCTCTGCGACCGCTATACTTTCCGACAATATTCTATTGTGTTCGGGATTGAAAGTCTCTGTAACTGCCAGACTTTCATCCAGTACCCTACCGCGTTCTCTTGCAGTTGCTTCAGTGATCGCTATACCTTCATTGTGTACTAGCTCAAAAGTTTCACCGCCCGCTACCGGTGCAAGAAAAACAAATGTCTTAGGTGCGGGGTAGTAAACCGGCGGATGTGGAAAATCTATTATAGTCCCCGACTTAGTCATCGCCGGACCGATCAACGGCCGCAATGCTTGTGTGTCTGACCATAACGGGTCATAGAATACCAGTCTATCCGGGCGAACAAAAAGTGGACTCGGCCACGGCGGACCCGTATCCAATAACTTCAATTCAATATCGGTTAAATCGTCATCCCATACAGCAACTTCTGCTATACGTGCAGGACCGTCAAAAGTACTAGAAGTTCCAGCGGCTTCTCCAATCTTAATTTGATCGTAGCCCGATGGTGTTCTAGAAGCAAAATTAGTGCCAGCACTTCCAGCATTGAGAAAGACACGACGATTAGCGATTGTAACATTCCTGCAAGTGATCGCCATCCATATATCTTGATCGACACTGTTTGCAGTTTCCGCCGTCTGTGTACTGCCAGACCTTATCACACACTCTCCGCGGTATTCTCCACTAACTTCATCGACCCCAAGAGTGGTAAATTGATTCGCAACACTCGCATCACCAATACTTATAGCCGTCATAAAATCGACCGTACCGTCCAAATTTATCAATGCGTGCATCGCAAAAGGCGGACCGGTCACTGGTGTACTTGTTGAAGAATAAAACGCCCCGTCATTTTTATCTATGGCCAACAGTCTACCCTATGTTTGCTTCATCACTACATTGACCAACTCCATATCAGCCGACATATCATCGTCTGCATGATCGTGGTCCCGCGTAATTCTCATACGGAAAGCGTCACCCTTTACTATCCCATCAATCTGTCCAGTAGTCAATGCAACCGTTACTTCGTTCAGATTCCCTGCGGTATTCAATATAGTTTGCGACGCACTTTGAACAGCGGCGAATGAACCTGTATCTACATCCGCACCATCGTTGATCCGATCAAATGAAACATCACATCGAACGCCGCCCGTTGCAGTAGTAGATATGAAACCAATAATCACATCAATACCAACAGCAGAGGGCATCACACCGGAGAAGACAGTAGACTCGGATACTGCGCTGTCGAAATCTAATACCGGTGTATCATTCACCGAATCAATGCTTGCAAAAACCGTCGCAGGTGGTTCATGGTGTAATGGCGTCCACATTTGTAATACGTCACCAGATGCCATTATTCAATCTCCCATCTACGAGTTATGACAGCTACAAACACCCTCGCTTTTTGCTTGGCTGTCATAGTCGTCTTAGCAGGTTCGGGCAATGCATTATTGTATGACGCAGCATTATCGTTGATCCACGTATCAACTGCATCATATAATGCTCGATGTTGTGATTTGGTAAGTTGATAATTTTCCCGCAATTGACTATTCTCGCGAGCCGATTTTGCTACGAGTACTGCACGGTTTTCAGAACTTAATTCAGCCATCTCTGGATACTCCTATTATAAAGTACACAGGAACAGGATTTACGAATCGAAGGACGAAGAAAGATTCAACCTATTCCCGCGTACCGCAGCCAAGAAGAAAACGCCGTGGCGACAGTTTCCCTCTTGACCTAATGCGACCGCACCTTCATATAAATGTGAGGATAGGGTTTACAAGGTACGCCCTATACCTATCCCCACATATGGCTAAGAGAAACACAGTGTCGCCCTACAGTGTACACCATGTTTCTATTAGCCTGCCCCGTCAACTACTAGACCGCACCAACCATCTCGTGATTCACCCAAAAGGTAAGTGAGTCTGCGGCTGCAAGATCAAAAGTTGTGATAGTGGCAAACATCAATAGTGGCTCACTTGCTCCCGGTGTGGGATTCGTAATGACGATCTTGATGATACTCGAACCAGTGAAGTCGCCCGCTGTATACACAAACTTATAGGTAGTTACGTCGAGACCCTTACCGGTGTTTGGTGTATCGAGGTTATTCGTTTCTCTAACAGTGAAAACTTTTCGACTATTCGGTGAGTCGACTTCTGTGAGACCGCTAAAGTCAGACCCCTTTGCAGGAGTACCCGCAGTACCAAATACCAATGTATTGAACGTCTGACCACCCGCCTCTACTGCGAGTAGTTTCGCGTAGTACAAGTCACCCGCATCGGTAGTAAGATTACGATCTGTCCAGTGCTTTTTAACTTTCCCGTCAGGCCCACGTATCTCACCCACCAATGTACTCTTGATTGACAGTCGGTGAAGAATTCCGGCGTGTGACATGTTCTTGAACGCTCTAAGTGCGGACCCTCCTACGCTCTCGATCAATCGTATATCTTCATTGAATACTCGATCAATGTGCATTACACTAAGCTCCTAAATCGTCAAAGATTTTTTCTTGAGTCTAACTACATGCCCCGTTATAGGGCTCTTCAAATACGCTATTTCATTTGAAAACAAATGCTCATGTCTGAGATACTGTACTAGTACATGACTATCATATACCTGTATCGTACATAGTTGGTCCAATTGTTCGGCGGGAAACTCCTTGAATAAAATCGTGAAAAACTTGTCTTCCCAATACATACCCATCTGGTCACATACATCGGGTAGGTCTCGCACCCTGCAAGTTGTAACATACCTGTGTACATCGGAAGGTATGGAAGATGTTCTATTCATATTAGAATGTATGGGAGTCGAACCCACCAAAGAATCATCCAATAGCGTATCACCGAAATACGCGATTCACCATTCTACAGCCACACACATTAGAATGTATGGGAGTCGAACCCACCAAAGAGCACCCTGATGCGAACATTCGCATTGACGTATATGAGCAAGATACACGTGCTCACCATTCTACAGATCACATTTAACCGGCCATTGAAATACCCTCCCTCTATAACCCTTGCTCTCCTTTTTCTTTCGACTTGAACGTGTCTGCTAGTCTCACCCTCTTAGAACGAACTACAATTACTCTTACCAACAACCCCACCCACGTAACAAAAACACCCAATAGGAATCCAGAAATAAACTCCATCACACAAACTCCCTTACCAAACGCAACGCTTCCAACGTACCTCCACCTGCGGCCGGTCCGCCTATTACTGTAACGGTGTCCAACCCATTATCTACCAACAAACCCAATGGAGATTGATTGTCGTCATCTCCATCTACAAAAAAGCTCCAATTACCGCCGGTAGGTTCATAACCAAATACACGAAGTGGGTTGTTACCTTGTGCAAGCAACAACCAATCAGATGTCGTCTGCAACTGTGCATCAATGAACGATCGCTCTACATCATAGTCATTCTCTATAGTTGTGCCGTTGTTCGTCTTTCCCCATTCCAATTTTGCAGTGCCGTCGAATAGACTAGGTGACGGCCAAGTGCCACTAGGTGTACCATTGGTAAGTAGTACGCCGTCTTTATAGAAGTCAATCAACTGTGCAGAGAAATCCCACTGCACTCCTAAGTGGTACCACCTACCAACTTGCAGGTCTGCGTCGGTAGTATTGAGAATGTATACACCAGCGGCCTCTCCATCATCACTAAGAGCTATTGCCAATTCAGCATCGCCTGATACTAGCTTGATCGTCCATAGGTAACTTCGTTGATTGCCGGTCGTGTTATTCTTTCCAATCAATACAGTGCCGTCTGCAATAGTATCTGTGAATCGAAAGAATGCACCCATTGACCAGTCACTACTACCCGGCTCATGTGCAGCCGCATCGACTACACGCTCTATACCTTGCTGGTCTGCAGTCTCTAGTTGTAGTGCCATTACGCAAGCCCTGTTGATTTACGAAGACACTTCGCCATACAAGCAGCATCATACCATTCTAACCCATCCATCAATACTATATACTTAGCATATGGACACTTCCATTGATCCCACACCTCAACAATCTTCCAGCCACTCTTAGACTCCCAAACACATATCTCACTCATCACTATCTCCTATTAGAGAGTATATCCAAACACTTCTCAAGCACCAACTCTACTTGGTACACTGTAGCATTCTTGGAAAGTCCTAACACCTCACCCAACTGTGCATAAGTGAAGCCCTTCCAAAACCGTAAGAATACTATATGCCTGTCGTATGCGTCGAGCCTGTTCATTATAAGTCTTATCCGGTTCCGGTCATCAAGCACCAAAACATCTTCAACCATTACCTCACCATCGAAATGATGTTCGGTGATAAGTAGAGAGTTCCTCTTGAGTTGTTGCACTTTGAGAATTGTGCGGAAGAGATTGCGTTGTATGAAAGTGGGAAATGGACCGATGTCCGAATCGTATATGGCTGCACTTCTCAAGACAAATGGAATGGCAGTGTCGTAAACAATGGCGTCGGTATCTCCCCCATTAGTGGTGAACCGTCGGGCGACGGTATATAGAAAACCTAGATGTTCGACTACCAGTTGCCAACCTACCTTGGTAAGTCGCTTATGTTCAATGCGTTCCTCGGGCGATGCTAATCGGTAAGAGTGAGGAAGTGTCCTCACATCGTCGATATACACCGCACGGGGCTCATTCCATCCTTCCGCGTCCCTCTTATATATAATAGTGAATATACCCCTATCACACTTATACAGTTCTCTCGAAACATCAATCTCATAAGACCGCTTTGTTGTAACACGCTCTGCACACAACGCCAAGTCTCCTTACTTGTTGGGTGAAATACCCCATGTTTCTCATAGGTATCTGCACCCATTGTGCCGAATTCGGCTTAACAAACTCACATGATGAGCACTTCCTATCCGGTATCACCCTATTCAACAACTCTTGTCTCTGTCTAATCCTATGCTCTCTGAGATTAAAAGCCTTACCTCCTAGATCTAGAATCATCTCTACCTTACACATAAACACCCTTTCTTTTTGTTAATTGAAAAGAGTTCACTTTTTCAACTAACATGAAATATGCAATTGAACATTTTGTTAATTGAAAAGAGTTCACTTTTTCAACTAACATGAAATATGCAATTGAACATTTTGTTAA
>SDBT01009250.1_pt1 | contig 16017 bp, 15 predicted proteins | sample 2277101 | NCBI WGS metagenome assembly SDBT01 (sample SAMN10404973, study PRJNA504765) | marine sediment metagenome | isolation source: marine sediment core GS10_PC15, 103 cmbsf | place: Arctic Ocean: Southern Knipovich Ridge | collected 2010 | reverse complement strand
ATGCCATACGTTAACATGCGGTGGCTGGGCGGAATGCTAACTAACCATAAAACGATTAACGAGCGCGTGAAACACCTTAAGAAGCTTGAAGAGCGGATGGATTCAGGTGAATTAGCTAACAGATACGGCAAATTGGAAGTGCAACGCTTCCAGGAAGAAATAGACTCCCTAAACATAGTTTTGGGTGGAATAAAAAACCTCAACAGTATGCCCGGTGCAGTTTTTGTTGCCGACATACAGGTAGACAGTCTGGCAATTAAAGAGGCTACTAAACTAGGTATCCCAACTGTAGCACTTGTAGATAGCAACGTTGATCCAACGGTAATTACTTATCCTATTCCGGCTAACGACGATGCAATCAAATCGGTCAAACTGATTACCGAAGCAGTAGGCGAAGCGGCAAAAAAAGGCGGGCTCGCAGTGAAGAAAGCGCCTGTGGCTAAAACCGAAGAGAAAACAGTTCCTGTTAAAACTGAGGAGAAAAAATAATGGAAATAAGCATTGAACAGATAAAGCGCCTCCGTGAATTAACAGGTGTAGGTATGACTGACGCAAAAAAAGCGCTAACCGAAACACACGGAGATTTTGACAAAGCCCTAGAAGCTATGCGAGTAAAAGGCATAGCTAAGGCTGACAAAAAATCTGAACGCGCTGCCAAAGAAGGAGTAATTGGCGAGTATGTCCACAGCGGTCGAATAGGTGGGTTAGTGGAAGTTAACAGCGAAACTGACTTCGTGGCGCGCACAGAAGATTTCAAGACTTTTGTCCACGACGTAGCTATGCATATTGCAGCTAGTAATCCGAGTTTCGTGTCGGTTGAGGGCGTAGATAAAAAGACTCTGGATAAGGAAAAAGAATTGATCAAAAAGGAGCTCAAGGAAAGTGGCAAACCAGACAAGATGCTTGATCAAATTCTAGAGGGCAAAATTAAGAAATATTTCACAGAGGTGTGTCTGCTTGAACAGCCCTATATTAAGAACCCAGACCAAACTGTCGGCGATTATTTAAAAGAAGTGATCTCGAAATTAGGTGAAAACATCGTGATAAGACGTTTTTCGCGTTTGGAGTTAGGCGAGGTACAATAGATCCATGATAGGGTCAACAGACGAAGCAAAGCAACAGATGTCACGTGCTATGGAGCACTTTAGTTCAGAGCTTAATAAGATTCGAACAGGCCGTGCAAGCGGGGCTATTTTAGAAGGTGTAATGGTAGTAGTTTACGGCCAAGAAACTCCCCTGCAACACATTGCCAGTGTGAACGCTCTAGATGCCCAGACTTTGCAGGTGACTCCTTTTGACCCAAATAACCTGAATGCTATTTCAAGTGCTATACGTGAAGACCAATCACTTGGGCTTAACCCTGCAGACGACGGTCGGGCAGTTCGTATACCTATACCACCAATGACCGAAGAACGTCGCCGAGAAGTTGTAAAGCAAGTAAGCGAAAAAGCTGAAGAAGCCAAGATTAGTCTTCGCAACACCCGCCACGAACTGCTGAAATCTATAAGACAGCAGGAAAAAGACAAAGAAATATCTCGTGACGACTATAAAGATGCTGAAAAAACCGTAGATGCTCACATGAGCGAGCTTCATAAAACGATTGAAGAAGCCACGAAAGCCAAAGAAGAAGAAATAATGACGGTTTAGTTACTACGTAGCAATTTTGCTAAGGAGACTATTGTTTCATGAGTGAAGAAAAGAGCCAGTTGTCGCCCCCTAACCATCTAGGACTGATTTTAGATGGCAACAGACGTTGGGCAAAACGCGAAGGTAAACCAGCCCTGGAAGGGCACAGAGCAGGCTTCTCAAACCTGAAAATTATTGCTGACGCAGCGTGGAAACGTGGCGTCAAAATCTTAAGTGCATATGTTTTTTCTACCGAAAACTGGAATAGAAGTCAAAAAGAAGTCGACTACTTAATGGAGCTTCTTGTTGCTGTGGTCAAAAAAGAGATGAACGAGCTTGATCAAAAAGGCATAAGAGTACGCTTTTTAGGTTCTCGTGAAAAAGTGAGTCAAAAGGTGCTCGATTCTATCGATGAAGCCGAAAAATTAACTCAGTCTAACAAAAATGGAACGTTGGCGCTTTGCTTTAATTATGGCGGGCATTTAGAAATGGTCGACGCGCTAAAGAGTATGGTAAATGAAGGAGTTTTGCCCGGGGAAATAACTGAAGAGAGTGTAGCTGAGCATCTATATGCCCCAGACCTGCCACCAATCGATTTAATAATACGAACTTCAGGGGAGCAGCGAATAAGTAATTTCATGCTTTGGCGTGCAGCATATAGTGAGCTTTATTTCACAGACAAATATTGGCCAGAGTTCACCACAGAAGACCTAGACGCAGCTCTTGAAGACTATGCAAGCCGGCAAAGACGTTTTGGAAAATAGCCCCGGTTTAAATTACTCTTACCGAATTCTAAAGATTTTGTAACTATTCAAAGACATCTGTAATTTAGTTATATAACTATGTTGGTGTGTATGTTTCTAATATTAACAGAGGGGAAATTCAATAGTTATATGATTAATTATATAACCATGTTGATAAATATCGATACGTCAATAAACTTGTGCGTCGGTGAGCGGCATTATGCGCAGCACCAAGTTACCAACAACCTTTTCTGTCGGCACTGTGCCGAGTTCGTTGCGTGAATCTAATGAGCCACCTTGGGTACGATTGTCGCCACTAACAAAGATATGATTCTCGGGCACAGTGATATCGACATTGCCAGCAGTAATACCAAGCTCCAAGCCAAAAAATTTGTCTGGCATGAAGCCGGTTGGGTTGGTCTTGTTGAAAATAGTTATGTTGCCCTCAGCCACGACGACTCGTTCACCGGGAAGACCAATAACCCTTTTGATTAATTGCGGAGAAGTCGAGTTGCGTGGGTTTTTGAACACAACAATTTCGCCGCGGTCTGGAATATATTCGTTTCCAGTGACACTGGACGTGCTCTTTCCTATCTTGGAAATAATTAAACGGTCTCCGTCGCGGAGGGTAGGCGTCATTGATAAGCCGAAAACTTGGTACGACTGGAAGATGAAGTGGTTTATAAACAGCGCTAACAAAATAGAGCCGACTACAAGCTGGAGAACGGAAAAAACGCCTTTCATTCGCGAATTGCTGAATTTATGCCTAACGTTTTTTACGCGGCCACGCAAGGAGTGATTTTCTATAGGTTTTGCTGGGCTGTTCAAACTTTCGGCTGGGTCGTACACATTTGGTGTGACAAAACCTTGATTCCCGGGGTGTATGGGTGGATTTGGTAAATTGGGCTTAGGCGGTATTGGCACTTTATTATTTTCGTTCATCTCGCCGATTATACACTAATATTAGCATTTTGAGTTTTGCAGAGATAACAGATATAATTGAGCGGCGTAAAATGATGACTAATCGACAACCAAAAAAACGAAGTATCGATGGAATTTCGCAACGAACTGGTCGTAGCGCTATTGGTGACTTTAAAAATCCTCGCAAGATTAGTTCTTCAGATATCGATGATTCCGGCGTTCGTACCGAGAAACCGATAACGAGTATGGCGACAGACCAGGAAATAGAGTTGACGACTTTTAATGAAGAATTAAAACCACAGAAAAAAAGTAGACGCAGTATGCGTAAGGAACGAAAACAGGAAAAAAAGGAAAAGAAACAAGCAAAGGGCGATCGACGTAGCCGCAAGCTGAAGTTCTTGCCAGGTTTTTTTCTGAGGAGTCCCATTAAGAGTTCTCTGATGATTGCAGGAATATTAATTCTTGCTGTTACTGGTTTTCTTGGTGCGAAACTATATTTTGCTCAGGCTAATGTATTTGACCGTGGCGGCGACGGCGCTCTTGCGCTTAGAAGTAACCTTGACCCGTCTGAATTAAACGGCGAAGGTGATGGCAGAGTGAACATACTGATCATAGGTATTGGCGGCGAGGGACACGTTGGTCCTAATATAGCTGACACAATTATCATTGCAAGTATTGACCCGTTCGCCAAAGAAGTTGCAATGCTCTCCGTGCCAAGAGACTTGTATGTCAATATTCCAGGGTTTGGGTCCGCAAGAATCAATGCAGCACACTCCCTAGGCGAAGAACAAGGGTTTAAAGAAGATGGTTATCCTGACGATGGGATAGGTTTACTCGAAAAAACCCTAGAAGAAATATTAGACATACCTCTTCATTATTATGTACGGATAGATTTTACCGCTTTTAAAGACGCCATCGACGCCGTTGATGGCATTGTGCTAGACGTTGAAACGGCCGTTTATGACCCGACATTTATTTGGGAGTGGCGAGCACTCGACGTAGACGTAGGTGAACAGTATTTTGACGGTGAAAGAGCGCTGTTTTACGCTCGGTCGCGAAAGACTAGCGCACGCGGCGACTTCGCTAGGTCAGACAGACAACGCGACATTATCGTTGCCCTTAAAGACAAAGTGCTAAGCGTGGGAACGTATGCAAACCCACTGAAGATTGGTGCGCTCATTGACGCCGTTGGTGGTGGGGTAAGAACGAATCTGTCGATAGGTGAAATGCTGCGCCTTTACGAAATAGCCGGCGAGACGACTTCGGACAAAATAGTTTCAGTAGGTTTAGATAACGGAGTTGACGGTTTGTTAGTAAGTCAAAACATTGGTGGGGCAGCAGTATTGGTACCTAGGACAGGCGACTTCAGTGAAATTCAGGAGTTTGTACGCTCTATATTTGTAGACGGTTTTATAAAGAGCGAAAATGCATCAATAGAAGTCTTTAATGGTACCCCAGCTCCTGGAGTTGCAACTGAATATGCCGCTTTGCTCCGTTCGTATGGCTACAATGTTGTTAATATCGGTAACGCAGAGGAAAAGAACGCTGCAAGCTCCAAACTCTTCGTTTTAACGGAAAACTCACCCTACACCAAAAGGTATTTGGAACAAAGGCTTGGCGTACTTGCGAGTTCTAGTTCCGAGCTACCAGAAGAATTTAAGGAATCACTATCGGATATAATAATTATTTTGGGTGCAGATGACTAAGAAGACTAGGCGCGGTAATATTCGCTGGAGCCTCGGAGCTTATAGACTGCTCAACATTGGGCTGGTGCTCGTTATAGCGTTTCTGGTTAGCATAGGGTTAACACCGATAGCAATATTGTTGGTGATTTTAAGTAAATGGCGCGTGTTTGCCGTGCAACCGCACCATTGGCTGGTCAACATTCGTTCAAACAGTCCTGATCTTATAGTAGGACTCAGCTTTGTGGTGTTTATGTCGCAATCGGAGGCGCCACTAGCAATGTTGTTATGGGTGGTTTTATACACTGGCTGGTTGCTTTATTTAAAACCAAAGACAGATCCAACATACGTGGGTTCGCAGGCAATGATAAGTCAGTTCATGGGGCTAACGGCGTTGTTTTGGGTAGCCGACAGTTTGTCGGAAGTTTTCGTGATATTAGGTGCTTGGTTTATAGCTAGTGTTTCAGCCCAGCATTTCCTAAATGGTTACGACGAACCATTGACGAAGGTCATGAGCATAATCTGGGCACTTTTCGTAGCTCAGTTAGCGTGGTTGCTCAATAGGTGGCTGATAGTTTACCCGATAACTGAGAATCTTATCATTCCTCAAATAGCCGTTGCGACAGGGGTACTTGGATATATTGCAGCGACCATATACCACCTAAGCCAGTCTGGGAAATTGAGTAACAAATTAGCTCGGAGATATATTATTTTGGGCGCAGCGGCTCTAACAATACTTATAGTGTTTTCGAATTGGACCAATGAGTTCTAAACTAAATCAAGCCAAACCAACAGCAGATAAAGAACATCATCATAGCGCGTTTTCGGTGGTAGTTATGAGTTTGCTTTTCGGATTTTTGGGTGGGTTTATGGCGACTAATCTTCTCGTTGGCAACGGTCTGATAAGTAACGACGACTCTGTGTCGGATTCCGCAAGAATCGTTTCTGCACAAAGCGAGGCAGTTAGTAGAGTTGCAGAGGAAGTTAGCCCAAGCGTTGTGTCTGTGACAGTCGAAACGACCGTTGTAAACCCGTTTTTCTCAAGAGAGTTTGTTCAGGAAGGAGCAGGCACGGGCATTATTTTGACCGAGGACGGATTAATTCTTACAAACAAACATGTAGTACCAGTCGGTGTTTCGTCGGTCTCGGTGGTGTTGTCAGACGGCACACAGTATGAAAATGTAGAAGTGGTAGACAGGGATGTGTTCAGCGACGTAGCATTCTTACAAATAAAAGGTGTGCACGGATTGAAACCAGCAAAGCTTGGCAATTCTGCCAACGTTGTTGTTGGTGACAGGGCTATTGCAATTGGCAATGCTCTTGGACAGTACGCAAACACCGTTACTTCGGGAATAATCTCAGGATTAGGCAGGCCAGTTGCTGCTGGCGACGGTACTGGCAATGACAACTTAACAAATCTTTTTCAGACAGACGCTTCAATTAACCCAGGGAACTCAGGTGGCCCACTTGTCAATATTAACGGCGAGGTCATTGGACTTAACACAGCAGTTGCCGGCAACGCTGAAAACATTGGCTTTGCAATACCAATTAACGACATAAAATCGGCTATATCGAGCGTTAAACAAGAGGGAAGGATAATTAGACCGTATTTGGGGGTGCGCTACATTAGCTTAACAAGTGACATTGCAAAAGCTCTAGAACTAAGTGTGGAGCGTGGCGCGTACATATTTGCGAACGCAGGAACAGCTATCATACCCGGCAGTCCTGCCGCAGCTGCAGGGCTTCAAGAAGAAGATGTCATAGTTAAAGTCGATGGTCGGGCGGTAGACGAGCGCAGTACGCTCTCTGCTTTGCTCGGTTTGCATAAAGTAGGCGACGAAGCGATACTCGAGGTACTCCGAGGCGACAAGACCCAAAGTATTACAGTAGTTTTAGCCGAGGCTCCAGATGAATTGCCAGTATAAAATAACGAGACAAGACTAGATGATTTACGTGGTGATATTAATATTGTTTGTGTTGCTGATTTTGGTCCACGAATATGGGCATTTTTTGGTTGCGAAACGAAACGGCGTAGACGTTGAAGAGTTCGGCATTGGGTTTCCGCCGCGTATAGCAGGTAAAACAATGGGTAAAGGCATATTCAGAGGATATTACACGCTGAACCTATTACCACTAGGCGGATTTGTGAAGCTAAAAGGCGAAAATGAAGCCGATAAACGAAAAGGTAGTTTTGGTTCGGTGAGCTATTGGAGCAAGACTAAAATTATTATGGCCGGTGTAGCTATGAATATGCTTGCGGCAATGGCTATTTTGACATTTTTGGCGTGGACAGGCATGCCACAGGTGCTCGATGATCAATTTAAAGTATCTAGCGACACTGAAGTGGTGTCTTACAGGGTACTAGCTGCTTATGTGGGTGAAGGTTCACCTGCCGAGGGAGCGGGAATTAAATTCGGAAATGAGCTCAGAAGCCTTGATGGTCAATCGATACTCTCAAACGACCAATTATTCGAGCTTACCGAGCAAAGAGCAGGCCAAGAGATCGAGGTTGTATTTATCAACGAATCTGGCGACGAGGTTAGCCAAACCGTACAGTTGCGAACAGAAGACGACGATGAAGGTTTTTTCGGGGTCAGCCCAACTGAAGTTGTACTTGAAAAAAGTACTTGGTCAGCTCCGGTCACAGGTGTTGTTTTGACTCTGCAACTTGCCTGGAAAACTTTAATCGGGCTTCTTGGGTTGTTAGGTACATTGTTTGCTGGGAATGTAGCCCAAGCAGGTGAGTCAGTCACAGGGCCAGTAGGTATAGTAGTGCTACTCAGGGACGTTTCGGTGATTGGGCCAAGCTTACTTATGTTTTTTGTGGCAGTGATATCGGTGACATTAGCGGTTATGAATGCGCTGCCTATTCCTGCACTAGACGGAGGCAGGCTGTTTGTTAGCGGGGTGTTTAAGATACTTAAAAAACCTTTGACACCGAAAATAGAGAATTACATCCATGGTGTAGGTTTTGCTGTATTGATGGTGCTGATATTACTAGTGAGTGTTAATGATTTACAAAGGTTTTTTTAGGTGGACGAAACAGGAGACGACAAAAGGATTTCGGTACGAGCAAAGAGCAAAACTCTGTTTATAAGTGTTTTCACGCCACTGGGTATATTTATTGCCTCACAAGTGTTAGCGGCTTTGGTTTTGAGTCCTTTAATTCCTAGTTTTTTTGACAAAGGCGTTGAGACGACGACTGCGGAAAATTTCATATACGTTGTTTTGTTCGAGTTATTTGCGCTGGGCATGGTGTTGCTACTAATGAAATGGCGCAAACATAAACTAGAGTGGCTGGGCTTAGGCAGTTTACCAAAGCCTCGAGACATGTGGTTGGTGTTACCGGCTGCAGGCGTGTATATCATTGTGGCAGTTGCGTCATTTGTAGTTATTGAACTGTTGCAGACGGGAGTTGACCTTAATCAAAGTCAGTCTGTTGGTTTTGAGTCGGCATCTGGGTTCATGCAAATAGGCTTGGCGTTTTTGTCGCTTGTGATTTTAACACCTCTCACAGAAGAGGTTTTAATGAGAGGCTTCATGTTCCGAAACTTAAACAGAGTTTTTGGTTTTACTGTGGCAGCACTAGTGTCGGCGGCGGTTTTTGGACTATTGCATGGTCAAGTGAACCTGTTTATAGACACTTTTGTACTTGGACTAGTGTTGGCATGGTTGGTGAATAAAACCAATAGCCTGTGGCCAGCGATAGGTCTGCATATGCTAAAAAACTCTATAGCTTTTCTCTATCTATTTGTTTTCTGATACGATTTATACATGAGACTGAGTAAATTATTTACAAAAACCAGAAAAGAAGCGCCAGCCGACGAAGTAGCAAAGAACGCGCAGCTACTCATTAGAGCCGGATATATTCATAAGGAGATGGCAGGAGCCTATGATTATTTGCCGCTTGGGCTCATCGTTATAGAAAATATCAAACAGATTGTTCGTGAAGAAATGAATGCCTTAGGTGGAAATGAAATGTTAATGACATCATTGCAACGAAAAGAAGTTTGGGAAAAAACTGATCGTTGGGACGAGAAGAAGGTAGACATATGGTTCAAAACTAAACTTCAAAATGGCCATGAACTTGGACTTGGTTGGTCTCATGAGGAACCAATAACAGACATGATGCGCAGTCACATAAACAGCTACAAAGATCTTCCAGCTTATGGTTATCAATTCCAAACGAAGATGCGCAATGAACTTCGAGCAAAAAGTGGGATTATGCGCAGTCGTGAATTTGTCATGAAAGACCTGTACTCCTACACGTCGAGCGAAGAAAAACATAAAGAATTTTATGATCAAGCTATTGAGGCTTATCACAAAATTTTCAACAGATTAGGAATAGGAGATATAACCTACCTTACGTTAGCTGACGGTGGCGCATTCACGAAGTTCTCTCATGAATTTCAGACGATTTGCGAAGCAGGAGAGGACGTAATCTTTCTAGATAAGAAGAAAAAAATTGCTGTGAATAAAGAAATAATGCAAGACGATGTTTTGGCCCAGCAAGGGCTGAAACGAGAGGACCTAGAAGAGGTAAAGACGGCCGAAGTGGGCAACATCTTTAGCTTTGGGGGCAAGAAAAGTGAAGAACTTGGCTTAACATTTACTGACGTAGATGGATCTATCAAACCAGTTATTTTAGGGTCATACGGCATAGGCATTACACGCCTTCTCGGAGTAGTCACGGAGCTTTTAGCTGACGAGAAAGGTTTGGTGTGGCCCGAGGCAATCGCACCGGCGAAGGTACACATAGTACGTATTGGCGCAGAGAGCGACGTAGTGACCAAAGCCGACGAACTGTACAACAAACTGCAAGAAGCAGGCGTAGAGGCTATATATGACGACAGAGAGCTGCAACCTGGGGAGATGTTGGCAGATGCCGATTTGCTTGGTATACCGAAACGAATAGTTATAAGCAGCAAATCGATAGCAAACGGTGGCGTAGAAGTTAAAAGTAGAACTTCTTCGGATTCGGAGATTTTTACTGTAGAAAAATTGCTGGCAAGTCTTTAAGAATTGCCAGCAAGCTTGCAATTTTTCTCAGGTCGGAGTATCTTTGACTAACTAAATATGAATTTAGAGTAAGTCGAAAAGATTTTCACGAGGTGTTAAATACATATGAAAAAAGAATTTCATTTGACCAAGAACGGCATAGAGGAACTCGAGTCAGAGCTCGAGGAACTTAGAGTGCTCAGACCCAAAATAGTTGAACGCTTGAAACAAGCTCATTCGCAGGGCGACTTGAGCGAAAACGCCGACTACGATGTTTCGAGAAGCGAGCTAGAACGAACTGAAACTCGCGTTAAAGAAATAGAACATATCCTGCGCAACGTCGAAGTTATCAAAGCTCCTAGGAGTAACGGCGCAGTAAAGCTCGGTTCAACAGTGGAACTTAAATCGTCTAGAGTGAAAACAATTTTCAAGGTTGTCGGTTCCGTAGAGGCAAACCCCGGAGAAGGTAGAATATCTGACGAGTCGCCTGTAGGCATAGCTTTGTTGGGGAAAAAAGTAGGCGACGCGGTAGAAATTCAGCTACCAAGCGGTGCTTCAGTGTACAAAGTGCAGTCTATCTCTTAAACTCTAGCGTAGATGAGTGAATCGCAGACCGAATATTGGCTGAACGGCGTTTTAGATAAAGTCGAGGAAAAATATCCTGACGGCGAGATAGTGGTTTCGAGTGGTATTTCACCCTCGGCAAGCTACCATATTGGCCATTTCAGGGAGATTTTGTCCGCAGACATGATCAAAAGTGGCCTAGTGCTGCGAGGCCGTAGAGCAAGACACATACATGTAGTAGACAACTTTGATCCGCTACGCAAAAGGTACGATTTCTTGCCTGAAGAGTATGAAAAGTACGTTGGCTGGCCCGTATCTTTAGTTCCTGACCCTAGCAAGTGCCATGGAAATTATGCGGAACACTTTTTTAACGAGTTTAGGGAACGTTTCGAACCGCTCGAACTTGATCTTGAAATAATATTCAGCTACGAACAGTTATATAAAACAGGAAAAATGGCTCCGCAGATTGAAAAATCTGTGGCGGGTGTCGATAAGATCAAAGAGATTTTCAAAAAAGTTTCTAACCGTGAGCTACCTGACAATTGGGTGCCTTTGCAGCTACTTAGCGATGACAATAATTTTGACGACTGGAAGTTCAAAGACATAGACACAGAAGCAAAACAGATCATTTATACGGATAGCGAGGGCGGCGAGGGAACTGTGCCATACGACAATGGGAGAGTGAAGCTCAACTGGCGACTAGATTGGCCAGCGCGTTGGCAAATTCTTAATGTGATGGTGGAACCCCATGGTGCTCAGGAGCATGGAGCGGCTGGTAGTTCGTTTGAAACTGGCAAAATTTTCGCACGTGAGATTTTCGGTTTCGAAGGCCCGATTGCCGGCATGCAGTATGGCCATGTGCATTTAGCTGGTGACAACCTGAAGATGAGCTCGTCGCTAGGCAATTTGATTACTCCGGAACAAGCTTATGAGGTCATGCCACCAGAGATGATCAAATACCTCTACTTGCGTTACCCAGGAAAGAAAAAGATCAATTTCGATCCAGGTCTTGGCTTCTTAAGAATGATGGACGAGTACAGCCAAGTCGACAGGGCAGTAAGAGCGGGAGAAGAGCATCAGTTTGCGCCGGCATATAAACTTGCAAGTGCAGGGATAAAATCACACGGTATGTCCAGTGTTCCATTTAATCATTTGGTGTCGATTTACCAAGCCGCGCTTGGTGATGAATCCAAAGTGTTCGACATGTTACAGCGTAGTGGCTACGAAAACGAAGTCTCCGAGCAAAAATCTGAGATTAAACAAGAGTTGATTTATGTGAAGAATTGGCTTGAGAAATGGGCGCCCAAAGAAGTGAAGTTTTCGTTAGCAGAGGCATTCCCTGACGACTTAAGTGATAAAGAGAAAAAATTGCTCAGGCACCTGGCTGACGCGATAGAAGTAGAAGACGGGAAAGAAGGCCAATGGTTTCACGAACTTATACATACAAAGCGAGAGGAAGTTGGACTCGAAGCCGCAGAGGCGTTCAAAACAATCTACAGAACTCTGCTTGGCCAAGATTCCGGCCCGAAAGCAGGCTGGTTCCTGTCAATTCTTGACAAAGATTTTTTGGTTAAGAGATTCAGACTAGAGGCGTGAAAAAAATTCTATTTGTTTGTATGGGTAACATTTGCCGCTCCCCAGCTGCAGAGGGTGTACTTCGGAACAAACTGAAGCAACTTGGCAAAGTAGAGGGTAAGGATTTTGTAATCGACAGTGCTGGCACAACGAGTTATCACCAGAGCAGTGCACCAGATGTCCGATCACAGGAAGTTACGGCCAAGAATGGCATAGATATTTCGAGCCAAGTTTCGCGACGACTTTTACCAGAAGACGGCGAGAACTTCGACATGCTTATTTGTATGGACCTTGCGAATATGGAAGACGTGAAGCGGATTATCGATCGAAGTCATCACTCGAAGGTGAGACTACTCGATACTCGGGAGGTAGAAGACCCATATTACCGTAGTGATGGTTTCGACAGGATGTATCAACATATTGATACTGCTGTCGACTCACTGGTTGCCGAACTAAATAACTGAGAAAAGTTATATAACCCTATTAGTACCTATGATTGGGAAAATAACAGAGAGAAACAGCGATAGTTATATAATTAATTATATAACCATGTTTGGACACTGAATAAGAGTTAAGAACGCAAATTTTGCTTTCTCGCAGCATTTTTTAAGCTAGAAGGCGTAAGTTCTTTGGAGTATAATAGCTCTTAGCATGTTAGACATTAAATATATACGCGGCAACAGAGAACAAGTACAGCAAAACGCCGCAAACAAGAATATAGAAGTAGACATTGAACGATTGTTGGAGCTTGACGATAAACGCCGAGCGCTAACCACTAAGGCTGAAGAGCTTCGTGCAAATAGAAACGAGCTGTCCAAGGTATCTAAAGGTACGAAGCCATCTACGGATTCAATTGAACAGGCGAAAAAGGTAAAAGAGCAGCTCCTCGGTGTTGATTCCCAGCTAAAAGAAGTTGAGCCCGAATATTTCGAGCTGATGGCGGCAGTGCCAAACATGATGCACGGTTCAGTTCCGGTAGGCGAAGGCGAAACAGCTAACGAAGTGGTAAAGACTGTCGGTGAGAAACCAGTATTTGATTTCGAGCCGAAAGACCACGAGACTATTGGGCTCAGTCGCGACCTAATCGATCTCGAAGCAGCAGCACATACAAGCGGATCTAGGTTTTATTACTTAAAAAACGAGGCGGTATTGCTCGAATTTGCACTAGTGAACTGGCTGCTGCATAAATACGTCAGCAAGGGTTTTACTCCGGTAACCACACCAGTTTTGGTCCGTGAACACATGATGTACGCAACGGGGTTTTTCCCTGCCGAAAAGAATGAGATTTATAAGGTTAATCCTGGCGAAGACGACCTGTATTTGGTCGGCACATCAGAAGTTACCATGGCTGGGTTGCACATGAAGAAACCGCTAAAGGAAGATGAGCTCCCAAAGCGCTACGTAGGTTTTTCGACTTGTTTTAGACGCGAAGCCGGGAGTTATGGCCGCGATACGAAGGGGATATTCAGAGTACACCAGTTCGACAAGGTTGAAATGTACTCTTTTTGTACTCCCGAGCAAAGCTGGGAAGAGCATGAGTATTTACTGAGCGTCGAGGAAGAAATATTGCAAGAACTAGGACTTCACTACCAGGTTATAAATATTGGTTCTGGTGATTTAGGTGCTCCAGCTGCAAAGAAATATGACTGCGAAGTGTGGATACCGGCTCAGAACAAATACCGCGAACTAACTAGCTGCAGTAATACAACTGACTATCAATCAAGAAGAGGTGATATCAAGTACCGCAATAAAGATGGAAAATTAGAGCTGTGCCACACACTAAACGGAACTGCCATGGCTTCAACCAGAACTATCGTTGCACTGTTAGAAAACAACCAAAACAAAGACGGCACAATTAATATTCCTGAGGTACTACAAAAATATATGGGAGGGGCAAAACAAATATGATAAACAACATAGAAATTACTGGTAGGAACAACTACGAAGTGTCTGAAGATTTGGCTAAATATGTACGAACAAAGATTGGAAAGCTCGACAAATACATGACCCGACAAGCTAGAAAGTCGGTCCATGCTGAAGTGAAGCTGGGAGAAAGCGGGTCGAAGTCAAAAAATCGCAACAAATGTGAAGCAATATTAGACATGCCAGGAGAGAAAATTACCGCTAGTGAGTCGACCATTAATATGTTTGCTGCAGTTGATATCGTGGAAGCAAAACTTAAGAACCAGCTCAGGCGGCAAAAGGAAAAAAGAATGCGAGCAAGAAAAGGTGATCGGAAAAGTGCGTTTAGTAGAATTCGTGCAAGAGCCTCACGTGATTTTTGGGGTTCACAGAACTAATTCATTTTCAGATCGATTCGTGGGATAATACATTAGTTATTTTGAAGGTGTCATATTGTGAAAAAAGTGTTAAAGAAAATCTTTGGCGACCCACAAGCTAAAGAATTAAAAAACCTGACTGGACGAGTTGCAGGGATAAATGTCTATACCAAGAGATATTCTGGCATGAAGGTGGAAGAACTAAGAGAAAAAATAGATGCATACAAAAAAGATGTTGTAGATGGCAAAGTAAAACTAGACAAAATATTGCCAGATGTTTTTGCTATTGTCCGTGAGACCTCGGACCAAGTATTAGGATTAAGACATTTTGATGTTCAGCTTATTGGCGGCATGGCGCTTCATGATGGAAATGTCGCAGAAATGCGCACGGGAGAAGGTAAAACCCTAGTAGCCACACTTCCGATAATTCTAAATGCGCTAACAGGCAAAGGCGTTCACTTAGTTACGGTTAACGATTATTTGGCACAACGTGACGCAGGATGGATGGCCGGCTTGTACTGGGCACTGGGGTTAAGTACAGCTGTTATTATTGCCGATAATTCATATATCTATGATGAAGAGTACACGAACACCGATCATGACGATTACAGGTTCGCACATCTAAAACCCTGCACTCGACAAGAAGCTTACGCAGCGGACGTTACTTATGGCACGAACAATGAATTTGGCTTCGACTATCTTCGGGACAATATGGTTCGACAGGCCGATCAACTACGCCAAAGAGAATTAAACTACGCAATTGTTGACGAAGTGGACTCGATTCTTATAGACGAAGCGAGGACCCCGCTAATTATTTCTGCGCCGGCTTCGAGCAGCGCAAGTGCGTATTCGACGTTCGCTCAAGTGGCAAAAAAACTTAGTGAAGACGATTACGAGTTGGACGAAAAACGAAAAGCTGTCGGGCTCAATGATGACGGCATAAAGAAAGTTCAAGACATAATTGGGGTAGAGAATTTGTATGCATCCCAAAACGTGCAGATGATATACCACATGGACCAAGCCCTAAGATCTGAAACTTTGTTTAAGCGCGACAAAGATTATGTCGTTACCGAAGACGGGGAGGTAGTGATTATCGATGAGTTTACTGGTCGCATGATGCACGGGCGACGTTATAACGAGGGTTTGCACCAAGCTATTGAGGCAAAGGAAGGTGTTGAAGTTCAGCAAGAATCAATGACGCTGGCAACAATTTCATTTCAAAACCTTTTTAGACTCTACGACAAGCTTTCTGGAATGACAGGTACGGCAGCTACTGAAGCTGAGGAATTTCAACAAATTTACGACTTGGACGTCATAGAGATTCCCACAAATGAACCTGTAATGAGAGACGATTTATCGGATCGAATTTACAAGACCAGGCAAGGGAAGTTCAAAGCAATTGTCGAGGAAGTAAAATCGCTTCAGGAAAAGGGTCAGCCAGTGTTAGTCGGTACAGCGTCGATAGACATGAACGAAATACTTTCACAAATGCTAGCGCGAGCTGGAATTAAGCATAATGTTTTGAACGCGAAGAACAACGAAGGCGAGGCAGTTATCGTTTCAAAAGCTGGCCTAAAAGGTTCTGTAACTTTGGCTACTAATATTGCAGGTCGTGGTACAGACATAGTT
>SDBT01009249.1_pt1 | contig 16017 bp, 11 predicted proteins | sample 2277101 | NCBI WGS metagenome assembly SDBT01 (sample SAMN10404973, study PRJNA504765) | marine sediment metagenome | isolation source: marine sediment core GS10_PC15, 103 cmbsf | place: Arctic Ocean: Southern Knipovich Ridge | collected 2010 | reverse complement strand
ATGACGAAGCGAAAAGTTGGAACTTTTTCAAGCCGCTACCGGCGGACAGGAATCTGCTGCGCCGAAAAAATAAGCCCGCCCGACATTCAAAAAACAAACCGTGTTCGATTGTTTAAGGACTAGCTTCATATTTTTCAGCGATGAGTTTTAGCTTATCTCTGTCAATAGCCATTTCTTTAGTTCCTTTGAAATATCTCATTCACTATCGTCGTTGATTGGCAAAGATAAATCAAAATTGCAGGATGTCATAAGAATGCCGGATGAATTACAAACAAGGCTTACTTAACATACTCAACATTATCCATATCTGAGAACTCCCTGGGCAGGATAATGCCCGCCCTATTCCATAGCTTCTGCTATCGCATCCTCTCTTATCTTGTCGCAAAGTCCGCAAAATCTCCCAAACAACATATCAACCTGCCTGCCGCATACACAACATTTGTTTTTATCTTTCATTTTTTTCACCTTTTTGCTTTGGTTTTTCTAATCCTAAAAAACCAAAGCAATAATTTACCTGTCATTACTATGGCATCTATATCTGTGCTAATGAATCAGTGTTTATTAATTGTGAAACGAATTGCATTTTAGCAATCCATGTTAAACTCAAGGCAGAGTTAAATCAGAAAGAAAGGATGGATATGAAAAACTCTACAAACGAGAAATCTGAGATGACAAAAGAAAAGAAAAAGAGTATACGGCAGCATTTCGATTTTCTGTTTTGCCCGTATTGCAGGCAGCCGGTCATAGAACAAAAAATAAGAGGCCATTGCCCAAATTGTGGCCAGAGGATATGCCTTGAGTGTGGATGAAATGAACATTCTTTAATACAGAAGGAATTGGAAAATGAAATTACTCGTGAACCATGATAATATTTTCTATGCAAAACGACATAACAGCCCGTTTCCGAGTATTATTTATTGCCCCAAATGTGACTGCAACTGGCACAAACGCTTTGTGCCGGAATACTGCCCGGAATGTGGGACTAAAGTTACTGATAATCCTGGAACCGGGTTCAATGAAGAATCAAGTCTTATAGAAGAAGGTAAGCTTGGTATCAGGATTCTCCAATGCCCGAAATGTAAACTAAAATATCCTGCCACTCTGAAATCCAACAGGTGCCGGCGTTGCCATACGCTGCTTGTTAATGCAACTCCTGTGAAAAATTTCATCAATAAGCTTATCTTTAGCTGGCGGCTCTTAAAGTACAAATTACGAAATCAGAAAACGTTCTAAAGGTTTAGTTCGGCTTTAATTTTCAATATGGAAAACAATAATCACAATACTATTAACTCTGATTGGCCAAACAGGCTTAAGGAATTCCCTGCTTTAATGACGCCCACTGAGGCTGCGATGTTCTTGCGATTGGATCAAATCGGTCATACCCCAAAATCGGCAAAAAGAACACTGAATTATTGGCGAGACCACGGACATTTAAAAGCCACAAAATATGCCCGGCATGTATGGTACCTCAAGAGTGAATTAGAGGCATTTTTGCAAAATAAAACGGAGAAATAGCTTGCTAACATGTAAAACTAAAAAAACACCATTATTATACTTGCGCTTCGGCCTAACCGCAGATATACTGACTTATTGGGTCAGTCGTCCATGGTGGCCTATAGGTCCAGGTAGGGCCGGGAGATTCTATCATGGCGATTGAAAAAGTAGGAGTATATCGTAAATATCATGGCAAAGTACCTAAAGACAAAAACGGCAGAAAACTGCCAAAGGAATTCTGGCCTAAGAAACGGCCTTTCCGTTGGGCAGTTCGCTGGTATGGATCTGATGGGAAACGCTACAGTAAAAGTTTCAAGACAAGAAAGGAGGCAGAACAATACGCAAATAAACAACAGTCGCAAGTCGAGGATGGTAGGGCAGATGCTCCTGTATCTATCAACCTTTGCGAGTTTGCTTCGGAACATGAACAAATTATGTGCCACCAGGTTGCCCGCGGCACTCTTTGTGACCAGATGCGAGCGTTGAGAATGTTTATGGAACACGTTGGAAATACAATCCCCATGAAAAACATCACTCCAAAGCATGCGGAATCTTTTATTGCCGCACGTCTGAACTCAGGTGTAAAAGTAGCAACAGCCAATAAAGATATCCGCACCTTGAGGAGAATTTTTAACCTTGCAATCGAGCCAAGGGGATATATAACAGCAAAGTCAAATCCTTTTAGAAAAATCCGTCAGAGAAAAATAAGTGCCAAACCTGTCCGATATGTAAAACCCCAAGAGTTTAAGGCCTTATTTAATGCAACTACGGATTTATGGTGGAAGACTTTTCTTTTAACTGCCTATACATCAGCAGCAAGAACGGGTGAACTGATTAATCTGATGTGAACGGACATAGACTTTGAGATGAACCGCATTCGCATCGTTTGTAAAGAGGCTGAAGGCAATCTCAGAAGCTGGGAGCCAAAGGACCATGAAGGCAGAATGTTACCAGTACCGGCAGAAGTCATTCAGCTTCTGGCAGATTTGCAGGCTACTTCTGCAGAGGGCTGCCCGTATGCTTTTATACCTGCATGGAGATGGAAAAACATCAAGCAGGCACAAAAGGCTGGCACTTGGCATGATGCCCAGGCCCTCTTGAACAATCTCAACAAAAGGTTTAACACCTTGAGATGTCACGCAGGAGTTGCTAAGTGCACTATGCACGATTTCCGCCGATCATGTATAACAAATTGGGCAAATGTTCTTCCGATTCATGTGGTTCAGAAACTCGCAGGACATAGCGACATTAAGACAACAAGATTGTATTATCTGGCTGTAGAAGAAAGTGATCTAGAACGGGCCAGGAAGGTACAGGAAAAAATCCTGAGAACTGACCAAACTGACCCACTTTTGACCCACTCGACCAAAAATGAGGGTTTTTTATGATAACGCAAAAAATAAGCCCTCATAAGTACTTGCCTTACAAGGGCTTACAAAACGAGGCCGAAGGGACTCGAACCCTCAACCTTCGGATCGACAGTCCGACGCTCTAACCAGATTGAGCTACGGCCCCGATTCACATTCGAGATTGGTAATATATCACTAATAGCAACCCCCTGTCAACTTCTTTTGACCAAAATCAATGGATAACACATAAATTTTAACCGAGCCAATTGACTTGACCCGGAGCGAATAATGGTTTTTAATATGATATTTTAATAGTAACTGTTATTGAAAGGCGCCGGATATGAAAGTCAGTAAAAGAGCTCAGGAAGTACCGCCTTCAGCCACAATCGCTGTGACTGCAAGGGCACAACAACTAAAAGCACAGGGCGTGGACGTTATTGGATTTGGTGCCGGAGCACCGGATTTCGATACTCCAGAATACATCAAAGAGGCCGCGATTGAGGCCCTAAAGGCCGGAAAAACAAAATATACCGGCGCTTCCGGGATCGTCGAACTAAGGTCCGCTATCGCCGATAAGCTAAAAAAGGAAAATGGCCTCGATTACACTCCGGACCAGATTATTGTCAATATCGGAGGCAAACATTCGGTCTATGAACTCGCTCAGGCCGTGCTCGATCCCGGTGATGAAGTCATACTGCCAACACCATTCTGGGTTACATACCCCGAGGTCATTAAACTTGCCGATGCCACTGCGAAAATCGTCCAGACTGACAAAAGCAACGATTACAAGATGACTCCCCAGCAGTTAAAACAGGCAATTACCGACAAGACCGCCATGGTCATAATCAATTCTCCGAACAATCCAGGCGGTTTTACCTACACTCCCCAGCAGTTAAGAGAACTAGCCGCAGTGCTCGAAGGAACTGACGTAACTGTAGTCTCGGACGAGATTTACGAAAAGTTAATCTATGGCGATACCGAGTTTATCAGCTTTGCCTCAATCAGCGAAGACGCATATAACAGGACACTGACCCTCAACGGCTTTAGCAAGGCATTCTCTATGACAGGCTGGAGGCTTGGATACACCGCTGGACCGATCGAAGTCATAAAAGCTATGGGCAGATTACAATCACATATGACCTCGAATCCGGTAACTTTTGGACAATATGCTGCTATCGCCGCTCTCGGAGAGCCCGCTGACAAGGCCATCGAGACAATGAGAGTCGAATTTGAGCGGCGGGGAAGGTATATGACAGACCGCCTAAACGCCATCGAAGGCGTCTCATGCAGCGAATCTACAGGCGCTTTTTACTGTTTCCCTGATGTTTCGGGGCATTTTGGCCGAAATATTAAAGGAACGCAGATATCCGGAAGTATGGATTTTGCAAAAGCACTGCTGGAACAGGCAAACGTGGCACTGGTGCCCGGTCTTCCTTTCGGCTGCGACAATAACGTACGCCTCAGTTTCGCTTGTTCTTATGAACAAATTACCGAAGGTTTGGATAGGCTCGAAAAATGGCTGACTCAATAGACCAGATAAAGAAAAAACACGCGCTCTCGGGGTGGCCTATGATTTTGGCATGGGTCGCCATGATGATCTTCGCTTTCCACGCTTCGACGCATATGGTCGGAGCAGGTGACACATGGGTGGCAATGGCATGCGGAAGGCACTTCATAAACCACGGTGTAGATACTATTGAGCCATTCAGCGCAAATTCTCACAAAGCAGGCCCAACCGAAGAGACTATGGCACAATACGCAAAAGAATTGCGAGCCGGTCTCTACAGCGTAAAAGATCCGCCAAGCGGCATGAAGAGATCGGTGATATCATGGTGGCTAAAGAAAGTCGAGAATTACCCAAACTGGTCCGATGGCACAAAAAAGCTCGTAAAATACTGGCATCCAACGGGATGGGTAAACCAAAACTGGCTCACACACGTAATCTTCTACTGGGTAACACACCTCTCACCTGTTGCCGATGCCGAAGAATATTCCTATAATTCACTGGTCTATTGGAAAATCGCTCTCTACATACTAAACATTATCTGTGTCTATTATATCGGACGTGTGCTCGGGGTAAATCCTGCGCTCTCGGCCGTGTTCGCATGTTTTGCAATGTTCGTAGGCCGATCATTCTTCGACGTACGACCGGCGGGTTTTTCAAATCTACTGGTCGCCGTCTATCTACTAATACTGCTACTTACAACGCATCGAAACATACTTTATATATGGCTGCTCGTTCCTTTGGCTGCATTCTGGTGTAACCTCCACGGTGGATATATCTATGCTTTCATAATGCTTATCCCTTTTATGGGTTTGCATTTGCTGATGGCTCTACCGAAAAAATGGAGCCTTATCTTGTATAATGTAGCTGCATGGCCTTTATTCCTGATGGTAGCTATATCTATAGGTTCAAAAAAACCGGAGGAACAGACAGGCTCGGCCTATGCTCTGGTCTTTCTGTTCCTTGTCGGGATTATTGTTCTGGATATCCTCCTTGTGACATTAAGGGATAAGCTGGCAAATATCGGTTACAAGGGCTTAATTCACACAGTCGCTGCCAGCTTCGCTGCCTTTGTTGCAACGATCGTCTTAAATCCGTTCCATTTGACGAATCTAACACACACTTTTGTCATCAGTCTCAGCAAACAGGCTGAAAGATGGAGAACGGTAAATGAATGGCATCCCGCTTTCGAATGGAAAAATCCCGTCGGAGATGAGATTCCTTTCTTAATAATGTATATTATCGCATGGATATTACTTGCTGTTTGGGCTGTAATATATCTAAAGACCCGCAGTACTGTTGATGGCCTGCCGAAACGCCGAAAGAAAGATAAAGATAAGGAAAAAGAGACCTATAAACTACCGAAAATTGACATTACATTTATCGCAATCACCGCACTTACAATATACATGGCCATTAGTTCGAGAAGATTCATTCCTATCGCCGCTATGGCTGCTTGTCCGCTATTGGCAGTATTCATTGACCAGGTCGTAAGAGCAATCTCTGCTACCGCCAACCTTAGAAAAACAAACTCGCTAATCGTCCCGGCAATGTCACGCGAGATGCAAAACTACTTCACCGTCGCCGGCGTCGTGGCTGTCCTGTTTTTTGGAACGTGGTGGGGATTAAAATTCAAAACTGTTTACCTCGACGTTTGGCCCACAGATCCGAAACTAACCTCTGTATTTATGAGAATGACTGCTTCGGATGTAAAACCATTCTATGTGATGCGGTTTATAAATGAGAACAAGCTCGAAGGGAAAATGTTCAACTACTGGACCGAAGGTGGATTCATCGCTTACGGACAGGATCCCGACCCAAATACAGGAAAAACATCCCTTCAACTATTCATGGACGGTAGGGCACAAGCCGCATATCTTCAGACTACCTATGACATCTGGTCAGATATCATGAGCGGAGGACGAGTTGCATATCGTTTAAGAAGACAAATGAGGGCAAGGGGCCAAAAAAGCCTCTCTGCCTCAGCTTACAGAGAAATCGGTGCATGGATCGACAAAAAGCTTACAAAATACGATGTCTGGGCCGTACTCATGCCAGCAGGACAGTTCAGGGGACACTTTCTCAGAGGACTCGAATACGATCCGAACTGGAATGTTATTTTCTACAACAACAAGCAAAAACTGTTCGTTAGAATTAGCGATCCAAAGGCCCTCAAACTTCTAAATGGGATACATACCGGAGAGACAAAATATCCTGACGAATTCTCAAGAAACCTCATCAGGGCTCACTACCTACTCATGCCGAGCAAAGATAACGCGACGCTGCAACAGGGTCTGCAATTTGCATTTGATGCCTTCAATAATCACCCGTCAAACGCGCCTATGCAAAAAATTCTATATGCGACAAGGCTTAAAAACCCACAACTCACCGCCAAAGCAACCCAATTCTTACAGGACTACTTCGACAGGTTCGATGAAAACGAAAAGGAATGGAAAAATATTGACGGTTATCATCACAAGCTCGCTGCCGCTCTAAACGCATCAGGTTATCTCCACAGACTGGCCAGGGCAAAGAAGGACCAGAAGAAAACAAAAAGATACGAACTATGGATCAAAGAACACAAGGGCATTGCAAGAAACATTGTAAAAACAAAGAGGTGGTAATACGTGAATGCAAATTCGGATTCACAAAACACGATTGATAACAATAGCGCCAAAACTGTTTCAATCAGCGTCTTCTTTCCCTGTTACAACGAACAGGAAAACGTAAAAAAAACCACCGAACAGGCACTCGATGTACTCGAAAAACTTAACGCCGATTACGAAGTCATCATCGTAAACGACGGAAGCGCAGACGACACCGCTAAGATAGCAGACCAAATCGCCGCTGAAAACCCCAAGGTAAAAGTCGTCCACCATCCGCAAAACCAGGGCTACGGCGCCGCACTTAGAAGCGGTTTTGAAGCAGCAACCAAAGAACTCGTCTTCTACACCGACGGTGACGGACAGTTTGACTTTGCAGAATTACCACCGCTAATACCTTTGATAGCCGACTGTGACATCGTAAGCTGCTATCGAATAAAACGTCAGGACAGCCTGATCAGAAAAATAAACGCTCTCTGTTGGGGAACGCTCGTATCGCTGCTCTTCAGAATGAAAATACGTGACATTGACTGTGCTTTCAAACTATACAAAAGAAAAATATTCGACGATATGAAATTACAAAGCACAGGTGCCCTGATCGACACCGAAATCCTCGCCCGCGCCGTCCGCAAAGGATACAAAATAAAACAAACAGGCGTCCACCACTACCCAAGGACCGCAGGACAACAGACAGGAGCCAACCTCAAAGTAATCCTCCGGGCCTTCAAAGAACTATTCAACCTACGCACCCAGATCAAAAAAGACCAAAAACCAAAATAACCGCATACATTCATAGCCAACAAAGCTCTTGTCATTATCACTCCAGTTCTTGTACAACAGCATCGATTAGAGGAGCAATAGTCTTTTCGGAGAAATCAAATTCCAAACCGGCGGCCCCGAACAGTTCCGGCAGGGGCCTGCTACCTCCCAGGGCAAGAGCTTTGCGGTAATTAGCCAAGGCACGGCTGGCGTCTTCTTTGCTTTGAAGCCAAAGACCCAATGCGCCAAGCTGGGCGATTCCGTATTCGATATAATAAAGTGGACTCTGGAACAGATGCAACTGCCCCTGCCATCGGTACTCATGCTCAAGCTCTAATCCCGACCAATCGACAAGACCGCCGCCAAAGCGTTTGTGAATTCGAAGCCATGCATCCCGGCGTTCATCACGGCTGTGATTAGGGTTCTCATAAAGCCAATGTTGAAATGCATCAATAGTGGCAACCCAGGCCAATACAAACACAATAAACTCAAGTTGAACACGACGCGAGCGATCAGCATCTTTTTCGCTGTAAAAAACGCCAAGGTGCTTTCGCGCCAGCAACTCCATGCTCATTGAAGCAACCTCACAAAACTCTGTAGGAGCAAGGCGATAGTCCAATAGCGACTCAGCCTCACAGGCAAACGAATGAAATGCGTGTCCGCCCTCATGTAGGATAAGACCCAGGTCACCGTCAGTTCCGACCGCATTTCCGAATATAAATGGCTTGCGGGACTCACTGAGATTCTCCTGGTAGCCGCCCGGTGCTTTACCTTTGCGACTGCCAACGTCGAGCAGCCCAAGATCGATCATCTCCTGAAACTGATTGCCAAGTTCAGGATCGATACGACTGAAAATTTCTTTAGAACCCTTAAGATACTCATCAATCGTCTCAAAAGGAATAAGCGGCTCTCTCCCCAGGGCATCAACATCAAGATCCCACGGACGAAGCGACGACAGATTCATTTCTTTTTTTCTTTGCTCGTAAATCTTCGCCAGAACCGGAACGACCAGTTTTTCAACGGCCGCATGGTATTGCTTGCAGTCGTCGGGCGTATAGTCAAAGCGATGGTACTCGCGGAATTTGTAGTCGCGATAATTTTCGAATCCCGCGTTGGCTGCTATTTGTTGGCGCAAGCCTAACATTTTATCGAAGATTTCATCCAAATGCTCGGTATCCTGTAATAAGCGATTGGCTCTGGCCCGCCAGGCGGATTCTCTCACTGATCTGTCTGTCTGTTCGAGAAATTTCCGCATCTCTGGAATTGTATATTCCTGCCCCTGAAAAGTCACCGTCATGGCCCCGCGAACGGCTTGGTATTCCTGGCTTAGTAGCTCTTCATTCGTTTGAAGCGGCACGTTCTCCTGGCGAAACAACTCTACGTCCGCTCTTACAGAACGATTATAAACTTCATAGCGTTTCTCTTCCAACGCAAAGCTCTTAACGGATTCGAGATACTTGCGGTCAAGTTTGTCTGCTAATGGTTTCATCGCGGGAAGGATAGTCTCCGTAAACCTCTTGTAGGCCTGGGCCCTGATCGGATCATCAGTCTGACACGTCATACGAATATAAAGAACGGCTTTGTGCTGGTCCAGAACAGCTTCAAGCTCCGAACGGTCCAAAAGCAAATCCTCAAGCCCTTCAACAGAAGCAATGTCTCGCTCAAGCAGTTTATTGTAGAGTCCAACCATCTGCTCAACGTCACTTAAATCTACATCCTGGGGCACAAACTGACGCTCTTGGTAGGGGGGTATCTTAGCAAAATTAAGATCATTTGACTTATGTCCCTGCATCAAATTTCTCCTGAACTTTTCGATGATTACAAAAAACTATCAATAAAAAATTTTTACACTTGAACAAAAAAGAATCCTATCATAATCATCGCCTTCTCGACATAAAAAAAACGAAATAACTCCCCGCTACGGTAGAAATGGCTCAGTTTGTTCTCTCAGTACGCCAAAGCCGGTTGAATATAAGAAGTGACAACTACAGGGCGGCTCACCATGTTTGGGCTGATGTCTTTGATGACTACTTTCTCACCGTTCTACTACTACCCACTGCTTTATGACACTATCGCTTAAAAAGATGCTGCAAAATTTCGTCTGAGAGGGTAAATATGAACTGGCGATTCATATCTTCCTCGCCGCCAATGTCGTAAGAAACCGACTCCTTTAGATCAATGCCCTCATCCTTACTGTGATAATGTACACCGAACACGACGCTTGAATGTGGCCGAATGTGGAACTCCGTAATACCATTAACATCTGATATATGAGCACTCCCCCAGTGATTTGTGCCGCGTTCCTTTCTTACAGGCACACCTTCGACGGGTTGGTTCGAGGAGTTGAGGATCTTTACGGTGATATCCAGGGCAGGCCCAAATTCATGGACGCCTATATCGTACACCTGGCCATGCTGGAGGTTTAGAACCTCGTCAATAGTAATAGGGCACCACTGCGGATCGTAAGGAGCTTCCAATCTAACTTTGAGATTGATCCCCGCAGGGACATGGAATGATTCGGTTTGATTCTGCTCGAGCCATCTAGCGTATGTGAAATCCGTCATACGGTCGTCGTCGATTTTAAGGAAATCTTTTACCCACACGGGATTATTCGTTGTCTCGATAATCCATTCAGGCATTAGTGAAACATGTTTTTCATTGACGTGCGCCTCGAAAACGATTTTAGCCGCCGGGTAAAGTTTGAATGCGGGAACCTGGACCGTTTCGTTCTCGTCAGCTTCCAGGTAATCTTTACGATGCTTGATGCCAAGAAAATATTCCTCGAAGGCAATTAAACCATAAAGGTTTTCATCACCCGAAAAAGTCATTTCGAATCGACCGTTTTCATCTGTCCTGGTCACTTTGTCGAATCCGTATATTGCTCGAACCGGCTTAAGCGATTCGTCATCGACGCAAGGGTCCGGAGGAAGTTCATGCAAAAGCTCCCACTGCTCCTGCGTGATATGGGATAGATTATTACCTGTGCTGCTGGACCACATGCCGATGACAAATGCCCCGGGCATCGGTTCTGATGTTAGACCATGTATTACCTGGCCATAATAGGTTCTCGCCGGAGCAAATCCGAAGACCAATTCCTCAGGGCTTTGCTCGGTTACTTCTATTGGCTGGAATTCGACTTTACCTGAATCTATGCCCATCATTGCATGGTATGTCCCAAGCGGGAAAGAACCGCCGTCTTTCCACTTATCGTATCCGAGAGTTATCCAGGGCTGATCGGGACGTGTGATGCGAATATGTATTTTTTTCTGTTGCTCCAACTCGATAATCGGACCTCTGCTACCTTCGAAAGCAAATGTATGAAAGTGATCTCCGCGCTCCATGACAATTGTCGCAGGTTTACCATTTTCAATATTGTCCTGGAACCCAAGGAGATTGAGTTCTTCGGGGGCTTTGATTCTAACGAAGTACACGGATTTCCGGGGAATCAGTTTTCCCCCTTGTGTGTTTGGCAGGTAGAAGAAGAAGCGCCCCTGATCGTCGGTAATCGTCTTGTATATATCCGCACCGTGAGCTGAAAAGCGGGTTCCGCCGATGGCTTGTATGTTGGAGCATTCGAGTACAGCATCTGCGATGGGAACCCCGTTCGGCTCTAATACAACGCCCCATATAGACCGTTGTTCGCCCTCGGTATTTCGTTTCACAAGAGGTACATAAATAGTACCAGGAGACGGGAAGTGAGAATAACCTGCAAATGCAATACCGTAGTCTGGATGCGCGAGAGTAAAATCAAGCATATAAGCCTGTTGTTTAGTGAACAGAAGCTCTGTTGTGCCACTCTCGTCCAGGAGGGTTTCTTTAAGCCTGATTCTTGGAGAATCTTTAGAATGGCCGGTGCGAAGAAAAATTTCGACGATTGCACCGGGAATCGGATTGCCAAGGGCGTCCATAAATACAAGCGACGTAGGTTGCTCCGATACCGCAGTAAAGGGTAGCGTAAAACTCAGACCTTTTTCAAATACCCATATATGAATGCTCTCGCTCAGTAATTGGCGAATATTCGGATCATTCTGGTCTTGCCCTAAGACGGCTAATACAAGAGGCTCAAGCGCCTTTGTGGTCTCTATACCTATCGAGTCAAACTTAACCGTATGCCTGGATAACTTGAGCGGGATCTTTTCAAAAAAGGAAGGGTCATAAAGATAATCGGTGTAAACCCGAACTACTACCTCACGACCGTCAAACTCAAATCGGCTGGCATCTTTTAGACCGGACTCGAATATAGAAGGCCGATCGAATAGTATCCTGTTATCGGCAACATCTTTGACCTCGGCTGAGGACTTAGCGATTTCTTGGTTCGCATTGTTCTTGCTGCGCCATTTGGTATGAGCATCTATTGCACGTACATCCTCGAATCTAGCAAGGTAACCTGCTGCTGCCAAACCGATTTGCGTCAAAGGGCTATCAAGCATTGAGATAAGACCATCAATGTCACCATTGCCGAACATTGTTTGCAGCTTTGCCAATTCCAATTCGACTTCAGGATATGTGCGATCACTGGTAATACCATCTGTAAGGACGTCAGGGCTCTTGGTGGATGAACCAGATGGAACTGGCTTGTCCTCCTGAACAGTCTTGGCAACGGTTGCATCCCCGGGCACCTGTTTCGGCAACTCGTCAGGACCGGAAAAAATGATGATAAACACAACCACAAGAACAATCAGCGCCGAAGCGGCAACTCGAATGGCTGGGCTTGTTAAGATCTTTTTTCGTTGCTTGGGCACTCTTGCTGCGAAACTCTTCTTTCGAGCTTCAACATAAGCCTCGAAAGAATAATCCACAATCTCCCGGTCCATCTCATCGCTCGTTCGGATCGCAGATTTCTTCTGACGAAAGAATCTCCTGAGCAAATTTTCCATATCACCTGAAGTATTCATTCTTCCAACTCACCGTCAAGCAATGATCGCAATTTATCCAATCCATAACGATAACGGGCCTGAACAGTATTGATTGATACACCCTGGCTAAAGGCTATCTCCTTGAACTTCATACCAGAATGAAGATGAAGCACTACGACCTCGCGCTGCTGGTAGGGCAATTCGTCAAGAGCCTCGCTGATTCGACGGGATTGTTCGGCACGGATGACAGGTCCACTGGAGTCCTTCGCACCTGCACGAAAAAGAATCAAATCTTCAAGACCGTTGCCGCTCGGAGACTTTGTACGACTCATGTTTCGAACACGATTTGCAACGCATGTCAATAAGTAACTTCTAAGGCTCTTTCGCAGTTCAAGTTTGTCTGTAGCTCCAGCAAACGAGACAAAAACATCATGTACCACATCTTCGGCCGCGGACTTATCCGACAACAAAGTAATAGCCAAAGCCAGTAGCTCTTTTTTGTACTTTTCATATATCTGGCGAAGAGCATCTATGTTTCCGTGTTTTAATTGCCAGACAAGAGCTTTATCTTCAAGCATCTGCACAACAGCCTAACACTAATCAAACTAACGATCGTTACCTATAAGACACACAATAACGTGATTTTAGTCTAATAAAAATCGTCTTTGCCATTAAAAACTGACACTTGCAAACATCGGCTTTAATTGTAAGATACTATAATAAATTAATGCAAAAGTCCCTATAAAGGTCCAAACCGAGATTATGAACGAAGAAACGACAGAGAAAGTAAACCTCTTTATTTACGGCTCGCTTAGAGATCCGATCATCTTCCAGTCTGTTTGCGGGCTGGGATTTACTATAAATCCAAAAAAAGTTAATAAACAAATGCTCCTCGCCGAACCGGCATTACTTCCGGGATACAAAAGGGTCAGCCCGGACAACGTCTATTTCTACGCCGTAAAAGGACGCGCATCAAGAATCGAAGGGCTCGTTATACACCAGGTTCCGCATGACGCAATGGCTGAAATTAACAGATACGAAGGAAAACGATACCATCAGGAAACCGTAAAAGTCAACACCGCTACCGGACTCGTCGTGGCACAGGCTTTTCTCGTCTCAAGGGAGACTATGGAAAAGCACTTCGGAGACAGATTTCACGTAAACCTGATACACGAACTGTGGCTTAGAAAAAGAATCGAAAAATTCCTCGAAAGACACACTCGGCCCGGAGAGCAAACGGCTGATGCCGAAATTGAACGAAGAGCCGACAGAGAACTACTCGCTACCACCGAGCGTGATCTGGTTATGAGTCACTATCGTACCGACGCCGTCAGCGATTATTATCTCGAACACGAACTCGATCGACCAAGGCCTTCGATAAAACACCTATATGACGAGCCAAAGGCAAGACCATTTATTAAAAACTACCTTACTCTGGTCGTAAAACAGATACTACTAAATCAACTCGAGAATAGAATTCAATCGAAGTACAGGTTTGAACTCGAACACATGAGAACTTCTACTCGATATTTCAATAGGTCCGTGAGCCTGTTAATCGCATTGCAGATGATAAACAACAGCAGCACTGCCGTTGACTTGATGATCGATCAGTGCCACCAAACCATACCCTGGGAAAAGAACGACCTGATAGATTACATAAAGTATGCCGTCCAGGCCTCCAACAGCCTTTTCGATCCGAGAATCGCACGGGCACATCTACGCAGAATCAGATCGAATTTCCTTCCGGGACTAATGCCTCTCGGTGCTGAAATTGAATTGAGCAATCTCGGCTATCGAGCAATACATCCTGACAGCGACGACTCGAAAGTAATCGACAGCGTTTATGACGGTTTTAGATATTTTTGCGACTTCCAACTCGACGTACTCGCATGGAAACTCGGAGGATACATCGACGACCACACAGGTTCAATCGATAGAGAAAGAAGATGTGGTTTTCTCGAACTCGCTCCTGGAAGACTAAACTTAGCTGGCGAGCTTTCAAGACCCGTTACCGCTGATCCATGGCTACTGAACCAGCTTATCACCGCAATCATTAACTTTTACAGGGTCCGGCCTCACAGTCTGCACCTGTCTTTCCAGCTAAGAAAAAAACAGATTGACCGCCAAAACGATCTGCCCCTGGGATTTGTAAAGTGTCTGCTCGTACTTGGAGGTGGACCGGAAATGAAACGTAGCGGAGGGCTATGGGTATCGAGAATGGGATATGATGAAATAACGCAGAGACAGTTTGGTGAGGAACTCGTCTTCGCAAGAACAAGTAAAAGAAAGTGGTATCTTGGCGATACCGAAATTGCAGACCGGGCTCCGGTCCAGGCAACAACACACATACAGCAGTACAAATTCATCAGACTCGAAGCAAGGGCAAACTACGAACCACTGATTATGTGCCTAAAAGGACTACAACTCGAATACAATCCCGCGGATTACCTCAGCGCAGACCAACTCAGAAAAAGCAAAAAACATCGTGACCAGTACGAACTCTTAAAAGAATGGGCCGTTGAACCGACGGAAATAAGCCATCAGACAATAAGCAGATTCCTAAAGACCGTACAAGCCGGACTCATGAACGAAAGACACCACAAACCTGTACACAAACTACACTATATCGATTGGATACTAAGCGCTATCGACGTACAGCTAAGAATGTTCAACAAGCAATTGAGAAAGTCCCTCATCGATTAGCCGTAACTAAAAATTAAGAATTAAGAATTCAAAATTATTACTGCAATCGATTGACTGGACCTAAAGGTTCTCCCTACCGAATTCTTGCCAAAGTCAACCGTATGGGCAATCAAGTTGCTCATCCTACATTTTGCTTTTCCGCTTTTTTCTTTATGGATGCGGAAAATTGTTTATTTTGTTTACTATGGGGGGCAGGCGGGAAAAGGCAAAAGGTAAAAGTGTGGAATTCGCCTTTGGCGGTTGGTTTTTTTAGATTTCTCCGCTTCGAGCCGCAAGGTGGCCCTTCGGTCGAAATGACGGCGAGTGGTATGTCCGGCGAGAGGAGTTATTTTGGCGAATATCTGGGATTGACCACCGAACCACGTTGGGTTAAGGGCAGGCCTTTTAATTTATTATTTTTTATTGATTCCCGGCGTGCCGGGACCGTGGGTATTTGTGGAATCAGCGTTTTTTATTGGTTGTTGCAGGATTGGTTGTTTTTGGTAGTATGTTGGGGGTTGGTTTTATAGAAGTGTTTTGTGGTTTGATTTTTTGGGGTTTTTAAAAAAATGTCGGTTCGAGAGACAGCACGGCATATATTTGCGGAGTTGAAGGGGCATGTTCCTTTTACGGTTCTGGGGGCTGGATTGGGGATTGTCTTTATGCTGGTGTTTAGCCGGACGGGGGTCGTTAGTAGTCGTGTGCTTTTTTCGGTTTTTCATCCGTGTCATGTGGTGCTTAGTGCTATGGTGACGGCTTCGATGTTTGGG
>SDBT01009248.1_pt1 | contig 16018 bp, 13 predicted proteins | sample 2277101 | NCBI WGS metagenome assembly SDBT01 (sample SAMN10404973, study PRJNA504765) | marine sediment metagenome | isolation source: marine sediment core GS10_PC15, 103 cmbsf | place: Arctic Ocean: Southern Knipovich Ridge | collected 2010 | reverse complement strand
GATCAATTCTTCTCGTAATTCATTCAAACGTGGTAAATATAAACGATTTTTAAGCACTTTTACTACCCGTTTTATACCTGCTGTTCGAAGTATACGTTGATGTCGAATACTAATCGGCCAAATATTTTTCCATTTTCCCAATTCATCAGAAAATAGTTGATTTTCAGAACAATATAGTATTTCAAGTTTAGTAAGACCATTTGGGAGAGATGTTAGTTGATTAAAAGAACAATTTAGGTATTCGAGATTAGTGAGATCATTTGGGAGAGATGTTAGTTTATTATTATAACAATATAATGTTTTGAGATTAGTCCACGGAACGAAGTCCCCTGGGACTTCGTGAAGATTATTTGGGAGAGATATTAGTTTATTATTAAAACAATTTAGGTATTCGAGTTTAGTAAGATTATTTGGGAGCGACGCCAGTCGATTATAATAACAATCTAGTGTTTCGAGCTTAGTAAGATTATTTGGGAGAGATGTTAGTTTATTATTCCAACAAACTAGAATTTCGAGCTTAGTAAGATTATTTGGGAGAGATGTTAGTTTATTAAAAGAACAAATTAGTTCTTTGAGCTTAATAAGATCATTTGGGAGAGATGTTAGTTTATTATTACCACAATATAGTTTTTTGAGGTTAGTCCACGGAACGAAGTCCCCTGGGACTTCGTGAAGATTATTTGGGAGAGATGTTAGTTCATTATAAGAACAATTTAGTTCTTTTATCAAATACTCTTTTCCTACCAATTGTTCAGGCCATTTGGTCAATCTTAAATAATTTATATCTAACTTTCGAGTAGTATCTTCTAACCATTTATCAATTCTCTCGTTTAAAGACATTTTAAATATAGACTTAATTACTAAATTTATATCCAACATAAATTTAAGAAAATGAATAATAATAGTTTTCACACAATAAAAAGATATTGTGTAGTATATATTAATAATGGTAAATCTAAATAAAAGAATGAATGAGACCGTAAAGCGATTTAAAAATGAATACAACAATGTGCCGACCAAAAAAAACAAAACATACACATTTCATCCAAGATCGGTTTTTAGTGTACCCATATCAATCAAACAAAATAAAAGACCTAGATCTCTTTCAGAAACTGAGCGTAAGCGTATTCACAGTGAAGAAATTGGATCAATAAGACTAAAAGTAAATGCCACACGTAAAATAAAACAAAGTCTTAATAATTTTTCCAAATATATTTTTAAAACATTTTATTCATCAATTAAAGATATTGAGGACATTGAAATTATCCACAAGCACGGAAATAGAAGATTTAAGCGTATTTTTTCTAAAAATATTTTTAGGTTACTGTCTGAAGGGAAGAATATATTCACTGATTATACCTTAACAAAAAAAAATCTAATTCAAGACTACGATATTATTTGGGTTGAAAGAAATTTCAATGTCCCGACTAACAACGTAGTCAATAACCTACCCCTAACAGATAAAATTGTAAAAATTAGTCAAATTAAACCGTATACACTTAATGTATCCAAAAGATTTATTGATGGGTTTTATATTTTTAGTGAGTGGAACGATACACTCAAAATAACCGAAAAGCAATATAATATACTTAAATCTAGGTACAATCATAAATGGAGCTTATTTAATGTATATATATTTTTAATGGTTCTACGGTATACCACTATCGGAAATACAAATTCTCATTGCTCCGTTCCACCTAATATTATTAAAAATTTTGGATTATGTGAATTATTTGGAAGTCCACTTAATACAAATTCAGATATTTACTACAGTCCTTTTGAAGATATAGAGTGTTTTTTCGGAAGTAAAGGTAATTTTTTTACCTCTGAAATTCTTCCTGGTAATTATTTAGCAAATCCACCCTTTGATCCTATTATTGTCCACAAGACTATTTTGAAAATAATTTCTATAATGAAAACAGTAAAAAACGTTAATATTCTAGTTAATATTCCTAAATATGATTATACTGAAACTGAATCACTAGATAAATTGAAAAATGACATAATCAGCTCTTATTCTTCTAAGTATTGTATATATCGAACAAGTTTACCTAAAGAAGAATATAATCACTATAATTACTACTTAGATAAATATATTCCTGTGTGTGATACAGAATTAATATTATTTTCTAATACAAAAAATACATTAGATGTTGATGTCATAAAAGAATTGTGGAGATCCAATTTAGTAATAAATAAAACATATAAAAAAGTAGAACCACCTAAAAATGAAATTGGGATATCAAGTAAAATCTCTTAATAAATATTATGAAAAATATGACACACTATCATCTAAAATTATAAAAAATATCCAAAAGCCCAGTCTTATCCCAAATATGATTGTAAAAGGAAAAATATATCCTATTAATCTATATTGTACAAGAAGATATTTTAGTAAATTTTGTTCAACTAATAACATCGAGTCTAGGTTTTTTGAGTGTGAGGAATGTACCAAATATAAAATTTACTGTGATATTCAAGAACTATATCCAGACGAGGTTCAAAATATCACAGTGTTATCATATCCAAACATTACCCCAAATTCTAATTATAGATCAAAAGTTTTATTAAATGACAGCTTTACGACTCATATTTTGATTAGCCAGTACTTAAAAGTCAATAAAGTGAAGCATTTTCTTTATCCTAAAAATGCGTTTGTGTGTGGAAAATATGGTTTTATATACTATTCAATCGATGTCAATCGTCCTAAAATCACAGAAAAAATTATTAAAACCATTATAAGATCACTTTCTATATATAAATTTAGTTTCAATTCTCTTATTAACAATAAAATATTTCAACTTCCATATCATAGTTCCATCACTACAAAAAATGGAACTAGAATCCAAGATGAAAATTTCATTGACTTTATTTTACCCGGTATTATTATAAAAAAGAATACAAAAACATTTGAACTTGACTTAAGCACTCAACGACATATTCTAAAATTTAAATATATACGTATTTCAGGAGAATTAGATCAAAGTATTAATAATACCATAAATTATATCCTGATAAAACTTGGATTAGGTATAGATATACTTAATTTAGGAGTAATAGATTCATATGACGATTTTTTATCTAAAATATCTGGAATAGAGATTAAAAAATTCCAATATTTTTGATGACTAATACTAAAAAAATAGAATTAGGGAGTGTCTGTAAAATTAAGAAAAATATATAGAAAGAGACTTTAATGTAAATAAATATTTAATATTTATTTAATTATTCTGTAATATTAAATCCTCTTTCTATAGTTCATGTTGATATAATATATTTCTACTTTATTTTTAGGATTATTTCTAAAATTAGGAATATATTTTTTTGACAATATATCGTCTAGCACCGGTAATTTATATGTACAACTATTATCACTATAACCATAATAGTGAATTTTATTATCTTCTAGGTCAAGAACTTTTTTTCTATATATTTTTTTTTCATTTTAATATTCCGAAGAAAAATTCTTATTTGTTAAATTTATTGTAATCTATTTTTTCTTCGGAATATTTAATTGTTTTCATTTATTAAAATGGATCTAGATTTTGAACTTTCAGAAAAGGATAGATATGAGACTATACATAAATTATATTTACAACCTGAAAAAATCTTGAACATGAGTCCTTTTCTTCCTATAAATGAAGAAAATACAGAAATAAATAGTATTATTCAGAAAAGACCATATAGAAAAGATGATTTGGTCTCCTATTACAAGATAGATCCAACTCTCACTCTTAAAAAATACTCAAATTACATACCCATATTAGATGTTAAAAATAATAATGGAGTATACCAAATCAAAACTGATAGTTTTACTAACGGAACCATTATATCATTTTTATTAGGTTGGATGTATCAAAATGGTGTAACTGATAAATATGGCCTTGATGGATATAATATAAACTATAAAACGTTAGTGATTGAAAATAATTCCAAACTCACTGGTTATCAAATAACTAACACTTCTCAGTACACTTTAGTAGACTATTTTAGAGATATACCTAAGAATATCATTGAAGTGTATCATCTTAGTACTACACAAAAAGTTCCGATTATACCTAAAGCTAAATTTTTGGACATAATAAAACAGGTTATAAGTAATCTTTTGTATCTTAAAACATTAAATTTTAAGGGAAATAGAGTCACTGTTGATAATATAGCTATTGTAGATGGTGAAACTGATATTCATTATCATAAAATTGATAACAAATCTGATGTTATAGCATTAATCTCTAATTTTGACTATGCAGAGTTAAAAACTGAATATAATGGAAATACATACTATTTTAAACCTAAAAATGAGATTAATATTCAACCAGTCTTTAAATTGAAATCTGGTTATTATAAATTGAAAAGTTGGTCCACTTTCAGAATTAATGATCTCAGTGGGAATCAGATCCCTATAGAATGGGATACCGTTACTTTTGTGATTTCTCTTCTGATGATCCCAGAAGTATATTACTTAGTGATAACTGATTTAGAACTAGAAAGATATCTGATTAGAGATATCATACATCCTGATGATATAGAGTATTTATTGTTGAAGATAAGAGACATAGTTAAAAATAAAACTAAAATAACATATTCTCTAGTACAATCAACTCTTAAAGAGATTAGATTTGTGAAAACTGTTTAATTTGGTACTATAAATAAATAGTAATATTTATTTATCATATTAACGATTGTTTATTTGACGAAATAATTTTAATAGAAAAAAAGTAGATCAAAATACGTATAATAGTAGTTTTATACTACCAATTGCCAGATCGAGGAAGTAATTCAAAGAATTTCCCTGGATGGTGTGGAGACCAGATTAATTCTTGATGTAATTCTTCTAAAAGAGGTAAATATAAACGATTTTTAAGTACTTTTATTACTTTTTTCAATCCAGCATTTCTAAGCATTCGTCGATGCCGAATACTGATTGGCCAAATCTTTTTCCATTGTTCTAATTCGTTAGAAAATAGTTTATTATAATAACAATATAGTTGTTTGAGATTACTAAGACCATTTGGGAGAGAGATTAGTCGATTCCAAGAACAATTTAGTATTTCGAGATTAATAGGATCATTTGGAAAAGATGTTAGTTTATTATGAGAACAATTTAGTTTTTTGAGATTAGGCCAGGAAGAAAGTCTTCCCGGGACTTTGTTAAGATCATTCGGGAGAGAGATTAGTTTATTATGAGAACAACTTAGTGTTTCAAGATTAGTAAGATCATTCGGGAGAGAGGTTCTCTAATACTTTTATATGGTACTATTTACTCTAATATATAATTAACCAATAATACTGAAGTCTATATCTTTTCAGATTAATAGTTAAGACATTCTGGCATTTTAATGAGGTGTATTTTCACCAATATTTCACAAGAGTATAACATTGCTACATATATACATTTTTTGAATATTTCTAGTAGTCTTAATTAAAAAATAAATAATTACGTATAATTACGATTTTAGTCACTTTTTTTCTTTTAGTTGAGTGGAAAAGTAAGAGACTTCGGTAATATCCCATTTTATATTTTTAAAACTTTTTCTCCAAATGTAATAGTCTGTAGTGATGTAGGTAATACACCTTCTTCTATTTTTTGATTAAAATCTTCATTAAATGTAAGAGTCGTTAATGATGTAGGTAATACATTTTTTTCTATTTTTTGATTAAAATCCCACCCAAATTTAAGAGTGGTTAATGACTCTGGTAATACACCTTTTTCTATTTTTTGATTAAACTGTTCTTCGAATATAAGAGTCGTTAATGATGTGGGTAATACACTTTCTTCTATTTTTTGATTAAACTTTTTTCCAAGCTCAAGAGTGGTTAATGATTTGGGTAACACACCTTTTTCTATTTTTTGGTTAAAATCTTCTCCAAATATAAGAGTCGTTAATGATGTGGGTAATACACCTTCTTTTATTTTTTGATTAAAATTTTTTCCAAGCTCAAGAGTGGTTAATGATTTAGGTAACACACCTTTTTCTATTTTTTGGTTAAAATCTTCTCCAAATGTAAGAGTCGTTAGTGATGTAGGTAATACACCTTTTTTTATTTTTTGATTAAAATCTCTTGTAAATATAAGAGTTGTTAGTGATGTGGGTAATACATCTTTTTTTATTTCTTGGTCAAACCAACCCCCAAGTGTAAGAGTCGTTAGTGATGTAGGTAATACATTTTTTTCGATTTTTTGATTGAAATAACCATTAAATTTGAGAGTTGTTAATGATATGGGTAGTACACCTTTTTCTATTTTTTGATTAAAATTTACTCCAAATGTAAGAGTCGTTAGTGATGTAGGTAATACATCATTTTCTATTTTTTGATTAAAATCCCATCCAAACGTAAGAGTAGTTAGTGATGCTGGTAGTACACCTTTTTTTATTATTTGATTAAACCTTTCTCCAAACGTAAAAGTGGTTAATGATACGGGTAATACACCTTTTTCTATTTTTTGATTAAAGTTTACTAATTTCATAGAAGTGACATTTTTATATTCAGTTGGTACTTTCGGATTCGTAGTTATAATTTTACTCACATAATAACGTAATCGTTTAGGTAGTTTAGAATTATTTATATCATCATATTTTGAGTAGAAATCTCTAATATACATTCTCCAAAAATAGTCCGTACACACTTTAGTTCGTAAAAACTTATTGATATTACACATATTATTTATTTTATCGAATGTAAGGTTAAATAACATTAATCTAACCATTTCAGGTGGTTGTTGTGATAAATAATCTATTTTTTTGGGTATTATTTTTGGGGTTATTGATTTTATTTTCTTATATTTTCTTACGAGAGAAACTCGTCGAATTATAGTTTTAGATTTTGGGTTTTCTTTTTTAATTATTGATACTAATTTTCTAATATTTATTAAGGTCAGATCCATATCATTTATCTCATTTATTTTATATTTAGACCATGCTTGACCAATTTGTTTAATAGATAAACCTAAACCTTTAAATTTGGATTGGAATTGGTTATAAGTTAATCTTCCTTGCATTATGTTCAACATTTTATATAAATATTTTATAAATATTAAAATATTAAAAAATGCCAATCATTTTAATAACTTATCCGTTTTTATTAAAGTCACTCAAAAACACATTTCACTTTATTTGTTATGGCCCAGTCCAAAACTTGACACATACTCTTAATTCCAATGTAACCTTGGCCAATTGAGGCGTGTCGATCTTTCTTAGATCCTTTAGCCATTTTAGAATCATTATAATGAATAAGTCCTATAGGTACACCGTTATGTTCCAATTGACATAAAAACTCATAAGGGTCATATCCAGCGGCAAATACATGACATGTATCAACGCATATACTGACTTTACACTTGATTTCTATTGGAAGAGATATCCAAAAACTAATCAGTTCTTCTGGAGAGCATAATATTTCTCCACCTTGTCCAGAAGAAGTTTCTATTAATAGTGGACACTTTAAGTGTACGAAGTATCCTATCCGTACCACAGAATCATACATTTCTTTTTTTGCTTTTTCAACACTTTTTAGTTTACCCACTTTGCCACAATGTATCACCACACCTTTAATACCCAATTCATACGCCATTTTCATAAGCTGTCCCATTTTTTCACAAACCCATGGTAATTCTCCATCTGTTTCTCGTACAATATTTCCTTTAGGATTTGATAAATTAAAGCTATATGATGAATGTATGTACACATAGCTTGTAAAAATATCTATAGATGTTTTGAGTTGTTTGTGAAACGATTTAGTCAATGTTACGTTAGAACTGACATTTCCATTTATAAAAAATTGATGAGGTTTAGCCTCAATCTTGATACAACTAATAAGAGTACTCTTATGAACGGTTGAACCGACGTAAGTATTTAGCTTAATTAAAAACACTCTATGTTCTGAAACTGGAATCTGATATAATTTTGTTCTTTCACAATCCAGTTTAATTGCATTTTGTAGTTCTAACCAAAAAGGAACCCAATCCCAATCGCTTATGTCATATTTAATCACTTTTCTTTGAGCTGGAAGTACTAAACCTACACTGTTTATATTTTGAGTATTTATTTGTGCTAGACAGTAATAGCTTAGTACTTGTAAAATAGTTTCAGATCGCATAGCATTGAATCTACCAGTAGTTTTAATATCATAAACAGTATTCTGATATACTAAATCTGGATGGCCTACAATATTTCTTTTAGGTCCATACCACTCAGGTTCATACTTCATAATACTCGGTTTAAAATGAGTGCAAACTGAAGTGTATATTTCAACAAAATCTTGAATTTTAAAGTATTTTTGAAGACTGGGTTCAATTTTATTTTTCAGTAAGTTAAAAATAGATTCAATGGAATCATTAGATTCAATACACATTCTGACAATAATTTCCATAAACAGTCCATAGCTAGAATAACCTATTTTAGAAGCTAAGCTTTGAAATTTACCACCTCTAGGTATTTTAGTAAATAAAATTTGTTTGGGTAATATTTTATGTGTGCGAAGGTATCCATAATTTAAATACGGTATCAAAGTTCGAACATGTTTAGCTTCCATCATATTTTTATGTTTTATAAAAATATAGAATTCATTTTCAAATATGTTTTTAGGTATATATTTTTAGTTTGTAGTACTACAGTGTCCAACTAATGAATGTATTGTTAGTATCAATTTACGATGTTAGTAATTGTGTTAAAATGATCAAATTTTATTAAAAATCAAACATATGACATTTATTATAACAATTATTATGTAACATTTGTTTTCCTTGTTGATAAGTGTAACATTTTTGCGGTTCCGTGGAATCGATATTAAATCCCCAAATACCCATCTGATATTGAAGTAAGTATTTTTGTTTACTGTTGACGAGACGAATTGTGTAATGTATACTATTACCATCAATAATTGTTTCGCTATTACTCAATTTTATAATATTAGGTGTTCCATGTCATTCAATAACACACAAAGTTTCGGTATCATGACATTCTTCATAACATTTGGAACTAACTGTCCATATAAAATAGAATCCTACCATTGGTAATATACAAATAATAAAACAAACAATATCTACACACGAATCGCACCAATTATTTTTTTGATGACGTCTTTGCATTATGTAATTAGTAGTTTTTGGTTATATATATATATAATTCATTTATAATTTAGCTTGAAAAAAGTAAAAATGACAGATGAAACCTCATAAAAACTTTATTACAAAACAAAAGAGTATTTTTAAGGTATATAATCTTTATTAAGCTTTAAGTAGTTTTATATGTCTTATAAGTTTAGAAATATGTATAACTACCTACATACACATATAATATTGTATCTGGTATTATATTATCAATTTTATCCCCACTTAAATTTCCGAATTTAATATTCCACTGGTGTCCATAATCATAGTTATGAATAATTGTATCTTTTTATTTTAGACAAGCGTATTTAGTTACCATTTCTATGTGTTTAGTTTCCATCATATTTTTATATTTATAAAAATATGATATAAGGTTTTGCTTATTGTTTAAATAACTCATTTAATAAATTTATTTTATTCTTTACCCCACACCAGCGACACAACTTATTTTCATTTTTTTTGATATAAATTTGTCTAAACCTTCATCTAAAACTGTAAATTTTAAATTAAAATACAATCACAAAAATATTATTCAAACAAATGAATTCTATTAAAAAAATCTACTGAAAAATAGTGAGTATTTTCTGATAAAAATGTTACTAAATCAAATGATAGAAAAATGGCTGAAAGATACTACTCAAATGTTAAACATACGTAATTTAGGATTGACTGAATGGCCTAAACAATTAATAGGTAAAGAGTATTTAATGAAAAAACTAAATTGTGGTGATAATAAACTAACATCTCTCCCAAAAGATCTTACTAATCTCAAAACACTATATTGTCATAATAATAATAAACTGATATCTCTCCCAAACGATTTTACTAAACTTGTAATACTAAATTGTTCTCGTAATAAACTAACATCTCTCCCAAATAATCTTACTAAACTCAAAATACTAAGCTGTTGGAATAATAAACTAACATCTCTCCCAAATAATCTTACTAAGCTCGAATACTCAGATTGTTCTGATAATGAACTAACATCTCTCCCAAATAATCTTACTAATCTCAAAACACTAAGTTGTTCTCGTAACAAACTAACATCTCTCCCAAATAATCTTACTAATATCAAAGAACTATATTGTTCTAATAATCAACTAACATCTCTCCCAAATGATCTTACTAACCTTGAAACACTATATTGTTGGAATAATCAACTGTTTTCTAATGAACTGGAAAAATGGAAAAAGATTTGGCCAATCAGCCTTCGACATCAACATATACTTAGAAATGCTGGATTAAAAAAAGTGGTAAAAATACTTAAAAATAGATCGTATTTACCCCGTTTAGATGAACTACATCATGAATTAATCTGGTCTCCTAACCATCCGGGAAAATTTTTTGAATTACTTCCTAGATGTGGTAATTGGTGTAAATGAATTCTATTAAAAAAATCTCCTGAAAAATAGTAGTGATAAAGTATAGTATTTTCATAAAAAATGTCTAAGATTGCAAAATTGAAGTTTAAGATTGCATGCCTCAAAGATGCTCTCTCATTTGGCAATCCGACTTTCTATGAGGATTATAATCATAATACCCACAGTACATTAATGTGTGCTAATGAGCGTATGCAAACTACGATGGAGAAATGTCTCGATTATAAACATCTTATATATGAAAATGAATTTGAAAGTGAACAATATAGATTTGCTTGGATTATATGGATTGAACATCAAAAGTTTACACATACTACATGGTCTATAGAAGCTATTGTGGCTGTGATAGAGCATTTTATCGAGAAAAAGTATATCAAAGCTTTGAAAAAACTTGATAAAATTTGTGAAAATAATTGTGGTACATACTTTGATAACATCTGTATAGATGGATATCTTAGTAAAATTATATACATAAAAGTTAAAAAATTGATCAACAGCGAGCTTAACCAAACAGTTATTGATAAATTAGAACAGTGGGAAACTGAAAAAGTAAAATATTAATATTTTATACCACTCTGGCTCGACCCGTAGGGTCGCTCGTGGGGAATCTAGAAAATGTATCTTGCCACAGTAAACTTAAAAAAAATACCGAATATATAATGTTTTTTTTTATATATTTTATGACGTACATTTACGAGCTTCCAAAGTAGTATAATACTAAAAAAATGATTTTATAATAAATATATTATTATAAAATAGTAATATTAATCATGAGCTCTAATCTGAACAGTTATTATAAAGGTGCTTATGTTCTAAATGGTAGGTCTGTCACCGAAAGTGCTAAACGCTACGAGTACAGAACTAAATTAGTTCAAAAACTAACAGAATTATACCCGAAAATGCATTCTAATGTTAAAATGGTTATCTCTATGGCCTTTTCAGATAAATTATTTTTAGATGTAGAGTATCCACATACACTCAAAAATCAACTTAAAAAAATAGAAAAAAATATACTGGAAAGTTGATCAAAAATGAATAATAATAAATCCATATAACATAAAATATGGATTTATTTAATTCTACAATTTGTGTTTCTCCTGAGACTTTAAATTCTACTAAAAGATGTACTAAACATAGTTTTAGTCAGAATGGGATATATATGTCTCTTTTTTGTGAAAACCATTCTAATCTATTTAGAAATGAATATTTGAAGTATAAGAAGATAGAATCTTATATAAAACTCGATTTAAAAACAACTGATATTAGATTTCTTCTTAAATGTTACGCCCAACTTGAAGAATCTTATAATAGACGTTATAAATATAGAAAGCGAGCATTTGTTCCAGAGGCATGGGATGTAGGACATAACATCAAAATGAAAAAGATAATCAAAAATATTGATTTAGTGGTTTCTAGATTAAAAATATTGTTTAAGGAAGAAAAAATAAAAAATGATCTTTTAGATGCTGATAAACCATCAAAATCGATTGATTTACATAAAACTAACACAACTTATCAAAATTTTTCAAATATAAAAAAGAAACATAAGAAAATAATTCAACAAGAGGAAAATTTCGAATCGATTATTAACTCTTTCATTACAAAAGATGAACTGACCAAAGAAAATGGAAGAAAAATGTATATCAAAGCTGATAAAGAGATGCAGGCACAGCTCCAGGTTAAATATCATCCAAATGTCTTGATAGTAATAGATATTATTAACTACTCTATTTCAAAAAAAAGTCCATCTTCTATAGTATTTCCAATAACCATTACCGATCAATATATTAAGAGATGGAGTGAATTAATGTTTTTTGATGTAAATATAAAAAAAATATTCAGTCAATCGTATAATAAAATACTTAAATCTGAGTTTTGTAAACCACTATATAAAAATATTCATAAATATATAGTGAATAAGAGTATAAAAGATGTAAATTTGTGTATTTATAGTGTATTTAATCAGCAAATATATGATTTTAAAGGTGGATATAAACTTATGTTGCCGTTATATTCAGATAAAGGTAAAATATTGGGTATACCGTACTCAGGTTGTATGACTTTTATAACCAATTCGATTGAATTTAATTATACATATACAATTACACAAATAAATGATACAAATAGACAAATAAGTTGCTTTTTTGGTGGTAAAATTATATATTATTATAATATTAGTGAGCAAAAAAATAAATATAAAAATACGTTAATTAGTATAGTGTATAATATATACGAACGACTATCTAAAGGAAAACTAAATATAGAAACTATAATGCTTGCATACATACTTAAACTGGAACCAAACCATTCAACACAAAAACAATTTGAAGCTTTAAAAAATCTCCAAAAGACTATTAAATTGGTCGAAAGCTTTTCAAAAACCCAATCAAATCTAAAAAAAGACTATACCAAACTAAAATTCTCTGAGTTAGTAGATATGATGTCCGTTTTAAGTACAGAATATCCCAAAAAAGGAACTGGAAAAAGAAACAGAGTTCTTAAAAAAGATTTAGTCGAGATTCTAAACAAAACTAAATCTCAAATATTGGATACAAATCTAGTTTAGAGACTTATTTAATGAAGATTTTAATCAAAAAATAGAAAAAGGTGTATTACCTACATCACTAACGACTCTTATATTGGAGGAAAAGTTTTAAAAATAGAAAATGGGATATTATATAGTTTACGATCTAATTGCTTATAGTTAATTTTTTGTTCTAGAGTAATTTTACCTGGATATATTCTTTGAATGTTTTTAGACTTTTTTGTATGGATGACACCATAATTCAAACTCGAACTAAATCTTTACAAGTGTCATTTAACGCTTTTTTGTAAATAATATTTACAAAAAAGTTTTATTTTATTAATAAAAGTTAATCTGTTTTTCTTTGTTTCTCGATTTCATCTTTAAATGCTTGTATAAGTTGAGTGCACGGTCTAAATACTTCAGAATCATTAAAAAAACTAAAACAATGATCATATAATTTTTCAGTTTTTTTATGACGTTGAAGTTTATAATGATGTTCTGTTTCTAATATATATAAATAGTTTTTCAGCTCAAGTTTAGATGTTTCTACTTTTAATTTATTCTTATTATCAGGAATGCGTTTAAATTCATTAATTGACCATTCATATGAATGAACATAATATTTAGCTTTGAGCCATTGTAGTTTATGTATAAATTCCATTTTTATATATAAATATTAATTAGTAATCATTTTTATATAAAAAAATAGAACATATTGAAAATCCAATAACTGGTGAAACATATCTGAAAATATATACTCAAAGACTTTCAGGACATGAAATATATATATATATATATATATATATATTGTTGAGTTATATGTATTTGATAAAACTGGTACACTCTCAATTCAAGTTAAATGTAAATAAATATTTTATATATCTATATTTTCGACCTAAAAGCTTTCATAATACGATATATTTAAATGAACCTTATTTATGTCCAGTCTAAGTTTCCTTTCTAAAAAATGACCGACTTACATTAAGCACAAAAAGTGAATTACTCCATAATATTTTTTTTATATTTTTAATATTTATATAAAATGTTGAACATAATGCAAGAAAGATTAACTTATAACCAATTCCAATCCAAATTTAAAGGTTTAGGTTTATCTATTAAACAAATTGGTCAAGCATGGTCTAAATATAAAACACATGAGATAAATAATATAGATTTGACCTTAACAAATATTAGAAAATTGGTGTTAGTAATTAAAAAAGAAAAACCAAAATCTAAAACTATAATTCGCCGAGTTTCTCTCATAAGAAAATATAAGAAAATAGAACCAAAAATTACCAAAAAAATAATTACTAAAAAAATGGATTATTTCTCACAACAACCACCCGAAATAGTTAGATTAATGTTATTTAACCTTCCTATGGACGAAATAAAGAATATGTGTAATATTAATAAATTTTTAAGAACCAAAGTATGTACGGATTACTTTTGGAAAATATATATTAAAGATTTTTATTCAAAATATGATGATATAAATGATTCTAAATTACCAAAACGATTGCGTCATTACGTAAGTAACATTATAACCACGAGTCCAAAAGTACCAACTGAATATAAAAATGTTACTCATATGAAATTAGTTGATTTCAATCAAATGATAAAAAAAGGCGTATTACCCACATCATTAACCATTCTTATATTTGGGGATGATTTTAATCGAAAAATAGAAACAGGTGTATTACCTATATCATTAGCCACTCTTGAATTTGGGAGTAATTTTAATCAAGAAATAGAAAAAGGTGTGCTACCTAAATCATTAACCACTCTTACATTTGGACATGATTTTAATAAAAAAATAGAAGAAGGTGTATTGCCAGCATCATTAACTACGCTTGAATTTGGGTGGAATTTTAATCAAAAAATAGAAAAAGGTGTATTACCCACATCACTAACGACTCTTACGTTTGTGTGGAATTTCAATCAAATGATAAAAAAAGGTGTATTACCAGCATCATTAACAACTCTTATATTTGGAGATAAGTTTGATCAAGAAATAGAAAAAGATATATTACCCATATCATTAACCACTCTTATATTTGGAGGTAGTTTTAATCAAAAAATAGAAAAAGGTGTATTACCCGCATTATTAACCACTCTTGAATTTGGATGGGAATTTAATAAAAAAATAGAAAAAGGGGTATTGCCTACATCATTAACGACTCTTATATTTGGAGGTAATTTTAATCAAAAAATAGAAAAAGGTGTATTACCCGCATTATTAACCACACTTGAATTTGGATATCATTTTAATCAAAAAATAGAAAAAGGTGTACTGCCCGCATCACTAACGACTCTTATATTTGGAAAAAAGTTTAATCAAAAAATAGAAAAAGGTGTATTACCCACATCACTAAAGACTCTTACATTGGGAGAAAACGTTTTTAAAATAGAAAATGGGGTATTACCAAAGTCTCTTACTTAACTAAAAAGAAAAAAGTTGACTAAAATCGTAATTATACGTAATTATTTATTTTTTAATTACTAGAAATATTAAAAAAATGTATATATGTAGTAATGTTATGCTCTTGTAAAATATTGGTGAAAATACACCTAAAAAACTAACACCTTGAACATAGTCTAAAATGAATTTATATTTTTTTCTTAATATAAAAAATCATGACTACTCTGAAAATCATATCAGATATACATTTGGAGTTTCTAAAGAAAATAAATAGTATTATACCTAAATTAAGTCTTTCCAAAACAGATACTCTCATATTAGCTGGTGATATTGGTAAGCCTTTCACAGAAGTATATTTTAATTTCATTAAATATACTTCTAGTGTATGTAAAAATGTAATAGTAATTGCTGGAAATCATGAGTATTGGAATTCCAATAAAACTTGGGATAAAATAGATCCCAAGATTGAAAGTGTTTGTAAAAATTTCAAAAATGTTCACTACTTACAAAATAAAAGTATAGTTTTGGATAATGTTAAATATATAGGAATGACATTATGGTCTGATGTAAGTGAAAGTATATAT
>SDBT01009247.1_pt1 | contig 16019 bp, 13 predicted proteins | sample 2277101 | NCBI WGS metagenome assembly SDBT01 (sample SAMN10404973, study PRJNA504765) | marine sediment metagenome | isolation source: marine sediment core GS10_PC15, 103 cmbsf | place: Arctic Ocean: Southern Knipovich Ridge | collected 2010 | reverse complement strand
TACTGCGGGATGTCAGACTCAAATTTTAATCCTCAAAATACTCAATGTATGGATGCCTGTCCCGATTTCATCGGGGTGGTTAATCCGCCTGAGGCGGATCGTCTTCCTTGAACTTGAATCCCGCTACAGCGGGAAACATTTTTCAAAGGTCTCACTACTTAACGAGGTCTGTATTATGTCTATTTAATTATAGCTATAATAGCCTTTACAAAACCATTTGTCAACCACTTTAGAACTTTCTTGAAAAATACCTCATTTGGTATTGTCACACTGCGTTAGCAAATCAGCAATGAAATTGGTCCTCCGGTGGTAAAGTTTCAGGGAATAGGGGAAAACCGGGTAGAGAAATTAAAGTATGACCAAAAGAAATCGCGAATCTAATTCTCTTATCAAAGGTTGGGATGAGGCTGTGATCTGCAACAATGATCACAGGTTGCCGGATCTTTCAACTTAAAGGAGTCATTGTAAATCGACTGGGACAACGAGGTTAAGATTTTTCATATTATGTCAACCAGTTGCTGTTACCAATAAATCCAACGCTTTGTTACAAAATCTTTAATCTCGGGAAATCTGTAAGGACGCCAAAATCACAACCCCAGTCAGTGTTTGAATATCAGATGTTTCAAATGATAATCTTTTCTATATATCGCGGTCAATCCGGTGCCCACTAAAAACGCACGGATGTGTTTCTGTGCCTTTAACTCAGCCCTCAACTCAATAAAGTAGTCTATAGCTCCTAATTCTGAACACTATTTGATATTTGTAAAAGAAGTCTTAAATCAGCACATACTCAGTGGCGGTTAAATATCACAACTTTTTCTACTTCACAGTCATATATGTGAGATGTGCGCTCAACTATTACTTCTTGTCCTTTTTGGCAATGTGTCATTATAGCCACCAGGTTACCCATTGTACCGCTTGGTACAAACAGGGCGGCTTCTTTTCCCATCATCTCTGCTGCCAAAGACTCCAGTTGATTGATGGTAGGATCTTCCTCAAGAACATCGTCACCAACGTCCGCGATTTGCATTGCCTCCATCATCTCATCGGTTGGAAGAGTGACCGTGTCGCTCACCAAATCAATCAACCGGGCATCTTCATGCGCATTGGAATCGACCTTCATTTAATTATCCTTTTTGTTCTCAGGAAATACCCGCAAATGCCATTAAGTTTCCATTTGTTTTGAAATCCATTGGCCTGCTTTCTGCGATAATCTCGAGATCTTCTCTTTGGGATATTTCATTTAGGTATGCCTCGGAAACCATGACTTCACCTAATCGAAGGGTGTTTTCAATTCGTATTATTTTCAGTTTCTCCTGTGATATCATCCCCAGGCTGCCAATAGCTATTTCGATGGCTTCCTGATCATTTTTTAGTGTAAGCGGAATTTTAGCGTGCTCCGTTTCGCATCCGGCTATTGCATTAACATAAAGCGTATTAAAATCAATTTTATCCACCAGTCGTTGCGTAACAAAATCGGCTATACCAACTCCGTCGGCATTTCCTTCTGTATTTTCTGTCAAATTACATACGACAATGCGCTTAACACGGGGAGTATCGGGTTCCTTAGCCACCAGGGGCATAAGAATTCGACCAACCACTTTGGTATCGAACCCGGTGCCACTGATGTCCTTTCCCATTTCATCGATGATCAAGACATCAACATCTTCAAAAGGCAAGCGGGATGCCAATCGTTTTGCCTCCAACAGCAATTCCTTTTCTTTCACCTCAAGTTCGAACGATTTTAATACACCAATTTGGGAACTCTGGGAAAATCCATTCTCCACGACCCCAACACCAAAGAGAATCTTGCCACTTTGAAGAACCTTACGGGCAACCGACTTAATAACCTTGGAATACCCATGCACCATGATGGCTTTATGGTAGATGGTGGCTCCTGTTTTTTTGCCAAGCCCAATTGCCATCATTTTCATCAATCCGCTTTCGATATCAGAGTCAAATTCGGTATGAGGTTTGATCCTGTTTATTAATACAATATGATCGGCAGCACTTGCGAACTTATCTATGTATACAGGAAGTTGATCTTCTGTCTCGCCAATTTTTACAACTTCCAAGGAAGATTTAATCGGAACACTCATAGCATTTTCAGAAATACCATAATTTTCTAGGACTTTTTGCTGACCCGCCGAAGATGCTGCCCCGTGGCTCCCCATGGCTGGGAAAATAAAGGGTTTCAAATTCAGCTTTAATAGCGATTCTACTGTTGCCTTTACAATGGCAGCGTAATTTTCAATGCCACGGCTACTGCAACCAATAGCCACTGTCTGACCCTCTCTGATATTTGAGCCCAAATTTATAGACTCAATTCCGGAAACCACTTCATTGTGAACATTTTCAATAAAAGATGCTTCAAGTTTCTGTTTGATTCTTAACATTTTTGGCAGTTCCATTTTCTTCTCCGGCATCAGTTGTTAAGAAATAATTATAATTTTTAAATCATTTACATTTGTTCCAGTGGAACCTGTATAAATTGCGTCGCCAAGCTCGCAAAATGCAGGCGTCACGGTATGTCTTTTTAGACACTCAAAAAGATCAATACCAATTTCCCGTGCCCTCATCATCGTATTTTCATCCGCTATCGCTCCTGCATAATCAGTTGGGCCATCTGTACCATCTGAATCCAGGCCTATGATTGCTATATTTCCCATCTTTTCAATGAATGGTGCAGCACCCGCGACGAATTCTTGATTTGGCCCGCCTTCGCCTGATTCACCATCAATTTTCACCGTAGTTTCTCCGCCACCAATTACCACACAAGGAGGATCTAATGGCCTATGATTTATCAACATTTCCATAGCAATAGCGGAAAAAGTTCGCCCCAATTCTTTACTTTCTCCCTCCAGCATCGTCGATAATATCATCGTGTTGAAGCCAAGCTCTTTTGCTTTCTCAGCCGCTGCTTCGCAAGCAACATCACCCTTGACAATAATGAAATCACTTCGCATGTACCCGGCAAAATCCTTTTCTTTTGGCGTTTCGAGCTCAGGGTCGGCTTTTTTAAGGAATCTGCTTACTGAAGAGGGGACTTTGTCCCAAAGATCATATTTTGTCAGTGTGGCTTTGGCATCGTTAAAAGTGGATGCGTCCGGAACCGTAGGGTCAGTAATATAGTCAAGAGGGTCTCCGATAACATCCGAAACAGTCAAATTAATGAGATGTGCTTGTGGATGGATGGCCTTTGCCAGTCTTCCTCCTTTAATTTGGCTGAGATGTTTGCGCACAGCATTTATTTCAACAATGTTGGCCCCACATCTTAATAGCAACCTATTAACCGCTATTTTTTCTTCCAAGGTAATGCCCGTCACCGGGAAAGGAAACAAGGCTGAACTACCGCCAGTTATGCATCCAAAAACAATATCATCCTTTTTTGTCTTGGCTGCTAAATCCAGAGCTTTTTGAGACGCCTCAAATCCAGATTTGTCCGGTATGGGATGGCTTGCTAAATACAATTCAGATCGAGAAAGCGTGCCTTCCTGACCGTATTTGCACACAATCACGCCACCCTTGATTCTATCATCAAGAATATCTTCCAATGCTTTTGCAATCGGATAAGTGGCCTTCCCAGCGCCTAATAAATAAATGTGCTTATATTTGGTTAGATCAAATCTTAACTCACCAACACGAAGGATATCACCTTGAATGGATACCAGTTCTTTCGTTGCAATATAAGGATTTGCCTTGGACAGAGCATATTCGATTATTTCTAATGCGATTTTGCGTGTCTTGATGTTTCCGTGAGATAGTAACTGATTTCTATTTTTGACATAAGCCATGTGGGTTCACCATTGTTAGAAAAACAAATCGAATCAAGCAGGCCGGGCAAAATTCTTACCGGCATATCTGGCTGCAGTGCCAAGTTCTTCCTCTATTTGGAGAATACGATTGTGCTTTGATGTTCTTTCACCTCGTATCGGCATACCCGTTTTGATTTGGCCGGAGTTTAAAGCAACAACCAAATCAGATATGATCGGATCTTCGGTCTCACCGGATCGCTCGGAAACCAGTACGCCATATTTGTTGCGATATGCGAATTCAGCTGCATCTAGCGCTTCGGAAAGGGTTCCAATTTGGTTGACTTTAAACAACATAGCATTTGCAGCTTCTTTCTTTATTCCAATTTTAAGCCTTTCTATATTGGTTACAAAAAGATCATCGCCTACAATTTGAACATCAAGTTCCTTTGTTAATTTCCTAAACCCCTCAAAGTCCTCTTCTTGCAATGGATCTTCCATTGATGCGATAGGGTATTTACTTGCGACATCTTTGTATAGCTCAATTAATGCATCTCGGTCATAGGTCTTTCCGTCCAGTTCGTAGATGTTCTTCTCTTGATCAAACCATGAGTTTGCGGCCAAATCCATCGCATAGACAATATCTTCGCCTTCTTTATATCCTGCTTTTGCAACTGCTTTAGATAAAAATTCAAACGGCTCCCATATTCCTCGCATGGGAGTTGCAAACCCGCCTTCGTCACCAGTATTTGTCGCTAAAATACCGAATTTTTCAATAATCAAGTCGCGCAAGACTTCATTGATAACCATAGTGCATTCCAATGCTTCTTTATAGGAACTGGCGCCCACCGGCATGATAATGAATTCTTGAATTTCAAGATCATTTGCAGTAAGTTTGCCGCCGTTAAGAAAATTCATCAACGGCACTGGCATTACATGACTAATTGGATTGATATAGCGATAGAGCGGAATTCCACAAACACTAGCTGCAGCCCTTGCCACTGCCAGGGACACACCTAAAATGGCATTTGCACCTAAACGGCTTTTATCCGGCGTTCCGTCTAAGTCCTTCATTGTTATATCAATTATTCGCTGTTCCGTAACATCCATGCCCACCAAGGCTTGATTGATCTCGTTTTTTACATTGGATACCGCCTTTAATACTCCAAGACCTTGATATCGATTTTTATCACCATCGCGTAACTCATGCGCCTCATGGGCACCTGTAGAGCGTCCAGAAGGCACATCGGCCCTGCCTCTGAACTCGTCATTCACCCAAACATCTACTTGCACGGTCGGCCATCCTCTACAGTCGATAATTTCCCTGGCGCTTAACTTGCTAATTTTGAATTTTGACATCTTGTTTAGTCTCCTTTGAATTATTGTTGAAGAACCTCGCAGCAAGACTTGTCGGTGAGCTCATATCGAGTCGCTACAGGGAGTGCGCTCGTTGTAGCGGTTCAACAAATCCATGTTTATTATATAACTATCTTTTAATTATTGGCTTTTACCCCTGGCGGAAATCGGCCATACGCCCTCCAAAAATCCATTCCGCATACAATAGAAATAATCGTGTAAATTAACTGTAGTACAACAATGACTGGGTATATATTCGATTTTTTGTAAATATGTCAGTTCGTCTCTTTGTCAACTGCAACGGATATCTTTGTATCACCGTGGGCAAGACCGGCGAGACGTATAATTTTTGATGGTTGTACAATGGTATTGGCAATCAAGACATCTTTGATACCAGCAAGGACGAGTGTTTCGGCTTCCCCAAGTTTGGCACATGTAATCTCTTTGGCTCCGGCATTGATTTGTTTATGGGATATTGTTGGGCACTTATGGGTTTTAAAATGAGGACGTAGTTTAGCCCTTTTGTCATTTATGAAATTCGCCATCGTGGCGATATTGTATTCTAGAATATCAAGATCGATTAGAAGTGCAGGCGTTTCCATTTCCTCGATTGTGGTGGAGATCATTTTATTCCTTTGAAGTAGCAAAATTTTTATTCAGAACAATTTTTTTGATATTTCGTTATATTTCAAGCACGGCAGTTATTGTAATTGAACCGCTCTCTTTACCTCGACATACCCAAGCCAGGTATGTTTATCCTGCTTTCCAACCGGTCCAGCAAAAAAGTAAAGATGAGCACTACTATTAAATAAATACATGCGACAATGGTGAACACTTCAATATACCTATAATTGCTCGTAGCGATCATTCGTCCCCGGGCCATCAGCTCTGGAACAGTTATTAAAAAAGCGACGGAGGTAAATTTTAACATTAAAATTGCCTCGTTTGACCATGGTGGAATCACAAGACGAAAAGCTTGAGGTAAAACGATATAGCGAACCAATTCATATTTACTCATACCTATAGCCAATGCAGCTTCTATTTGTCCCCCCCTGATAGATTGAATTGCTCCCCGAATGTACTCCGCCTGGTATGCTGCTGTGTTAACGGAGAAAGCGATAACTGCTGAGAGAAAGGGGCTAAGTAAAATCCCAATGTCACCAAGACCGTAATAAATTATGAATATCTGCACAAGCAAAGGTGTGCCCCTGACTATTTCGATATATGCTGTGGCCAAATAATAAATAGGTTTGTTCCCGTATATTCGACATAGGGCCGTCGCTATCGCCAATATTCCACCCAATACAAGACATAACAGCCACAGTTCCATTGTTATCCACAAACCAGCTAATAAATTTGGTAAGATTTGTCGAGCAAGCTCAAAAAAATCAGACACGACTTTACTCCTTCCCACCATAAAGCTCATTTATCTTGCCCAAAAATTTTTGTGTCCTTTTATGGGTGGGATTATTGAAAAACTGTCGAGGAGGGCCTTTCTCTAAAACCTTACCCTCTTCCATAAAAATGACCTCATCGCAAATGGAGCGCGCAAAACCCATTTCATGGGTTACAACCAGCATTGTCATCCCTTCCCTGGCGATATCCTCCATTACCTTTAACACCTCTCCGATCAGTTCTGGATCCAATGCTGAAGTTGGCTCGTCAAAAAGCATAAGCTGAGGTTCCATTGCCAAGGCCCGTGCGATACTCACCCGTTGCTGCTGTCCGCCAGAAAGTTGGGCAGGATAGGAATCGGCTTTTCCAGTAAGTCCAACACGATCCAACTCTTGCATGGATTTGTCGACAGCTTCCTTTTTTTTCAGACCCTTCACTTTGGTAAGTCCAATGGTTATGTTTTCCAAAGCGCTGAGATGCGTGAAAAGATTAAAATGTTGAAAAACCATCCCGATTTGCTGACGGACCTTGGACACATCTATTTTGGGATCAGTAACTTCCGATCCATCCAACCAGATTTTGCCTCTGTCCGGTGGGCTTAGCTGGTTGATACAACGAAGCAAAGTACTCTTGCCGGAGCCAGATGGGCCTATGATTACTTTCTTATCTCTTTTTTTCATATCAAAAGAGACACCATTCAAGACGGATAGTGTTCCGAAAGATTTGTATATGTCGTCTACAACCAGTAATTTCCCAGTCACGATTCACCTCTGCACTTGCTATTTTACCCTTCTTCTTTCAAATCCTGGTATCCAGAGCCTATCCTCCAGACGGTATAGGACTGTATTGCCGATGCGCACGAGAACAAAATAAAATAAGGCAATCGTGCAATAAATCAGCATAGAATTCCCATGTGTATAACGAATAATAAATCTTCCCCTTTTCAATATTTCAAGCACACCAATACTGTAAGCGAGTGAAACGTCCTTGACTTCTGCATTAAAGATATTGGTCCATGGCCCAATACATAATCTTAGTGCTTGGGGCATTATAATATATCTAACAGCCTGTACTTTACTCATGCCGATAGACAGGGCCGCTTCCAATTGGCCTTGATCTATTGCTTTAAGTCCCCCCCGAAAAACTTGAGACTGATAGGCCGAAGATCTGATTCCCAAGCCGATAATGGCCACAACAATAGGCGACATATCAATTAGTTTGGTAAGACCGAAATAGGCGAGCAATAAAATGACTAGAGCGGGGATACCACGAATAATGTTTTGTATTGTTGACGCTGTGAATGAAATAAAACGATTTCCGAACACCTGCGCTGATGCCAATATTAACCCTAGAATAAAACCTATGGTTAAATGGCAAGCTGCAATTTCAATTACAATCCATGCCCCAGTAAGCAAGCTTCTGTATTCATCTATTAATATGCCCATGATCGCAAAGCTAAAGCCTTGGTTTTTCGCAGCCTCTTTTTGCTAGAATACCGTTTTATGTCAACACATATGAACAGAAAACGAAGATTGTCTTTTTTCCGTATCCGTTAAGGTGTAGGGGAAGATGGGTGCCGCTCCATGTGGTTTTCCCTCGGAAACGGAACCCACCAACCACCTAAACACCTGTTTCAAAAGGGGTTGATTTACTTGCACATAGTTATTCTAGTTAAAGGCAGAGGATACATGGGCTGTGCGTTTATATTCATGTATTTAGTCCAAAGTTCTTGCCATTTCCCGGATTTGTATAACCATTCTATGCCGTTATTGATAACGGATATTAATTTTTCCGGATCTCCCTCTTGGACTCCAAAAGCTATTTCATTACTATAACCTTTGACTATTTTTCCCGCTATCTCAATGTCGTATTTTTCTAAATAATCTAAAGTCACGAGTTCATCGGTTACCATGGCATCCAATCTGCCAGAAACCAGGTCTTTTAATGCCAGTTCATCCGTTTCATAAGCCACCGGTTTCAAGTCTGCTTTTGAATTTTCCGCGAGTCTTTTGATCCACTCATGTTGGGTACCGCCCGCATTGCCCCCGACTTTGGCGCCACAACACAGGGCAGTAGCAATATTTAAATCAGATCCTTTTTTAATGATCACAAAACCGTTTTCACGATAGTATGGACTAGTGTAGTCTAGAATTTTATCTCTCTCACATGTAATATACATTCCACCTGCCAACAGGTCTATTTTCCCGGCACCTAAAGCAGGAACGGCTGTTTCCCATGGCAGCGCCACAAACTCTACCTTTAAGCCGAACTTCTCACTGATGGCTTTCAATATATCGATTTCCATCCCTTTGAATTCTCCTTTTTCAAATGAGGTCCAGGGAGGGTAATCAGCATCCACACCAAATTTAAGAACTTTATTGGACCCGGCTTCCACAGGAGAAATATAACCACTTAAACTTAACAAAACGGCTAAACCGATGACAGATAAAATTTTAATGTTTTTCATTTTATTCTCCTTTATTTGATAGTTTTCACATTCTCCATGTCAACCAAACATTTCGGCAGACACAGACTGCTATTATAGTCGAAAATCGACTTCACACCTTCTTTGGTTAAGCACTTTTGAAAGTTCTACAGTAAGCGGACCGGGGTTCACATCCGCAACAGAGTGACCATCGATTTCTGAAATTGGCATAATGCCCATAACCGTCGCCGTTAAAAATGCTTCATCTGCAGCATACAATTCATCTGTATGGTAAAAGCGTTCTTCGGTTTGAATATTCAAATCATTGCACAGCTTAAGTACCACGGCGCGTGTGATACCCGGGAGTATATTCGATGTCAGTGGATGCGTGATTACAGTATTCTTGCGGCATATAAAAATATTTGAACTGGTCGCCTCTCGTACGACACCTTCATCTGAAATAAAGATGGAATCATCTAATTTTTTCGTGGAAGCTTCACGTAGGGCCAAAACTGCAGGAAGTAATTGGACGGTTTTTATATTGCACAAGCCCCAACGAAAATCACGGCAAGTCTGCACTTTAGCCATCTTTTCTATTTTTTCGTGGACTTCATTAGAGATATCCCTAGCTGTCATTACAACCTGAACCTCAAGATCGTCTCCAAAAGCATGTTCGCGCGGTTGAACGCCACGTGATATTTGGATATAGATTCCCGTCCTATCAAATCCTGATTTATTAAGCATTTCGATTGTGGCTTGACGAATTTTATCTCGGGAAACATGAGGGAAATAAAGACTCTTTAACGAGTTTCCCAAGCGGTCGAGATGTTCCTCCAGACAAAACAGATGGCCATTAAAACTCTCCAAAAATTCATAAACGGCATCGCCAAATTGATATCCTCTATCTTCGACATTAACTACTGCCTTTTCGATCGGCATAAATCTTCCATTAATGTATGCAAGTTCTGGCATTTTGACTCTAACAAATTCGATTTGATAAAAATGAAAACAACTTGTCGTTCATTTATAAATCAGCGACCATGATAACATGAAGTGGACCCCAAATCAAGGACAATTTTCTCCTAAATTAAAGTGCGCTTCTTTTTGTCTTTTAACCGAATTATTCAAGCTGCCATTTTGGCAACTTCCTCTCCCCAATACACCTCAGCAGGTGTTTTTCCTGAGAACGACTGATGAATGATAGGGGACATCCTATAATAACATTGTAAAGAAAAAAATGAATAAATTTTAATTAATGTAATAACAAGAGGTTATGAAAGGCGGCTTATTTTGGATGTACCCCTACTGCTCCCATTTATGGGCTTTTTTCAGCGAATCTCTCACTTGAAGCGAATTTTATCACCTAATCGTTATAATTATCCGGCATACCACACGAGGTGGCCACCAATCATCCCTTATCCAGGTTCCAAAATTCAGTGAGAGGCCCAGCATTGTCCCCCTCGAGGTCATAGTTGCCCCAACGTTCGTGATCGGGCTCTTTCGCCAAAGTTCTTTGATTTATTCATTTTTCTCTTAGCATAGGTAAAACTTTTTTAAAATATAAATTTTTTTTAATATATAACGTTCATGCAGAGCGTGCAAAGAAAGCTTTCCGGAAAATATAGATGATGTTCAACCTGTGATACTATCGAGACCCCCAGGATATCATCTGAGACCTTTGCAAAACGCCCCCTTTTGCTCAATTTCTGCGTTAGGCTCAAATCTTAATCCTCAAAATACTCAATGTATTCCTGTGGTTAAAATTTTCGCCTGCCTTGAACTTGAACAAAATTGAGCATTTTTCAAAGGTCTCCATCTATCTCAAAAACCTGTGATATGTCTGACATATGGGTAAACTAAGTTTCTCACAATAACTCTTGTCATCAAACTTTGAATGTGATGTATTTCAAAGATATTTATCCTATACTTGAATATCGACGGTCCTGAATATATCAACAATACATTTTGTATAATTAAGTTCTTACGAATCACAAATTCCTGTTATTCTGACCGGAAAAACAATTTTCAAAATAATTGATTGCGAAAGCAAATCTTGAAAATCATTCAGGTGAAGATTTCTGTCTTCGATGTAGCAAATTTAAAGTCCATAAAATGCTTGATTTAGCTTCGAAATCTGCTAATATTCTAACTTGATGGCTGGTGTAACATCAGGCAAGGACTATAGCATCAAGCCCCATTTAAAAATAGTTAACCTTATCGATATTACTTGTGTGGAAGTGAGCAGTTTCGAGGAGCCGGTGCGGTAGTATCGCGCGCCTTGTCCTTAGATTCCGAATTCTTTCGGAAGATCTGTGAGGTGGCGGGGCCAACCTGTAGCATCGGGAGAAACCGGTCTACTCGACTCAAACATATTTTCTCAATTAAATAAAAACAGCATACCTATTGCCATTAAAGAAATTTCAGAGGTTTTATGAATGCTTCCGATAAATTGACTGCGGTGAAGATTTGCCAAAAAATTACCTCTAATATCGAATCGGTTATAAAGGGACAATCATCTGCAATCCGAAAGCTTCTGGCGGGTTTTGCTACAGAGGGGCATGTTCTTCTGGAAGACTTTCCCGGAACCGGGAAAACGACTCTGGCCAAGGCTCTGGCACTTTCCATCGATTCTCAATTCAAACGTATTCAGTTCACACCAGATCTTCTCCCATCAGACATTCTCGGTGTTTCCATCTTCGACCAGTCAGACAATGCATTTCACTTTCACAAAGGGCCGATCTTTACCAACATATTGCTGGCGGATGAAATCAACCGTGCATCGCCTCGAACACAATCTGCTCTTCTGGAGGCCATGGCAGAAAGCCAAGTCAGCGTAGACGGAAAGCTTCACCATCTCGAAGATCCCTTTTTTATCATCGCTACCCAGAATCCGGTCGAAAGTGCAGGAACATATCCGCTTCCCGAGGCCCAGATGGATCGGTTTGCTCTCATGTTCAGTCTGGGATATGTCTCTTCCAAGGAAGAGATAGCGATTCTTGACGATCAGAAAAGAAAACACCCTATCGAAAATTTAAAGCCATGCGTTAGCCAGGAAGATATCCTCTTTCTCAGGGAACAGATTAAGGAAGTCGCTATGAGTGAGGAGATTAAGCGTTATGTAGTTGATCTTGTCCAGGCGACACGCAATAAACCAGGGGTAGCACTGGGTGGAAGCCCGAGAGCGTCTTTGGCCCTTATGCGGATTACTAAAGCTCTGGCGCTTTTTGACGGTCTTGATTTTGTAACGCCAGAGCATATTCAGCAGATTGCAGTTGAAGTGATCGCCCACCGATTGATGATAGACCCCCAGGCACGGTTTTCCGGTATCACCGCAGCTGGAGTGGTGACGGAGATCATTAAAACCGTCTCCGTTCCGGCGTAATAAAATTAAAGACTCCTTATGATCAGAAAGTTACTTTTTCGCAGTTTCCGGCTGACTTCCTCTGTCAAGTACCTGTTTCTTACCCGTCTTACACATGCAGGGAGGCTTACACTGGCCGGGCTTATTGTTTTTGCCGTGTGTGGTATAAACGTCAATATCAATATGGCTTACCAGGCATTTGCCTTTCTGTTCGCCTTGCTTTTGATCTCAATACTGGCCGGTATTTTTTTTAAGTCTCATCTTTCTTTTCGCCGTCATTTGCCTCGGTTCGGTACTGTCGGACAGCCGATTTCTTACCACATCGGACTGACGAACTATCACAAGCGTATCCGGAAGGAACTCTCTATCATGGAAAAACTTCCTGATCCTAGGCCGACCTTTGAGGCGTTCATGCAGAACCGGGAACCACAGGAAGACACTCGTAACCCGTTCGACCGCATGGTCGGATACCATCGTTGGATGTGGCTGTCTACATTAAAAAAAGGCGCCGAAGTTAAGGAACAACGCCTTCCTAAAATGGGACCTGGGGTTGTTGAAGAGGCACGCCTGGAGCTTACTCCCTTACAACGGGGCCACCTGCACCTCAATGGACTGAAAATAAGCCGATCCGATCCACTGGGACTGTTTAATTCAATAGATTTCGTGCCACTCCATGGTTCTATCCTGATTCTGCCGAAAAGATATCCTCTGCCGCCTTTTTATCTGCAAGGGACAAGAAAGCATCAACCAGGAGGAGTGGGCTTGGCCTCGTCCGTGGGAGATTCCGAGGAATTTGTCTCACTCCGAGAGTACCGCCCGGGAGATCCACTACGTCGCATCCACTGGAAGAGCTGGGCCAAGACGGGAAAGCCCATTGTTAAAGAATACCAGGAAGAATTTTTTGTTCGCCATGCCCTGATTCTAGACACCTTCCATGAAATACCTGGTAGCGAGATCTTTGAAGAAGCGGTCTCCCTGGCTGCATCTTTTGTCTCGACGATTAAGACACATGAATCATTGCTCGATCTCATGTTTGTTGGGCCGGAGGCTTATTGCTTCACAAGCGGCCGAGGTCTGGCCCAAATCGATCGGATGCTGGAAATCCTGGCCTCCGTCAAAGTATGCCGGGACAAACCATTTTCAACCCTCTTTCCAATAGTTACTCAGCGGGCCGGTCTGCTCAGCAGCTGCATTTGTATTATGCTGAAATGGGAAGAAAATAGACAGAGACTGGTTGAAAACCTTATAAAACTTGGCCTTCCATTGATCGTATTGGTGGTTACCGCAAGGGGCGTTACAAAAAAACTCGATCCCGGTCCCATGAAAGATCAGCCCCATTATTTTCATCAACTCGAAGCGGGCCGAATTGAAGAAGGACTTATGAAGCTATGAAAACTCCTCCGTTACTTATAGGCGCTTCTCTCCTCTTCTGGGGTTGGCAAACCGGATATATAGTTATCGGTATCATCATAGCTATCGCTCTCGAGGGTTCCCGCCTCATCAAACGACGCTGGGAGCTTTCCCCTCAGGACTTTTACAGAATCGCGGACCTTTGCGCTCTTATTTTCATTGGGATGTATGCTTACCGTTTCATAGCCGATACTGCCTCCAATGCACGGTGGCTTCCCATGGGACTCTTTCCACTTCTCTTAGGTCAGTCTTTCAGCACGGTAGGTGGTGTGGATCTTGGGGCCTTTTTATTCACCGCACGAAAGAAGGAAAAGAAAAGAGAAGTCAAGGCCCGCCGGACTGTCGATGTAGCTTTTCCTTCATTTATTCTAATACTGCACGCGACCAGTGCAGCAAACATTAGAACGCCGCTCTTTTATGCAGGAATGTTTTTTTTAATCGGATGGGCACTCCTTTCGGTCCGGCCCAGACGAACGCTGTTCATCCTTTGGATTTTTCTTTTTTTTCTGGCAGGTGGCTTGGGCTGGACTGGACAGATTGGCCTGTACAACCTTAGTAAATGGTTGGAGAATACGACATATGACTGGTACCGGGAGTACATAGGACAGGATCAGAATCCGTTTCAGAGTATGACCGCCATTGGAGATATTGGTAAACTGAAGCTTTCCAACAGGATCATTATGCGCGTATGGGTTAAAGAAAAATCCTTCTGTCCCGATAATCTATTGAAAGCGAGTTATAACAAATATTGGGCCGGCCGGTGGCTTGCCTCAGGTACTAAGTTAATGGAAGTTCCGCCAGAAGGAGAAGGGACCACCTGGCGCATCGGTGAGAAACCAAAAATCTCCGGAATGCTTACCGTTTCCCATCGCCTTCGCAATGGAAAGGGCATCTTGAGCTTACCGGGTTATTCCTATCAGATCGAAAACCTGCCGGTTTCGAGCCTTAAGCGAAGCCGGTTCGGTGTTACCATAGCCCAAGGTGGACCGGAATTGGTCACCTACCAGGTCAGGTTTGGATTTGGTTCGTCGTATAATGCACCCTTTGATGATAACGATATCGCAATTCCAGCCAAAGAACTGTCTACAGTCAGACAGATCGCAGGAGAGCTGAAACTGGCGGCCAAAACTCCACAGGATGTTGTCAAAATTATTCATGGTTTTTTCAAGAAACGGTTTAAGTACTCTCTGAAGCTAGAAAGAAGCGCATGGGGAAAAACACCTATCCAAAATTTTCTGCTTAAATCGCGGTCAGGCCACTGTGAATTCTTTGCTACAGCTACGGTGTTTTTGCTACGGGCCGCAGGCATTCCTGCCCGATATGCTAATGGGTATGCCGTGGATGAATTTAGTCGACTTGAAGAGTGCTACGTGGTAAGGGATAGACATGCCCACGCTTGGACCTTGGCATACATCGATGGCGCCTGGCGGGATGTGGATACTACGCCGGCATCCTGGCTGGAAATCGAAAGTCAAGATGCGCCATCCCTCGAACCACTTTATGACTTTTTTCGCTGGATAGGATACAGTTTTTCCCTGTGGCGTTGGGGCGAAAGGGAAGGCTGGCTGCCAAAGTGGATGGTGCTTTTAATCGTTCCTCTTGCTATTATCATGGTATGGCGGATATTATTCCGGAGGAGAGCCGCAGGTGTTAAAGCGATAAAGCAAAAAGATATTGCCCAAAAGAGGAGCCTTGACACCGAGTCTACTTTATACGCAGAGTCAGCTTTCTACCAGATCGAGAAAAGCTTAGCCCGCCAGGGATTTCCGCGGCGGTCATGGGAAACTCATTCCACCTTTATCCAAAGGATTGAAGCGTCCGGCGCCGACTCCACGGCGGTTGTGGAGCTTAAGGAAATGCTGGCAATACACTACCGGATGCGGTTCCATCCAAAGGGAATCGGGGAAAAAGGAGTTGAAAGATTAAGAGAACGCGTTGAAGCGTGGCTTGCCCGATACAACTCTGATGTCGGTTTATGGTCAACTGTAAGTGACGATCTGTGATAATTTGAATTTTAAATTATTTACAGACTTAGGCTGCCAATGCCAGACTGGAGTCAAATGATTCCAACAGAAAAGTACCAGCAAAAAACCATCCAAAAAAAGAAATATGTTCGTTCCCTGGAGGGGAGTGCATGTGTTTTTCTTGCAAGCATTATTGTGGTGGTTGTTTTTCATACGTCATTTACGCAATTGCAATTCATCATTGCGCTAATTTTTATTCCTTTCCTCATGACGTTTGTTGAAGCGTTTTCGCCTCATACATGGGATACACCCACACTTTTTCTTGCAGGATATAGTGCGCTCTATGGAATAACCCG
>SDBT01009243.1_pt1 | contig 16021 bp, 36 predicted proteins | sample 2277101 | NCBI WGS metagenome assembly SDBT01 (sample SAMN10404973, study PRJNA504765) | marine sediment metagenome | isolation source: marine sediment core GS10_PC15, 103 cmbsf | place: Arctic Ocean: Southern Knipovich Ridge | collected 2010 | reverse complement strand
TTACTACTCTATTTTTAAACTACATATCTACTCTCGTGTTTTTTTAATAAAATCCATAAACATCTCAAACATCCCGCCTAAATCGTTAATATCACATTCCTCTATGTTTTTTGCATTAACAGTTAAGTTGTCCTTGCTCCCCTTCATAACAAACACCTCTCCTGTATCATCTGCTCTCCAAATACAAATCATCTCACTCTTGCTTACCAGTAATTCATGGTCTTCATCAACTATTTTAATAGCCTTTGGCGCAAGCATTTTCAATCTTGGCAAAAACCTGTCTATAAGAACATCAGCGACTTCTTTTTGAGCATCATTCTTGAGTGTGTCCATGTTAAAGAATTCGTCAAGAATTTCTCTATCGCCGTCTTCTTCCTTAAAATCACCTTTGGTTAATTCTGTATTAGATTCTTCTAATTCGTATTTCTCATCGTCTGCCATAATCCTTTATTTAAATCATCTTTATTACTTGCAACTAATAATATAGTCCCGTCAAGGAGTGTTACCGACCTGAAGCCGAATTCATGATAGGAACACGCTATGGTTATGCCATCGCTTAAGCATTTACCAGCATCCGCTGGTTCGTATTCTCCCAACACCTTTTCGTACTCTTTAGGCGCGTAACTTTCATATTTTAATTGTTCAATCATTTTACTTGTGTTTTAATTATTATTTTTAAGTGTTTCTATTTCTCTATCTAAATACCATCTTGCTTTTTCTAAATCTTCTACGTGCTTTTCTACATCTTTTTTACCAGCCCTAAATATATATTTTATAGCATTACCTATGTTAAAATTCATACCCAAAGCTTCTATAACTTTTATTGGCTCGTATATATTGTCTTTGCCTCCATAATGGGGTGGGTGGTTTACATCTCCGCTCATGGTTATTTTTTAAGTACTCTAATATCTGTAGCATTTTCTCCTTCAAATGTCTTTCGGTACTGGACGAAACCACGAAAGTTTCCAGACGTACCATATTCATTTCCAAAGTCATTTATAGTAAAATTATTTCCAATTTCAATATCAGTCATCGATCTTGCACAATGTTCAAAAGGAGACCAATGACCTAATTCTGATAATTTATCATGTAGTTTAATATCGGCTTCATAATCATCGTTACCTTCGTAGTTTAGATACGACACTCTTGCACATCTTGCGGTTGCAATTTTTATTTTAATGTCTGTTATAACTTCATTTGAAATTACTGGTTTGTTAACCACCAATTTATGTATTCTTTCCATATCCATCTTATTACCAAACGGTATATGCCATTCTCCTGCTTTTAATTTTTTAGGCTCATATTCGTTATAAGAAACTAACATTTTATATGCCAAATCAGCAATATGTATTTCAGCTGCTTCATGCGCTCTTAATGAAAAGAAATTCTCCCAATCTGTCGCCGTCACAATTACAGTATGGTACATAAAAGGCTCAAGTAGCCTATTGCACAATTGTTTCGTAACTTTTTTTTCTGAAAGTAGTTTTGAATGTAAAATCATACTTTCTTTAGCACTAATCCATATAGCCTCTACTTCTGAGAGTTCACTTCCTTCAAAATATTCACTTCCCTGCATACCCGAGTGTTCTTTTTGAAACTTAATTGGAATGAATGGTTCTGTAGCTAATCTATTTAACATCCTTTCAAAAGGGGTTGCTCTTGATGATGCTGAATTTCTTGTTAGCATCCTGTGCGTGTTAAACTCAGCAAGAACGATGCGCGGAAAGACAACCAAAAATGTTGTTATGCGCTGCCCTGTTTCGTTCAACGAGTCAGCTAAAATCTCTGCACTAATTTTATTCATCTTACTTGTGTTTTAATTAATAATTCCATAACTTAGTAGTAAGCTCCCTTTTTATGTATTAGCACGTCACAAATCACTTACAAGCCCACGTACCCTTCTGTAAATCTCTTTTTACTAAATTACTTTATAATCATTCTTAACCATTTTTTAACATCAATTTCGCTCGTACCACCCGAAACCATAATCATTATAAGTATAGGTAATTTCCATTCGTAATACAATCCCAGCGCACAATAAGCTATACCGTTAATGATGAGATTTCCAATTTTAAAAAGATTTTCAATCCTTACAACCTTTTTTTCTTTAACCCTAAAAGCCTCCATTTCTTCAGGTGTATAAGTACTAACTACCTCCGTTTTAATTTCTTCGTTTTCCATACCTATATATTTAAGTAAAAGTTTTACCCCTCATTATTTTTAATTCTTCTTTTACAATCCCCTTAACATCCAACCCATGTTGTTTAATTTTATCATAATACGCCCTCCTGTTTATTTGTAACGCCTTCATCACAAACACACTAACACCACAATACTTTTTTATAGCATCAATCATCCCCTCTTTTTCTGCATCAAGCAAATTAAACTCGCCTTTGTATTCGTGCTCCATAAACCTTCTTCCTCTATCTTCCATCATCTTTCTTTATGCTTTTCGTAATATCAATCACATTCGTCTTTTTTATTGGCTTCCTCTTTATTTTATCGTCTAAAATACTAACATCTCCCTCCTTTTTAGCTTCCTCTTTTTTAACCTTGTTCTTAATCAAGTACCTAATCTTATTTATACTATAAACCACAACATACAACCCAATTAATACTACCAACACCACGCCTCCATATTTAATAAGCGTCCACACACACCATCCCCCTATCCCTACCTGTATAACACTCATTATGCTTGGTGGTTTTTTAGCAAACTCCTTCACAAACACAAAAGCAATACTATATTTAGCGCCAAAGTATTTATCTATAAACCTCATCACGGGTTTCTTTCTTTTATTAAAATCATCTATTCTCATCCCATCAACGTATCTTCATCAATATTAACCGCAAACAACTCCTTGCTTTTGTTGTCCACCACAATGTATGGAAAATTAGGGTAAGTTCCGTCTCCCGTCAAATTAACATATTTATTTATCATCAAGCTTGCTCTGTGTGCCAATTTATAATTCGGTATTTTACTCTCAAATCCTCCCTCTTTACTATTAGTATAAAAAATAAAGTAAATATGCGTAAAATTTGTAAATATCTCCAGCACCAACTTCGGGTTGTGTACAATATATATTATATCAATATTATTATCACGCCTCATTGCCATCAACTCGTGTAATCCTTTATCAGCCTGCGGGTTTTTATGTAGTACTCTAAGCTCATCAATTAAAAACAACACATCTTTCTTCCTTGCCACCAGTTGCGCCCAATCTTTATCATTAGCACTAACAGTAAAATCGCTAATACTATCAAATTCATTTTTTGGGTCATGCACAATAACTGTTCCAAGCGGTCTGCTTTTTTTCCACGCTCTCGCAAACTCCATTGCAGTTACACTCTTCCCACTACCATTGTCACCAATAATTCCCCAAATAAAAGCATCTCTATCTTTACTAAAATCTCTAATCATTATTTCTTATTATTTCCTTTTTTATCACCTCTTCTGGCAGCACCAGTTCTTCTTCCTTTTGCTGCAACAGGCTTACCTCTTCCTCTCGTCAACACAACATTACCCTTTTCATCTAACTTTGTGTCTTTGGTAAGTTTTTCATTTTTCTTAACTTCTTTTTTATCTTCCTTTTTAACTTTTTTAACTTCCTCTTTAACCTCTATTTTTGTGTCCGTTTTTTTATCATCTTCCTTACTAACCACATCCACAAATACTGGCTCTCCTTGTATCTTTTCTCTTCTTTTAGCAATAGCATCAATTATTTCAGGTGTACTATTTCCATCCCTATCGCATTCGGCTTGTAGTGCGTTTAAATCCAACTCGGTAAGACCCTCTTGATTTTCTATATATTTAATATAAGTATCCGCAGCACTTTCGTTTTCCTCAACCTCTTTTATCTCCTCTTTTATAACAACAGCATCCTTAACTTCTTTGGCATTATCTATTTTTTCTTTTAATATAACCTTGTTTGCATCCTCTTTTCTTTTCTTTTCATCTCTAATTCCTTTTCGTCTAACCTCTTCTTTTCTTCTTTTTTCCAACTCCTCCTCTCCTCTCGTTATTGCTTGTCTTGTTTTCCATGCCTCTTTTACAGGTTTAATGTAAGCCAAAACGAACGTCAATCCAAAAAACATTGGTAAAGACATTTTAGTTTGTGTACGTAGTAATATGTAGGCTAACTGTCCCTTTAACTGGGTTGCTTTATCTTTTGCTAATAAATAGGGAACATCCGTTTTATCCTTCGCCATCCACATCAACCCAGCAGCCGCCAACCAATTAACCCCGTCCACAATAGCTCCAGCTATCATCTGGGCGTCTTCCTTATCAAACTTTTTTAAATCAGCATCGTTATTCGTAGTTTTAGCAATTTGTATTTTTAAATCACCAGTAATATTTTCATCAACCAGCTTCTTGCTCCTTTTTTTCTTGCCCAAATCTTTTGGGTCATCTATAACCGCCTGTGCTGTTTTCTTGTTTATGATGTCTTTAAAATAATCAGCATTAACAAAAGATAGGCTTATTGGTTTACTACCTACATCCTCAACAGGCTTCTCCATGTCAATTTCAACGCTTGGCGCATCAACAACATTTTTTGCAGCATCTGTCACATCCTTATCCCCTTCACCTCCTCCCAACCAACTCATATCTATCTTTCCCAGCTTTCCTACACCACTCCCAATATCATTGGTGCTCCCTGCATCCTCCGCTCCTTTTACATTTTGTATTTCTTCCACCATCTATATACTTTTTAATCTTTAACCTTTCCCAATATTACACAAACATACAAAACCTTTCCCAATCAACCAAAATAAACATATTAACACAACCCTGTTAATAACTATTTTAAACTACATTTGGTACAGCAAACCATTTTTTTATATATTTGTACCATAGTTAATTTTAAACCGTAGGGCGGGCGCTTAAAAATGATTGGCGTGGAGCTGGTGGAGTGTATAAAATGGGTAAAGAAACAAAAAAAAGGATATAAGATGAGCGAGATAATAGGAAAGGCAAACGAGAGAAAAAGATTCAATAGGCTTAACGGAGTAAGCCCCGCGAGTGGGCGTAAATTTTTAAAGTTTTATTTTGCTGAGTTTTATAATAGAATGGAAACCGATGATGTTGAAAGAGTTTTTAATGTTTTTATAAACAAGCCAAAAGATGAAGATGTGTTTAATGAGATGAAAGATGATATACAATATTGGGTTGATTATTTTGGAAGTAATTGGATATTTACATGGGTTACAGAGTAGAGTGGGGGGTAAGAGCAAAATAGTAGAAGTTGACGATGTTGTTAAGTTGAGAAAAGAGCATAAAGATTATGAGAAATGGGGAAAATATACATTTAGAGTTATAACAGTGAGATTAGGAGAAGGTAAGTTAGTTAGAATTGTAAGGAACTTTTTAAACGAGAATATGGGTAGCACTAACCATTATTATAACGAAAAGCCAGAAACGCTGGACATAATTAGAAAAAACAAGAGATATTTAAAAGAAGCCGAGCGACGATCAATGTTCAATTCGGCTACCTTCTGATGATAAAGGGCAGAGGACGACCGCCCCCGAGTGTCGTTCGATAATTAAATACATTATAACATGAGTGAAACTGAAGAAAAAACAGATGAAGCTGCTGTAGATACTATAGTAGATGAAACAAATGAAGTTGCAGTGCTTAGCGAAGATGGCGTTAAGGAGATTGTTGCGAGAGCACAAGAAATGCAGCCAACTGGCGAGGAGCTTGTTACTAATTACTACAAGTTTGAGATTGGAGAGGAAATGAAGTTATTGCCGTTGGGATTGAAAAGAATTGAAAAACAGAGCCCATCACAAGCCGATTGGGATAATAAGCGTGATGACGAGGATAAGCCTATGACTGACGCCATTAGATTTCTAAACTGCGATGACGGAATGTTTTACATTAATGCTGATTCGGTGATGGTGTCAACCCTGAATAAACACGCGGTGTATAACGAGGACGAAGCCAACACAGAAAAACGCTTCTTTGTTTGTCAGGCATTAAGGAAAAAGAAAAGTGATAAGGGCGAGTATATAGTATTTTCTATTATACCACTTTCATAACATCATTTATAGACCGAACGTGGCGTGTGTACCATGTTCGGTCTTTTACATCTAAACCCTGAGGGATTATGGCAAAGAACGAAGAGAAAAAAGACACCATATTGTCTCTTTACAGAGACATAAAGCGCGAGATTAAAATAAACGAGGAATTTAGAGCTAAAGAAACAAAGAGAAAAATTAAAGATGCAAAAAGAGAAATAAGGAACATACTTAAAGCCACAAGAGGAATGAAGGGTAAGCAAAGGTTAGCGTTTGTTGGTCAGCCTATGAATTTATTGAAAATGTTACAAGGAGATGATTATTATTTTACTATAAGCGATGGCTTTGGAATGTATAGAATAAAGAAAAGCACAATAGAAAGACACGGAGAGGATACAACAAGTTATATATTAAAGAGATATAGAAATAACATAAATAAGGCGATAAAAGTAATAAGAATTGATAAAGAAAGAAGCAAAGCGAGCAAAGCAAAGGCTATAGATATATTAGAAAGATTGAAAAGGAATGTTAGCGGAAATATCGATATAATAAACAGGAGGGCTGGATATGTGTGGGATACAGTGGATATGAATAAGTTGAATGACGAAATATACCCTATTTTTCAGAATGTTGTCGGGTTGTCAATAATGATAAATATATGAGCATCGGTAGTGAAAAAATGGCTATGGCTATGTATGAACAATATTTAGCGAGTTTGGTAAGAAAAAAGAGGGATTTCTTGCTGCACGTTACTAATTATACTTGTATGATTAAAGAAGATGGAAGAGGGGTGGTAATGTTTGCTAACGATTTTAAGGATACTAATTATTTTTTATTGCCGTTGATTAACAAAATAAGAACGGACGGGAGGAGGTATTTAGAAAACAATAGTATTGCTAACGATGGTAGAGTTGATTATAGCGGATTGTTGGACAACCCGATGAAGCCTAAAATGATTTGCAAGGTTGATGTTAACGGGGCTTACTGGAATTGTGGAGTAGATATGACGGTTATAAGCGAGGAAACAAATGAATATTGCGATAAGATACACGAGGGAAGTACATATAAGGAGTTAAAAGGAACAAGATTGAAAGCGTTTGGTAGTTTAGCTACAAGAAAAACGATATATAAATTTGAGGAGGGAAGGGAGATTAAAAAAGATAGAATTGATAAAATAGAAGCCACAAGAGATTTATATATAGATATTTGTAGGACTATTGATATGTTAATGAAAAGGTGCGCAGATGAAATTGAGGGATGTGTGTATTATTATGTTGATTGTATGTTTGTTGATAAAACATTTAGCGAAGATGTGGTTGAATGGTTTAAAGAAAGAGGGTATGGCTGTAGCGTGAAAGAGACAAGTTTAAGTTACGAGCTGATTGGCGACCACGCTTATTTGATTAGCGAGGCGGATGGGAAGGAGTATTTAGTTAGGAAGGAGGATAGGCATTTATTGGTGGATTGTTAATAAGGTTGTTGATAAGTTAGAGTAAGAAAAGTTTGGAAGGGTAGGAAAGAGTTAGTATGTTTGGAGTATATTAATTAAAACTAAGAGAAATGAGTAAATTAACAAAGATACAAAAAGAGACAGGATTGTTTGCAAAAGAATTATACAAGAAGCATAAAGGTAAAAAAGTAAGACAATACGGAGGAAAAGAGGGTGTTGTAGTTGGATATTGTACAGATTCTAAAATACTTATAATATCTATTACAAAAACAATAGATTATTATACACACTGGAAATACGAACATAAAACCGATATTGATATTATATTAAGGGACAAAAAACCAAGAATTGGATATGGGTATGTAAACGGATTGACTTTAGAATTTATTAACTAAAACACAAGATATGAAAACAATACACGGGTGGTTTAAAACAATTGAAGACGAACAAATACAAGAGGCAGCAATAATGAATACAAGTGTAAACAACCTGAAAAGGAAAGAAGATAGCTTACATATTGCCATTACAAGTGCTTTTGTATGGGAGTTTACAAGCAGGGGACATGATTTTTGGGAGAAATTAAGAAACAAATTGGTATTAGGAGGAACGATATAATGTATTACGTTAAAGGGGTGTTTATTTTTATTATGCAAATACCTACTATACCATTTTTAATGTTATATGCTGTTATTACAGGAAGACGGCACAGGAATAATGGGGTTGATGTTAAACACGAAGATGTTGTAAAGCACTTTAAAATGATGAATAAACATGCGACTGCGGCTGGAATGGTTTTTTGGGTGGTGTTTATTGTGTGGTTAATAAATTAAAAAAATAGAATATGAAAACAATAGATGATTGGTTTAACGGAATTAAGGACAAGGAGATAAAAGAAGCGGCATTTGGAAATACAAGTAAAAATAAACTTTTGTCAGAGGTAGAAAGTTTAGCAGATGCTATAGATGGTGCGTTTGAATGGGTTGAAAGCGATGAAGGAGATGATTATTGGGGTGAAATTTGGGATAGGGCAATAGATGGAGAAAATATTTAATAAAACACACAAGATAAGATGAGTAAAATTACGACAGATAGATGTAAATGTACAGAACCACAGGAGAAGGCAAGGGGAGATAAATACAATACAGTATTTTGCGAGGGATGCTATGAAGTTATAAGCTACGAGGATACTTATAAGAAGGAAACAGAGAAAACGGAAATTAAAAAACAAGGAAAGGTTAAGGAAAAGAAGGAAAAGAAACCAGTTGCGATGGTAGAAGTTGAAAGCCCACAAATGTCGCTCGTGCATGAATCTTTTGAGGCTGCTGAACCAGAAACTATACTGGTTGAGAAAAGGGTGATGGCTGATTGGTTTGTTGTAGCACCTTTTAGTATTTTGGATACGCGAGGGGAGCGTTGGCTAAAGAGAAGAAGATGGTGGCTTAAGAAAACTGGAAACCTGAGCGCAACAAAAGAAGATGTATTAGGAGAGGGGATGATGGGGGAAATAAACGAGGGAAGTAGTAATTTTGACCCTGTGTTGGCGGAGGTTATATATAGGTGGTTTACACCTGAGGGAGGGCGTGTGTTAGACCCATTTGGAGGAGAGCAAACTAAGGGCGTTGTATGTGGTGAGTTAGGATTGGAATATGAAGCAGTTGAATTTAGAAAGGAGCAAGTTGATTTTAATAACGAAGTTTGCGGAGAATACAATAATGTTAGATACCACGAGGGTGATAGTAACAATATAGACACAATAATAGGAAAGGATGAAAGGTTTGATTTTTGTTTTACAAGCCCACCATATTATGACCTTGAAGTATACTCGAAAGACGACATGAGCGCGCTGGGTAGTTACGAAGAATTTATGGTGCAGTATAAAAACATTTTTAGTAAGTGTTATGCTATGCTTAATAACAATAGGTTTTTGGCGGTTAAGGTGTGCGAAATACGGGACAAGAAGACGGGCGAGTACAGGAATTTTGTTGGTGATAATATAAGTATAATGAAGGAGGTGGGATTTAAGTATTACAATGAAATGGTGTTGGTTAATAGTGTTGGTACGCTGCCGATGCGTGCTGGTGCGGCAATGAACGCGAGTAGGAAGGTGGGTAAGCACCACCAAAACGTGCTGGTGTTTTGGAAGGGAGATTTGAGTGTGATTGGCGGTGTGTTTGATGAGATTATACCTAAAAACGAATATTATGATTAAAATAAATTAATTGAATTTAATAACTAATGATTATAAAAATAACGACTTGCTATTGCCCTATATTGTTTATGTTGTTAATTATCAACCTAAACGAAAAGGTATTAAAACGTATAAACAATAATGCAAGATTTATTAAAACGGAACGGTCAAAGGCAATAATGATTAAGCCGTACCTTGAATACGATACAGGTTAAGCGTAGGGGAATGATAAACCCCGATACTAAATATTAATATAAACTAAAACACAATAAAGATGAATACAATTAGAGAAATACAAAAGGCAGTACACAAGAACGCTCAAGATAAAGGATTTTATGAAGAAGGATTTAATTTTGGCGAAAAAATAGCTCTTATACATAGCGAGGTTAGTGAAGCTTTGGAAGCACATAGAAATAATAAAATATGTCGACACGGAATAGACTACTCAACCTTTCACCACGATAATGATGGTAATTTTAAAAGCACATTTGAATCAACTGCAAAAGATACCTTAGAGGATGAGTTGGCTGATGCCGTTATTAGAATACTTGATTTAGCAGAATATTTAGATATAGATTTAGAGGCTCATATTTTAGCTAAACACAGGTATAACACAATGAGGGAGCATAAACACGGTAAAAGTTATTAAAATGATACATAGAGAAATAAATACGGTTGAAAAAGAGGTGAGAGCTGTGGTGATAAAAGAATACATGGCTGAAGCTGGTTTGGATGAATGCGTATGTTTGACTTGCGGTAATGCAAGCCGATACCTGAGGGCAGAGGGGCTGAATGTGGAAGAGCTGATTGAACCAGAGGATTGGTACACGGAAAGCATGATTTACGGTAAGTGGGGACGGTATGGTTTGTTTAATGCAACGAGCGGCATGCTTAGTGCAGAGCTGATGATGCGGGTGGCGGAAAGAATGAAGGAGATATACAAAGAAGATATGAAGTGGATTGGAGAAATGGAGGTGGTGTGCGGGAGCGGTGAAACGTTTGTGGTGATGAAACTCGCATTTCCTGAGGTCGTTATGTCGGCTGTCTACAATGTTGATGCCGCGACACGATGGCACAAGGAAGCCCCGTTGAACGGACTGGTGGAGGCTTTGGCTTATAAGGTGTTAATAAAACAATAGTAGAATGAAAGAGATATTGATAGAAATAAAACAGGCACATTTAGAAGACATAGAATGGTGCAAAGAAATCGGATTTGTTTTAGCTGGTCTATGTCAACTTTCAATGCAAAAATTAAATCTTCAAGATAATGCTTTATTTGTTATATATTTAAAATTAAATGTAGAAGATTGGAATGGAGGTGGATTTGCATGGGATAGAGATGTAGATAATAAATCAAGATTAAATTGGCTTAACGAACACATTGAAATTAATTAAAACAAAAGATATGACATGGTTTAAAAAGAAAATAGAATTGCCTACTGATGAAAAAACAACGGTAGATGCTAAAGCTGAAACTTACAGAGTTGAATGGTTTAGTAGATGGGGACAATATAGTTCAGATGTACAAAAAGAATGCGAGTTTTTTACTGAAAAAGATGACGCAGAAAAATTTAAAAAAGAATTGGATAATGCTTTTGCATTTATAAAGCACACGAGCCAAAACGAAGTTAAATTAAGTGTTAATAAATAAAAGATTATGGAAATAATAATAGATATAATAGCAACGATAGCCGACTTGATAATAATTGTTGGTACAATAGTTGTGCTGATAGTTTACAGGAAAGTTAAAAAGAAGGTTGACGAAACCAAGATTGTTATTGATAATTTTAAAAGGGAATTTAAGGATATAATTGATAATTTTAAAGAAAACCCAATAGGAAAAATGTTGGGTATGTAAAAATAAAGGATTATGGAATATAAATTAACATCAACTACCGAACAAATATTAGGAGAGGCTAATTACATGGTTAATGATTCTATTATTGTAAACGAATATATGAGATTAGTAGGCTATGCTAAATTTTTAAAACTTGATTTAAAGTTAGGTATGTTTATACCAACATATAAAGAGGAGAATGTGCTGAAAGAACCAAAAGAGTATAATTTTTATTTAGACAGTATTGCTTGTGGCAATATGAATGATAAAGAATTAAAAGATTGGAAATATTATTTAATATGTAAACAATACCAAGAGGCAAAAGAAAGAGTTTTGTTTGAAGGCGATTGGAATAAAAACATATTTATAAAAAATTGTGTTGGAATTCCAAATATTGTTATAATAGAACATATTAACAAAAGAAAAATAGAAGATTTAACAGAATATGGCTTAGTATTAACAAAGACAGCAATTAAAATAATTAATAATGGCTAATAAAGAAGAAAACAAATTAATTGGAATGATTGACTTTGTGCTGGAAAACCCACAATTTAAGTTTGGGGAGTACAACGAATACACTGAAAAAAGATTAGGTAAAATAGTTAGATACGCTGATTTTTTAAAACGTAAGTTAGAATTAGGAATGTTTGTGGCAACAGATAAAGAGGGGAATATGTTGAAAAAAGTTAAATTACCTCCAATAGCTTACGAAGAAACAAGTATCGCTATCCGTACTAAATACGAGCAATACCAAGAAGCAAAAGATAAGGTTTTGTTTGAAGACATTGATGCTGTTGGATGGAAAATAAATCATTGGGAAGCATTTTTTAAACATCATAAAAACATTGAAGGATTAATACCTTTTGAGTATACTTTAACAGAAGCAGCACTAAAAATTATTAAAAATGGCTAAAACAAAGAAATACACGGTACATGTGAGGGCTTTGGCTGGAGAGCTGGATTGTATTAGGGACGCAGAAGGGAACGAAGGATTTTTAATGGATTTAGCGTTACTTAGGCTAAAACATACGCAGTTAAAGAAGTTACAAAACGACGAGTTAGTGTACCCACAAGCACCGCCAAAGGTTTACAATGCGAGGAGCGAGGGGATATGGGCGGCAAAGAAGGTGATTATGGAGGTGTGCAAGGAGAGGGGGATTGGATGGGAATTTTATAATACTGGAAGCTGGGAACAGAGACGGCTGGATATGGTTTGTAGGTTTACACGCAAGGGAACGATTTTGAACGCTTTATTGGATTTTTAAAAAGTAATAATATGAGAAAAATAGAAAAAATAGAAACTTTAGATGAAGAACATAAGCGTTTGACGGAAGAGAAATTTCAGAAGATTATGAATATAACATCTCTAAATAACAGGGATGAAGAATTTGCGCTATTAGGTAAAATAACGTTGTATGATTTAAAAAACCTTGTCAGAACAATTGAATCACAAAAACAAGAAATTGAAGGTTATTTTGACGGCAATACAAATTTAAATTATAAACTATCTATTTCAAATAAGGAAGTTGATAGACTTAATGAATTATTAAAAACTCAAAACGAAGAACAGATAGAAATATTAGCAGATAAGGCTTTAAAATATCAAGAAAATACTAAGCTAAAGAAAGAATGGACATCCGCAATAGCACAAAGCTGTGTAAAATCAGATGAAATCATTAAGCTAAAGATCATAATAAAAGAAATGGAAGGGGATGCATCGTTTTGTGAATGTAACCCTGATGTCGGATGTTGGAAAATGGGGGATGGAAGAAAATATTGTACTGTGTGTACATTACAAAGAAATTTAAATAAATAAATATAAAAATATGAAGATTTATGTAGCAAGCAGTTGGAGGAATGAATACCAGCAAGAAGTAGTAAAAACGCTTAGAGAATTAGGTCACGAGGTTTATGATTTTAGAAACCCATCAGAAGGAGATTCTGGATTTAGTTGGGCAGAAATAGACCCTAATTGGGAACAATGGACTTCAGAAGAATACGTTAATGCTTTAAACCACCCTACAGCAGAAAGGGGATTTGAATTTGATTTTGAAGCTATGAAATGGGCTGATTGTTGTGTTATGGTTTTACCATGCGGAAGAAGTGCAAACACAGAGGCAGGATGGATGAAAGGTGTAGGGAAAAAAGTTTACATATACCAGCCAATACCGCAAGAACCAGAGTTGATGTATAAAATTTATGATGGATTTATATTTGATATTAACGGATTGAATAAAACCTTTTGGATATAATAAACAATGGACATTTGGTATTTTAAACATGTGCATGCAAATAGGATTAGCTACTGGTGCGTGAAGGGTGATGGGATGTTTGTTAATGTAACGGTTACGACGAGGTCGATTAGCCAACAAATTAGTAGGTTTGATGATGATGAAACAGAAGAGGACAGGAAGTTGTGGATAGAGAAAATGGTAGATGTTGGAGAAGAAATTGAGGCAGAGGAGTGGATAATTGTACAAGATTGGTATGCGAGGAATGGAGCGAGAATGTTTAATAATGAGATTAGCTATGAAGAACTTAGAAAGTTTATAAACGAGCGAAACGTAAAAAGAAAAAAGACGGAAGATAACGTTAATATGGATGGACAGTTTGGAATGGGGATTGATTGGTAAAAAATATAAGATATGAAAGTAAATTTAACAAAAAGAGAGTTTTCTATAATTAACCAAAAAACTTACAATGAGTTTTACTTTAAGGTTGATTACGATATGAAGTATTTTTTGTACAGGTTTTTTAGTGGTGGGTGTAGTGCAGGAATAACAGTGTCAAGGAGACTTGACACAGGCACAGATTACAGCGAATGGAAAGAGATGAAGCGAATTGGACTGTATTTTGATATAACAATGCTAAATATTAGACTTGCATTGTATTTGTATCCGATAGTTTGGGAGGTAAATAAATTGAAAAATGATAAATAAAGATACTAAGAAAAAGATAAAGCATTTGAAGGACGAATTATTTGAGGAGGATTATAATCGGGTAATTAAAATTTTTGGCGTTGTCGTTTGGCGAGATAGTTTTACGCTGAAACACGATACCGAGGAAATGGATAACGAAGATGGAATAGGATTTAAAAATAAATAATGTGTTATGGATATAAAATCGGGTGGACAAACAGAAAGAATGGGTGCTAAAAAATTAGAATCTATAAAGATATCTAAAAACAGCAGCAGTAGGTCTATTGAATTACAATTAAACGATAGTAGCTTAAGCTATTTAACAATAGATGAAGCCTTAAATTTAAGAGATGAATTACAAATGGCTATAAACGAATGTGTTAAATAAAATAAATAACTAATATGGAAAAGAACAAGGATTTAACAACAGATGAGAAAAGGGAAAAATTAAGAGGGATTTTAAACCCAAAGAATAACGGAATGGCTAAAGAAGGAGTGGAAAGAAAGAAAAATAATAATATTGGAGGAGGATTTACTTATGTTGTAATATACTATGACAAAGAAAAAGGATGTAGCCAGATTGTTAAACCGACTGCGGCTTTTACGGTGAATGGAAACTGGAATGGACTGGTGGCGGCTATAACTGGAGGAGTGTATGCGAGCTTTGAATTAAGATAAAATAAACAATTAATATAAACAATTAGAAACTAAAAAAGAGAGAAATTATGAAAAAATTAAACGAAAAGGTTTACAAATTTGTAACCGAGAGAAAAGATGTTTTAAGAGCAGAAGATGTATATTTGCTGGTAAACGATAAACTGTTGGAGTTGAACGGGACGAAAGTAAAAGCAAGTGATGTATTTGTTAAAATGAAGGTTTACACGAATATGATCACTGGATGGTCGCCATTACAGAACCTCGAATTGAATGATGACGGACAACTGGTTTCGGATAAGGCGAGAATCTGTTTTGTAGACAAGGACGGAGAGCAAATTAGGGTGAAAAAGATTAGAAACACAATAATACAAATGAGCGACAAGGATAGTACAAAAGAAGTGGATGATGTTTTTGATGTTATTGGTAACAAAGACCCGTTTGATGATAATGAAAAGGTAGGGAAACTTAAAGGGGAAGATTATGTGGGTGTTAAAAATGGCGAGTATGTATTTATGTACAAAGATGGGAGCGAGCCATATTTATTTATGAGAAATGCTGATGAAAGCATTATGACGCTTGGATTAACGGAAGTGTACAACAATGAGGACAGTGTGAAATACAAAATAGATGGCACGGATAGAGAGCTGGCGTTTGATGTTAAAGGTAAAGCGATAACAGTAAATTAAAAAAAGGCGAATGTACGGGATGTTGAAAAGTTGTTGATAAATAAGATGAAAAGTTTTTGGGAAAAAGTTTGGAGGACAGCGGAATGTTCTGTACATTTGTTTTATATTAATTAAATACATAAGTATAAACTTAAAAAATAAAAAGATGACTGATGTAAAAGAAGTGGTGAAAGCCGAAAAAAAAGCCCCAAGAGGCAAAGTGAGAACAGATGACGATTTGTTGGCTGGTAGTAAAAAAGAAAAAATGTTTGCGTTTTTACGTACTG
>SDBT01009242.1_pt1 | contig 16023 bp, 9 predicted proteins | sample 2277101 | NCBI WGS metagenome assembly SDBT01 (sample SAMN10404973, study PRJNA504765) | marine sediment metagenome | isolation source: marine sediment core GS10_PC15, 103 cmbsf | place: Arctic Ocean: Southern Knipovich Ridge | collected 2010 | reverse complement strand
TATTTGAATAGCGCCGTATCGGCCACCTCCCAGGCGCCCGTTTGCGGGCCCAAATCAACGGCGCCGGGGATACTGGCGCAGGTCACCGAAAGGCGATGGCGCAGGATGTTCTGCATCTCGGCCGGGTCCGTGTAGCCGGGGCAGCATTCAGTATTTTCCCCCGTGGTCAGCATCCCGATCTTCGGCACGTAGGCGTGGTATTCGGCGGCGTCCCGGACCCGGCAGAGCATTTGGAGCAGGTCACGATGGTCCAGCACGCCGGCAGCCTGCAGAAAGACCGCATCGAAGTGGCCGTTTTGAATGCTGATGCCGGAACCGACGCTCGGGCTGTAGATCACCAGCCGGTGCTGGGCGAAGCTCTCGTCCGGCTCGGAGAAACAGGCCTTGACGGCTTCCGCGCCAGCCTTGTCGGCGTTGATCAGCAACAGCTCGTCTTTGTCGACAATCTTTCTGGCGACAAGCAGCTTGGCAATGCGCTTGGACTCACTGCACGAATCCGTGGCGACGACGATGTTTTTCCCCGCTTCCAGCGCCCCGATAATCGCGCCGCGAAGCTCCTTCTGGCTTTCATGCATCACCAACTCTCCTTTCTCGGGGACATGCCGGTTAATCACATGCCGCACATCGGCAGGCCCCAGGCGTGCCGTTTCCAGCAGGTACGCGAGTTCCGGTTTCGAGAAGTCGGCATCGCTCAGGATGATCCGGGCAGCATGCTGCAGGATGTAGGCCAACGCTTTGACGATTCTTGCCTGATACCGCCGGCAGGTCCCGCCCAGGAGGTGCGCGAGCACTTGGGTCCATTCGTCGATCACCACCACACAGCCAACGAAATTGGCGGGCGTCAGCCGCCACAGGCTGTCCAGACAGACCGCCAGGGACGGCCCAGCGGACATAAGCTCGCGCGGTTCGGCGTCCAGGTAATTGGCGATGTCCAGCCGCCTGGCCTGCTGCGCAATCAGCGTCCGGCGATGACCGATGACCAAGACACCGTGCCTGGCGGCGAGGTCTTCAAGAATTGCGGTCTTGCCGGAGCCGTACCCGGACTCGATTACCAGGACCTTCTCCGCCCGGTCCAGGACCGCGGAATCAAGCTGTGCAGCCGCAATTTCCTCCACCGTGACCCCGTCAAACCGGGGGGCATCATCCGCATGCTGCGGGGTGCGGTGCGGCAATTGATCTTCATACCACACCGCCTTCGCGAGCTTCTCAAGCTCAAGGCGCTTATCCCCATCGTTGATGTACTCCAGCGCCAGCTCCAATAGCTTGCCGGCCCGGTAACTGTCATAGGCGTCGACCCACTTCTGCCGGCATTCCGCCGCGGACCTGTACTTTCTGCCGCGCGAGCTCCAGGCATGGTACAGCCTCCAGCCGGCCTCGTTCAGCAACGATTTCACGCAACCGCCGATCGCGAACCAATGATCATAGTGACAATCCGGCGGGATCACCTGAAGACAGGCTGTCACGAATTCCGCGACCGGACCGGACGCCACCTCACCTTCGGGCAGCAAGGCCGCGTCATGACGGTCCCGGCGCCCCGCGGCCGCCAGCAGTTCGTCGATCAATGGTTGCAGATCGGCAAACTCCTGCGTTTCGCCGACCACCTTTTCGGTAATCGCGACCGGGCGGTTGACCAGGAACTCGAGGTCAACGCCGTGGCCGAATGGGATATGGCAATTCCGCTCGACGTTGCCGAGGCCGATCAGGTGGTACCCTTTGCCGCTGATCGAGCGTTCGGTATACGTCTTTGCCGCCGCCAGCAGTCCCCACACCGGCGGCTGGTCGGCGTCGCGATGGCTGTCGGCGTCAACGTCGAGGATGACCAGCTTGCTCTCCGGGCTCAGCAGCAGCCCGGGAAGCCAGCGGACAGCTGGATTGCGATTTGTAGCCTGGAAAGTTTCAATGTTTTGCTGGACGTGGGCATAAGTGACCCAGCATTCGGGCTCCCGCCACCGGGCCGGGTATTCGCCATTAATCGTCGGGAATTTGCGGATCTTGCCGGACTTGTCAGGCGAGCATCGGATCGGAATCCAAATCGGCAATCGCTTGAGATCATCGAGGTTGCGGCAACGGGGGACCGCAGTTCCGATTTGGTCAGGAGGCGTTACTGAAAGTTTGCGTATCTGATTCATAATAAACCATAAATTCGCAAGAAGGTTAAACAGGTCCGGCGCCATTGGCGCCGGACCCTTAGATTTACCTGCCGCCAAACGGGGCGGCCGGCGGCGGTACAAGCTTGGCATCAAGCGCTTGGCCCAGGCCCTTAAGGTATGCGCCCGCGTTAGCACCTTTCCGGACCTGGACAGGTCTGCCTGCCGTCAAGGCCGTTTGAGCCGCGTCGACCTCCCGCTCGGTGGGTGCGGATCGCGCATAAAACCAGGCGCCGTCAATCATCTCGCCAAGCGCCCAGTGTATCTGGAGTGCTTGGCTGTGCGTCAGGCAAAGGCGAAGCTCGTTCACGCAGGTCGTCGCGCGTCGATCAGCGCACGACGAGGATGCCAAGACGTGTTCTGGGAGATACCCGGTCAGCGTAGTTTTAATTGCGACCAGGTTGCCCGCGTACCCGCTCTCCGCTAGGCGTTTGCGCAGCAGCCGGACCATTTCGTGCAACGGGAGGCAACTGTCGCCGTCCTCAGGCCAGCGCTCTTCAGGATTAAGAAGTATCAGATCAATCGCACTTTGCACCTCATAATGGCAACCGCCGCCATGGTAAAGAAGGGCCAAGGCTTCGCCATTGCTGAGGTGGAACGTGATCTTGTGATCAACATAGTTGTGCATGTTACATCCTGTCGTTATAGTTGTTAAAACGCTTCTGGGTTGTAAAGGCATATTCTGCTTCAGGTATGGGCAACTCTCCTTGTTTGAGGTTGTTATCATTTCTACTCGCCTCCGAGCGAACGGAGCGAAACATCTGGAAACAGTTCCGAAATCTCTGCGCTCAGAGCCGTTGCCAGCTTCCGGGCGGTTTGCAGGCTGGGCCGGGCGTAGCCGCGTTCATAGCGACAAAGTGTTTGGTAAGGCACCCGTGCCTTGATGGCCAGGTCTACCATGGTGAGGCCCTCGGCCTTTCGCTTTCTCCGCAGTTCAGTCATGCGTCCCTCCATGTCGTTGAGTTGTGTCTGGTGGTTGATGTTGCTGCCTGTCACCCTGACAAAAATCTCGTCAGGCCAGCCCCAAAAGGGGTCACTTTTTCCGGTTGTGAGGCGGAACCTCGCGGTCCAATTCTGGTCGGCAAATGTCTTGTTTTTTCTCTCTTGATTTTTGGCTTCGCCTTGTAATGTTTAGTGTGCTGTTGTCGTTGGTGTTTGCAGCTACAAAATCGCGTCAACAGCGCCGCAAAGGAGAATGAAGTTTTTGCGTGTGAGGCTACCTGTCAGTGAAGAAGTCGGAATTTGACAACGTCATCAAGAAAAAGATCTGGTGTCCCGCAAACCAAGCGCAGCTTTGCCGGACGACCCGCGTTTATACCCAGAAACAGGCCGCCGAGATTTTTCATGTGACGCCCCGTACGATCCACAATCGGGTAAGGAATGGAAAACTCCGCACCACCGCGAAGGGCCGGATACGGCTGTCTGATCTTGAAGTCCGGGTCCAGTATATGCGCGCGATGCAGGGCTACGGTAAGCGCGCGTTGAATAAATTGCCTCCTCGGTCCGGCAGCGGCCGCCGTGGTGGGAGCAAACTGGCGGAAGTCAGCCATAAAGAGTTGAGATTACGCCGTAGCCTCATCCGCCTCTATTTTCTCCTTGATCCAACATTTGAAGGTCGTTCCGCTTGGGAGAACATTGACTGGAACGCGGCTCCTGATGAAATATTGACCCCGCCCCGGACCGCGTTTTCCGAGATGTTCGAACCGGCCTGTGGGCTTTACCTGCGCTTGGCGAAAAAGTTCCCGGATACAGGGCTGGCAGCGTTGTTCGGCTTAGGTTACGACCGCGATGACAGAGATGCCACGAAGAAATTATCAACCAGAGAAAAGTACGTCGTAACCGGCCTTACAAAACTGCAAAAGAGCTTGGAAGAACTGAGCCCTGCCAATCTCGAGACGCTGGAAGATGTCGTGTTGGTTTGGTTGCAATACAATGCGACCGGAGCTGTGGCGCTCTTGACCAGGGAGTGTGTTGCCGGCAAGCTCAATTGCTCATTGTCGACCTGGGACCGTCTAGCGCAAAAGCTAAAGCGTATCAAGGTCCTGGAGAAGTTGCTCGCGCCACTATTGTACCAGGGGGTCGATGGCTCAGCAGTGCGTTCTGAGCAAGCTCGGCACGAAACGGCGCAGGAACAAGAAAAAGACGACGATTAACAGAAAATTTAGCGGTAAAGACGTGGCGGCGGCGCAAACCGCATCATGCGTGGCGCGCGGGCCGTTTCATGCAAGGCTGGATCGCGCGAGTCGCGGGGCGACTCGCGCACCACTCAGCCGACTCCTGACGCGATTCGTGCGACTCGACGGGCGACGCGAATCGATCACGCGCGTCTTGGCATGTAGAGTCGCGCGCGAACGCCACGACCACCGTGCGATGTTCCAGGTCAATTGCGCGATTCGGCCAGTGCCCGTCACAAGGGCGATCGAATCGGCGTACTGACCGATGCTCAACCCCGTTTTCCGATTCGTCGTGCGACTCACCTAACTCGGCCGTCGGTCGGACGCGCGGGCCTTCCAAAGTCTCTCCGACTCTTTCCGGTTTTTCATCCGATTCGCCATCTGATTCATCAGTCGGTGCACTTTCTGGTTCGCTTTGCGACTCGTAAAGAATGATTGGCGAGTCGGACGATTCTGAAAGCGATTCTTGACCGCTTCTGCCGAGACGGTCAAAAGCCGCACCGACATATTTCGGCTCGCGGGTGACGTGCTCTGGTACAAGCGTACAGTACCTATTGCCAGCCGGATCAATTACCACTCCGGAGCCAGGCAGGTCGGAGCCAGGCAGGTCGCCATGGTCATAATCGGCGCTGGTGGCGAGTCAGGTATCTTTCCGGCAGAGAACTTGACATGGACCCTTGGAAAGGTATAGTAAGCGGCGCAGGGCTGGGAAATAGTCGGTGAAACCAGCAAAATGGGAAATCTCGCGTTAACCTGGCCGACGAACGCTCGAAACGTCGGCCTATAATGCAGAGCAGACCAGGTCATTTCTTTCATGCAGTTCGTAAAAGATGGTCCAAACATCCCTATTGAGCTCTTTCGCGCCCAAGAGGACGGGCAGCTCGTTCTGTTCTGTGGAGCCGGTATTTCTGTTCCGGCCGGGCTTCCTTTGTTCAAGGGGCTCGTAGAGAGTGTAGCCAGAATACTGGGCGAGTCGTTTGACAACCCGTTGCTGGACGCAGAGATGACGAAGGGCAACTATGATCGAGTGCTGGGTTTGCTCGAATCCAAGTATATCAAGGCGGGGGTCCGCGAGGCAACAATCAAGAGTCTTGAACTGTCCAGCACAGCTGACTTAGCAATGCACAAAGATATTGCCACTTTGGGGAGGACCAGATCAGGTAATTTCCGTATCGTCACGACGAATTTTGACCACGGTTTCTCGCGTGTTACTGGTGAGCGCGCATCAATTGACGCAGCCCCTAAATTGCCCATTCCCAAGGACCATAAGTGGAAGAAGAGCATCGTTCATCTCCACGGCATGATCGATACGGTGTGTGATCCGGAAGGCGCGAACTTGGTTCTGACGAGCGCGGACTTCGGCGCCGCATATTTGACCGAAGGATGGGCGGCCCGGTTTGTCACAGAGCTTTTCCGCAACTACACCGTTCTCTTCATCGGCTACGGTGTGGACGACCCCGTTATGCGCTATCTGGTCGACGCGCTTGCTGCCGACCGTAGCGAAGGTTCCCAGGTTCAACAAGCCTACGCGGTAGCCCCCTTTTCCCCATCCAAGCGTCGTTGGCGGAGCGATGTGGAACGGGAATGGGAGGCCAAAAACGTCACGCCGATCCTTTTCAATGAGCGAAATCGGTTTAAACTGCTGTCGGAAACGCTGAGCAAATGGGCAGGAACCTACAAAGCTGGCCTGTCCGGCCGCGTGAATATCATTAGTCGTGCTGCCCAAATCACTCCCAAGCCGCCTTACGATTCTGACGAAAGAGTACAACAGGTCTTGTGGGCGCTACGTGAGCGAGACGGCAACATAGCGTCAAAATTCGCGGACCTGGACCCGCCTCCGCCCGTTGAATGGCTAGATGTCTTTCTGGAAAGCGGATTACTAGCCCTGCCCCCTCCCGCCCCGGACATCCCTAAACCCGTACCCGTAGTCTCGGAGGAATACCGAAGCTATTCCCCGCCGAAGTTGGACCCGGTGACTTGGCAGCTCTGCAGATGGCTGGTGAATTATCGAGATGAGCCAAAGGTGATTGACTGGATACTGAACACGGGCTCTTATCTTCATCCGGCTGCTAAGCATTTATTCGACCGGGCCTTGGGCCGATCAGACCTTCCTGAAGCGTTGCTCAGGTTCTGGCAGATCATCACAAGCGACACATACTGCACGCCATATTTCTCCCGGTCTCCTGGAGCCCTTATGCATCAATGGGCACAAGCTGGAAACAAGTTGCAGTTGTTCAGGCAAGAATTTCTTCTTCTCTTAACCCCATACTTACAGTTAGAGCAAGCGGAAACCTTCGCCCTGCCCGTAGAACGGCGCAATGACAAAGAAAGGTTCCGCGACGCCCAGAATATCGATGAGATCGCAGATCCAAAGGTGCGGTTGTACGCAGGAGCTGAATCCGACCTCGTAATCAGCGAGGCAAAGAAGCTCCCTGGCTTCGACGCATTGTTGCCCGACCTTGCGGATGAGCTTACCACGCTCTTGATCCGGGTATTCGACCTGTTCGCCCTTTGTGATCAAGCAGACGAACGCTCTGACCTAAGTTACATGTATCACCCATCCATAGCGGACCACGAGCAAAACCATGATTACGAAGAGTGGTCCAAACTGATTGAACTTCTACGGCAGGCCTTCGATGCCTTGACACCGAAGGAACCGGCTAAAGCCAAAACACTGGTTCAACGATGGCGGAACCTGCGCTATCCCATATTTGAACGATTTGTCATGTACGCCATGACAGCCACTGGCCTCTACACTATCAAGCAGATCCTTGATTTTCTTCTTGCTGATACGGACGGTCTGCGGCTGTGGGGTTGGTGCACAGGCAGAGAGTCCCGACTCCTAAAGAATCACCTGTGGCCACGGATGAGCGAAGCTGAAAGGGAAACATTTCTCAAGAGCATTATCGATGGGCCGCCGCGTGACATGTACCGTGCTGACCTTTCGAAAGGCGAGTGGCAACGACGCTGGGATCGTGATGTATGGTCAGAACTCAAGTCGCTGAGTGAACTTGGTGGCCCAAAGCTTCCCGATTACGCTGGGTCCGTGCTAGCCAAAATCAGTGCAAAGCAGCCCGCGTGGCAACTCAGCGAACTTGAGAAGACGGGCTTCGCAGCCATTTATTCATCAGGTCAGGGTGGCCGCGAGAGCCACTTCACTGCCAAAGAACTGCTGGAGATGACGGATGAGGAGTTATTGAATATGCTCCGAGACTGCGTCAAAGAGAAGCTTGATCGCACCATCGAGGAATGGGCGAAAGCGTGTACGCAGAAGCCTGCTCGAGGCATTCAATTTCTTAGCCACCTGACCGACCGGAGCGCTTGGGATGCCCAAATCTGGTCATCATCGCTTCGCGGTCTTAGAGAGACTGAACAACCGAATGGGATTTGGCAAGAGCTGCAGTTCGTCATTCTCAAGGTCCCTGTCAAGTTTCTCGGCAAGTTTTCGGGACCAGCCGTATACCTTCTTCAGACGTATTCCAAGAACTTGCCTTGTGACGCAGATAGCAGTTTCTTCTCTGTCTGGGACCACGTTTACGACGCCGTTAGTGACGATCCTGAGAATGGTCAGGCGGATCATGCTTTGATAGCAGCGATCAATTCACAGACTGGCATACTGGCGCAAGCGGCTCTAGACCGCCTCTGGAAGCACGAGCCACAACGGCGTGTCGGTCTAGATACAATCTCGCCGGACGTCAAGGCACGACTCACGATTCTGAGTAAATCCTTGCCGCCGGGAAGTGTTCACGCGAGAGTCGTGTTAGCTTCCGCGCTCCAGCCTCTCTTTGCAATTGACCCCAAGTGGACCAAGGAACACCTACTACCATATTTCGCCTGGGGCCACGCAGAGGCATCAAGGGTGTGGCAAGGCTACTTGTTCAATCCCCGAATAAACCCGGACTTGCTGGCCGAGATCAAAGCGCCTTTCGTTGAAGCGGTGCAACATACGGACTCGTTGGATAGGGCCGCACGGGGGCTGCACCAACTCATCGCCGGGATTTGCTTTCACAATGATGACAACTTCAGGCGAGAGGAACAACGCGACCTGCTGGCGCATCTGACCCCTGATGGCCTCGCCGAGGTCGCCCGAACACTTCGTCCCCTCGTTAACAATATCGAACGCCCTGAAGTAGTGTGGGAGAAACAAATGTTGCCTGTGTTGCAGATTTGGCCCAAAGCAAGGGACAAGAGAAGCCCTAAATGCTCATTCGAACTGGCGGAGTTGCTCGTCAGTGCCGGCGGACCTTTTCAACAGGCCCTTAACGAAATTCGCCACACGCTCCTGCCAATCGAGCACGCAGACATTTTCATGCGGAGATTAGAGCCCTCCAATCTGCCCGATGAAGCGCCGGGAGCAACTCTTGACTTCCTGAGCCGCATCCTTGACTTGTCGAGGGACTACTACTTCTTCGATAACTGGCGGAAGGTCCTTGACAGGATAGCGCAAGCCGACCCGTCGCTGGAAAATCACGAAAAGTACATCAGGCTGAACGAGTACCTGCAACATAGGAATTGGTAATGAAGCAATGTACTCAGGCCAAAAAGAATGGGGCTCAGATGACTGACGATCCTAAAACACAGATACTTACACTCATAGGAGAGATTGCGGTCCGCTTTTCGAACCTCGAGTTTCAAATGTCCGCCATTTTATCTAAACTCATTGATACATCAGCCGGAGCAATTGTTGGGGGCTTTCTTTCCGACGAATTCAGTCTCTCCAAGACGACTGAACTCATTCGAAAACTATCGCGTTACAGGTTCGTCCACCGAAACAACATGATCGCGAAAGTTCATGGCTTGTGCGAGCAGGTTGACAAGATTCGGGTCAAACGAAACTTCTTTGTTCACGGGATGTGGGTTTTTGACCGCGAAATTCTCTGCCAAGGCAAAATCACCGTTCTCAAGATGACCTGGAAAGAAGACCGGAAGACAAAAAGCTGGTCCAGAGCCAAAGAAACCATCTTTACTGTCAGCGACCTCAAGCAGATGGGCGACACAATAACTCGGCTCTTCGACCAAGCTCTCTCCATAGCAAACGACCTCAAGTCTGAAGACATGATGCCACATTCCCAGCAAGGCAAGAGCACAAAACAAAAGGATTGAAACGGGTCTTGGGGACAGGAGGGTTGGAATGGCTTGCGAAAGAGTACGCCGACTACTGGGATGACCTCCTGCCATTGAAAGACGATCCTTGGTACTTCGTATGGCGTCTGAAGAAGACATCGTGCAAGTGAGGGCAATAGCTCGGCGCGTTCGTGGACAGCAAAGAAAAAAAGTCCAACAAGCCGAATGCAGGCGATGGCCTACAGCCCCGCCCGTCACGCTTATTCGGGTTGGGCATTGTGAATACTTTTCGGGTTAACAGCTTGACGTTAGGCCAGGATTCGGCGGAAATAATCGCGCAGGCATGCCGGTCGATGCTTGAAACGTAACTTCGCCATTTTTGCTTCCACTGTTCCGCAATAATCTCTATCCTTTTCCCCGCCAACATGTACGTGGTGGAGAACAGGGCACACTTAGCGATTATTGATCCTCCACATCTTCCACACTCAGGCCGGCGATTTCGTCCCGGCGGGGATGTTCACCCTTAGGCCGATGATATAATTAGCCTCACGGCGGCGCTTTTTCGAAAATCCGCGTGCCAGGAGTTCTTGGGCGAATCGGCGGTTATCGAGGCGCTTGTAACCCTCCCCGCGACACCAATCGCCATACGCGCCCCAGAGCAGCGACGATTGCACAGCGAACTCGCGTCCCTGTTCGCAGGCGTCCTCGACAAATAAGTTAACGACATCCATTTCCTGCAGATACTCGGCTGTGGCTTGGCGAATTACTTGGGGAAGTTTCAGCCCATGTTCCCGCCAGGCCTGACAACCCCGAACCAGCCAGGCAAGAATGCCTGGTCCTTCTTCTTCAACTAACGTCTTCGCATAACCCCTGATGCGCTTATGTGCATCGGTGAATTTGGCCCGGCACGGAACAAGAATCAGCCGACGCCAGAGGGCCTCGCACGTGGAGGTCTGGGGTTTATGGTTACATGCGATCCAGAGTTTAAATGCCGGTTTCCACTCGGAACTGTTCTGGCGCAATTTCCGGGTGCGAATTTGCTCATCGCCGGTTACGGCTTTGACCAACTCCTCATCCAACCAGCGTCCACGATTGGGTTCGGTTGAGGTGACGAAGCGCCGGCCACGAAGATCATCGAGGTCCTCCGGAATCTTATCGAAGCCGCCCTTCGACAAGAGGAATGTGTCACGCGAAGCCGTGCCTGCGTATGAGCCCATCACCTCGGCAATGGTCTGCAAGAGCGTGGTCTTGCCATTGCCGCCCGAGCCCCAGAGCAAGATCAGAATTTGCTCGCCGGTATCCCCCGTAAGGCTATAGCCGAGGGCACGCTGTAACCACTCGGCCATTTTCTGGTCGCCGGAGCAGAAATCCAGCACAAATTCTTTGAACTTGGGGCATTGGGCGTCGGGGTCGTAACCAATCGGCGCCATTTTCGTGGCCCGCCATTTGGGGTCATGCGGCGACAACTTTCCAGTCACCAGATTAACGCCCCCGTTCGCACAGTTCAGGAGGAGTGGGTCACGGTCAAACGCGGTGACCGAGACCGAGATATTCGGTTCCGTCGCCGCCAGCGAGAGCATCGTCCGCCGGCAACGCGCGGTCAAGCACTTCTCAATCCAGGGAGCCTGTTCCGCCCGCTCCGCCCGCTCGATTTCGCTTTGTGGCGGCGGCAAGCTTGTGTACCACGCCTCGGCGATTTCGTGGATTTCTTTCGTTAAATACAGTGCCTGGCCCTGGCCGCCCGCGACCCAAAACTTGCCGTTGTAATAAAACCACTTTTTACTTTCCTGGCCGTACAGGAGCTTGCCATCATGGATCGCAGCAAATAGTTCAGCGCGACCCGTATCGCCGCGGAGGACAAAACGTGACAGATCTACGACAGGCGCATGGCCAGTCTTTTCCCGTCTCCCGGATTCTTTGGCTTTGCTAACTCTGGTTTTTCTCTTCCTCATGCTCATCAGTCCCTTTAACGCTTGCCCTTTCATTAAGTGTGATCAATTCGTGGAAATTTGCTAAAGTACCGGACAGCAGCGGCGTCGTATGTCAGACCCGCGTCCTCCTCGAACGTGAGCGGGGCCACTTTGCCCCGGCTCAGGTGGATTCTACGAGCCATCACTTGCACCCCCGCTCTGCCTCCCGTCCTCGATAAATTTCTCCAGGTCCTCCAAACAAAAAAGGCATCTTTTTCCGATCCGCACGGCCGGCAACTCCCCGTCCTTCACGAGACGCCAAAGGAACGTCCGGGAAATGGCTAACATCTGGCAGGCAGCTGCAATCCGAATCAATTGTGGCGGCGGCGGCCCGGTTACCTCGTTGCCCTTTTCGGCCAGGTATTGTGGCAAGCCCCAACCTGGGCGCAGCGCGACTGCGGCCGCGAAGGCGCCGTCAATCATGCTGACAAGTTCTTGCGCAGTAGTCATATCTGCACCTCGTTTTAGCCCCCCGGAGGCACAAAAAAAGCGGCCAAGGGGCATTTTTTGCCTTGCCTCTTGGCCGCCTGCCGGTCTTTTATCCAGCGCCAGCGCAGCTTATGTCGCGAGTGAGGTACAAACCCACACGAATCAGGGCCGTAGGAATCTGTCGCTGAACAATTCCACGGGCGGATATTCCCACCAGTACGGTCCCTTGTTTCCTACGGTTAAGCTAATCTCAGTTTGGATAAAATCAACCTTTTATAATTAAAAAAACGGAAAAAACTTGACTTGGTTGTTTACCCCCGCTCCAGAATGTCGCGGATGAGTTCGATTTTCTGATCTACAGTTGAGGCCATCTCGAGTATTTGCCCGATCTGGTCCAGCAGCGTTGCCGGCACTGTCAAGTTCGGTACTTCGATCTCGCCCGTGTCTGGTTCACGGGGACCGAGCAGGTCGGGTAATGTTTCTGTCGCCGCACGAACCTGGTCCCGGTTGAAATGGTCGGCGTACATGGCGGTCAGCCCGACGTCCATGTGTCCGACAATCCCTTGGATCACATTCAGGGGAACTCCATGCTGGGCGGCCAGGAAACAGAAGTTATGGCGCAGGGAATGAATATCTTTGATGGTCGCCTGGCGATCACGGCCTTCAACCTGGCGGCTGGTCTTGATTCCCATGCTCTCCAGGAAGGTCCGGACCCGGCGAGATATGCCCACTGCATTCTTTTGGTACATTTCGGCGTGCTCTGGCAAAACGTATTCGCCAGATCGAGGTAAGCCGCCCAGGTAAGCCGCCAGACTCGGGAAAATAGGTATCTGTACCGTCTTGCCCGTTTTCCGTGTTTTGCACTCAATCCAGCCGGCGTCCAGGTCCACTTCGGCCCACCGCAAACAACAAATATCGCCGCGTCTGAGGCCCGTGGACAGCCCGATCCTGAACAGCGGATAAACAAAACGGTCTGCCTGTTCGCCGATGAGTCTTAGTTCCTCCGGAGTGAACGGCTCGCGGTGTTCGGTTTGCAGGCTCAGTTTTGGGATTTTTTGAAACGGATTCTCGGTCAGGCCAGCAATATCCGCAAGTTCGCCGAAGATATGCTGGCAGGCTTTGTGAAATCCGTTCACGGTTCGTGGGCTGAGCGCCCGGTTCCGGTTCTGATATTCGACCGAGCGCCGCCGGCGGCTGCCGCGCTGGTAGTTGATTTGGCGCTCAAATCGCCCGTACCGGCGCAGATGGGAGATGTAGGCTTGCGCCATCTCGGCAGTAACATCGTTCACTTGCCGCATCTCGGGATCCGTGGCCGCCATAAATGCCAGGAAATCGTTCCAGAAGCTCTCGGTAACCTTGGCGTGATGGCCGCGCAGCTCCCGTGCGCGGGGCTTTTCCCGGAATACGGCGAACGCCTCAGATAGCGAAATCCGGCGGCCGCCGGTCAATTCATCCCGAAAATTCTCAACCAGCCCTTTCGCGCTGCTCTGCTGGCGGAGCTTTTCCCGCAGCTTCCTTTCCCATTGCTGAGCCGCGCTTTTGTCGCTCAGGCCAGTTGACCCGCGGTAAGTTGTTCCCCGGATTGTGAACCTGTAGTGCCAATACTGGGAGGTCGGTTTGTTTTCGATCACGGTCGCTCCTCCTTTTATCTGCTGGTACTTGTCGAAACAATAAGAAACAACGCTCCGACAATATGCCCACTATACGCCCACTTTGCAAGTATCGCGCTCAACTAGTTTGACTGGGGGTCAAAAAGTCGCAGGTTCAAATCCTGTCGTCCCGACCACCACCCTTACCCTACACCATCCCCGCCCAATACCAAGCTCCCTGATTGAAACAGCTTGACTCAGCGCCGGCATCGCATATACTTGGCAATAAATAGAAAAGGTGAAAGAATGAGAATCCTTGCGGGCATATTGATGGCGCTGTACATGGGTCTGACCTTCTTCGGGCTGTACCAGTACAAAGCGCACGACCGGAGTTGGGGTGCAGAATTGGTGCTGAGGTGTTCCTTTGTCGTTTTGGCAGGGGGAGTCGGCTCGTTCTTATTAGTGCGATTCTGCTTGTGGCAATTCTGGTTGAATGCTTCCATTGCCATTGCGATGTCTCTTTTTGGTTTTCTTGCAGCTTGGCTGACGGGTTCCTGGCTGGCAGGTGTTCTCTTCGCAGGCTGGAAAAGACATCTATTTAGGGGAGTATCTTTCGCTCTCTTTCTTGGCCCATTAGCGGCAGTGCGTTTTTCCGAACTGAACCATTTCAACATGTGGCTGCGCCGCATCTCGGATATTCCGTTCATGGAGATGCTGAAATTCATTCTTTACGGTCTGCCTGGCTTCTTCCTGGTCGGCGCTGCCAGCTTTTTGGTGAGTTTGGGATATGAGACGTGGAGAAAGCCAGACGACGAATTGCCCACAGTTGCCCCGACCCAACGCACAAAGGTGGGGTATGGCTTCATTTTCCTGGCATTATTGCTGTGTATAAATTGGTATGTGGTCGGGATGTCTGACCCGTACGAATGTGCCGAAGACGGCGACAAAGGCATCCTGACCTATATATTTTGGAGTCGTCCTGGCAGTCTTAATACCAAGGACTTCAGTGGCTGGACACCGCTACACCGGGCGATACGGGATAAGCACACCGAGGCAGTTAAGATTCTGCTTGGGGCCGGGGCCGAAGTCAACGTTAAGACCAAGGATGGCTGGACCCCATTGCACGGGGCACCGAGCCCTGAGGTAGTCAAGATTTTGCTTGACGCCGGGGCTGATGTGAATGCCAAGACCAAGAATGGCTGGACTCCCCTGCACCACGGGTCGCCGAGCCCTGAGGTAGTGAAGATTTTGCTTGACGCCGGGGCTGATGTGAATGCCAAGACCAAGAATGGCAAGACACCGCTACACATGGCGACCAGCTCGGGTTCCGTTAAATTACTGTTTAAGGCCGGAGCTGCGGTTAATGCTAGAGAGAAGTTCGGCACGCCGTTGCACATCGCGGTGGAGTGGGGCTTTACCGAAGTAACCAAGGCGCTGATTGAAGCCGGCGCTGATATCAATATCAAGAACATGTATGGCAAGACGCCGCTATACCGGGCGGTAGAAGAAGGCCGTACCGAGATTGCCAAGCAACTCCTTAAGGCCCAGGCCGAAGTCAATATCACGCACAAGCACGGCTATGTGCCGGTGCACTGGGCGGCGCTCTTTGGCCAAACCGAGGTGGTCAATGCGTTGATTCAGGCTGGCGCAGAAGTCAATGCCACGAACGATTATGACGAGACGCCGTTGCTCATGGCGGCGTCTCGGGGTCATACTGGTGCTGTTAGGTTGCTGATTGACGCTGGCGCAGAAGTCAATGCCACGAACGATTATGACGAGACGCCGTTGCTCATGGCGGCGTTTTTGGGCCAGACCGGGGCGGCAAGACTCCTGATCCAGGCGGGGGCCAACGTTAACGCCAGGGACAAGGATGGCAGGACACCAATGGACATGGCCAGAGAAAGAAAACCATATATCGACTCAAGAAAACAAGACGAATGCGGCAGACTCCTCCGCAAACACGGCGCAAAAACCGGCGCTGAACTAGACGCAGAGGCAAAGCAGGGCAAGCAAGAATGAATCGGCTGGGAAAGATACTGACCCTTCGACAAGCTCAGGGCAGGCGCTGGGACCCCGGATGGGGTCCAGTAGTGTAGCCAAGGGTGCCCACCCTTGGAATGGGACACGCACAAATTTCCACCCCGGAGCGGGTGGAGTAGGAATCATACTGCCCGAAAGGCCGGGGTGCGGCTTTTCGGGCCACGGTAATCCAGGGGTGAGGCACCCCTGGCTACACTACAGCACCTCTCCGAGGTGCACGGAAAAATGAAATGCAGATGAACTGGCTGGGCAAAATACTGACGCTGGGATTGGGGAAGAAACGGGAATGACGATTGGCGGTCATTGCCCTCACACAGCGCCGCTATTTTTGCAGAAGGCAACTGTTGACCTGGTCAGCCGGCGCAGAGATGAAGGTTCAGAATGAGCGATGAGGTCTATTCTCTGCTTCCTCGGCGGGGAACCAGCCGGTCAGGAACTCCGCCAGGGAGCCGTCGAAACGCGCTTCGGCAAGATGTTCCATCCCCTGTTGGTCTCCCCACGAGTAATTGATGATTAAGCCACCGTGGAATTCGCAGAAATCGATGTCTGAATTGTTGATGTTCTTCGCCTCCCTGACTCTCTCTCTCTGTTCAGGTGTCAGGTGCGGGTT
>SDBT01009241.1_pt1 | contig 16023 bp, 13 predicted proteins | sample 2277101 | NCBI WGS metagenome assembly SDBT01 (sample SAMN10404973, study PRJNA504765) | marine sediment metagenome | isolation source: marine sediment core GS10_PC15, 103 cmbsf | place: Arctic Ocean: Southern Knipovich Ridge | collected 2010 | reverse complement strand
TGAATCTTAATGCCCATGAAATGGTCGACTTTGTTGAATTGGTAAGTTCTATTGCTAAAGGGAAAGACTTTGGAGAAAGGGCAGAAATTAATTTCGTGGGGCTACTGGAATTTGATGAAACTGAGAATTTATTGTATGAACCCACCTTGGAGGAATTACAAAAGGTACAAAATCGGGGTAAAGAATTGGGATTTACCATTGAGCTAAGTCACACGAGTCATAGGCCAGATCTAAAGAGACCTCAACGGTTTTGTGTGAATTGGACAGAACCCTATATTATGATTGGAGGGGATGCAATTTCATGTTGTGCCGTAATGATGTCAAATGAGCGGGCTAATCTCAGGAAACATAAGTTTGGAAACTTATTAGAGGGACCTTTTAAACAGATATGGAACTCAGAAAGATATCGTAACTTCCGTAAGGAGGTAGGGCGGACGGATTCCCCTGTTCCTAGGTTGTGTAAAGAGTGCAGGGCGTTTGATACCACGAGAAGGGAGAAACGGCATGGAGTGTCATCCATTATCTGAGCGCAAAAAAGAGCCTGCGAAAAAATGATTTTTGTCAATCCAGATACTAAGGTGAACAGGGATGTTCCCAATGTCGGGCTGGCCTATATGGCTACACATTTTGGTACAAAGGTAATGGATCAGAATACGACGCCCTCACCGGAAGATAGGTTTTTGAGATATGAAACCAATGTTCTTGGCATATCAGCACAATTCCGAACTTACGGGGAATCGCAAAGTATAGCAAAATTATGTAAACGTAAGTATCCAAAAGCAAAAATAAAATCAATTTCCGGATTTTTGGATATCCAGTGTTGCTGCCCTTATTTAGATCTTAAAGAGAAGATTATTTTCAATGAACCGTTTTCGGACAGGTATCCTTTTCCTAACTACGAATTGTTCGATTCATTTGATGTATTTGAAGAGAATTGGCGAAGGGGGATAGTGGAAGGATGAACAGTATTGGAAGCAAAGCAAGGAAATTAAGAATATGCCTTGTTTCAGATCGTTTGCCAGAATTTCACAAAAAATGGAGTGGTGCAGAACAGCTTTGTTTCCGTTTCTCACAGATGCTTCGTGAAAGTGGGCATGATGTTGTATTATTAACAACGAAGATAGAAAAAGACAATGATAAGAAAAATCACAATAAAGATATTTATGAAGTCCCAACTTGTTTGGACAAAAGTCGTTATTCAAAAATTGTGTTCCCCTTCGACATTGCCTCATTGTTTTATTCCATTATGCTCTTAAGAAAATTGAGGCCAGATATCGTTCATCTTCACGCGCAAGGCCTGTTTTTACCTGTCTTGATAAGTGCGATAGTTTTGAAAATTCCTGTTGTGATGACAGTGCTTGACTATGCTATTATTTGCCCGCTAGCCTCTCTAAGAAAACCTGATGGGCAGCTCTGCACTCGGTATCATGGTAGCCACTGTAGTGAATGTGCTGATTCCGCAAAAAACCCTCTTATGACTGTGATACAAACTGCAACAAACTTTCGTAGGGCTGTGATCTATGACTCTCTTGTTAGACACTTAGATAGTATCATAACTCTATCAAAAACTTCGAAGAGGAGACTTGAACAGTATTATGGGCTAACAAGTGATAGAATAAGAGTAATTTATCACTACCAACTTGAGCATAAGGAGGAGGGTGCAAAGCCTTCCGGGCTTCCATTCGAGCGGCCTACGGTTCTCTTCGTTGGATGGGTAAACGAACTTAGGGGGCTACACATAATAATCGAGGCTATGCCCCGCATCGTTAAACAAATCCCAAAGTCTCAACTATTAGTAGTAGGTTCTGAAGAGGATAATCAATATGTAGCGAGAATAAGATCTATGATAGAGGCTAAGAAACTTGGAAGGCATGTGGGGTTATTAGGGAAAAAAAGGAATAAAGAAGTTCTTCACTTCATAAGTAGAAGCGGTGTCATTGTTGTTCCTTTGCAGTGGCCCAATGAGTTTGGACCGTTGATCCTAGTTGAAGCCATGAGTTTGGGTAAGCCAGTGGTGGCAAGCAGAATTGGTGCCACTCCGGAGTTTATTGAGGACGGGTTCAACGGATTTCTTGTTGCTCATAATGAACCCAAGCAGTTTGCCGAGAAAGTGATATGGCTACTCAAAAATAAGAAATTCGCGCAATTAATGGGCGAGAATGCTAAAAAATCCCTTAGGCTTCTTTACAATAAAGACCCAACTCAAGAAATCGTTGATTTATATTATTCAATCGTAAGGACCAAAGACAGAAATAAATTGGTAAGATATTGAAGTTGGCTTTTGAAACAGCATTAAATCTTGCTCGTAAATTGGATGAGAGTTCGGAGGTGTGAAAAATTAGATAATGGATGCTTACAGAGAAATCTGGGAGAGAATTTGGAAGGATACAGAGAACACTCTCCAAGTAAAAGATCTATTTTTTGTTATGGACCAGGTAAAGTTTTCATATGTCAGACAAATTATGCCTAGGGGTGCAAAAACTCTGGAAGTAGGCATGGGATCTGCGAGGATATCTTCGTACCTTGCCAATGAGGGTTGTAAGGTGTTTGGTGTAGACTATTCAAAACATGCTATCAACGTAGCAAGGCGAAACTTCAAATTGAGCGGTCTAATAGGGGAGTTTTGTATGGCAGATGCATTTAATCTTCCATTTCCGAATGGTTGTTTTGATATGATTTTCTCAACGGGTCTGCTTGAGCATTTTGAAAAGCCGTTGCCTATCGTCGCTGAGATGGTGCGAGTTCTCAGAGCCGGCGGTATTTTTTGGTCGGATATAGTCCCCAAGAAGTTCTCATTTTTGAGGTCTTTAGATTTTTTGAACACAATAACGAAAAGAGACAAAATACAGATCTTCGAGCGAAAATTTACAAGAAAAGAAATTGAATCACTCCTCTCGACCTCTGGGCTCAAGGATATAGGTGTTTTCGCTGCAGGCGTTTTTCCCCCAAGGCGTTTGATCTTGCAAAGAAGCGAAACAATGCAGAGTTTGTACGGTAAATTTGCCCAATTTCTAGTCCCCTTGTTGAAGCTGCTTGACAATACAGCAATTGCGGAATATCTGGGGTTCTATTATTTCTGTTATGGCGTAAAACCTAGGATATAGAAAGTTTTCGAAGTGGCTAGCTGTTAAGAAGGCTCAATAATAATCTGAATGCTAAATTGGAGGGACTGATATGCGCATTGGAATTGATGTGCAATGGTTGCACGAAGGCCTAACACACTCTAATAGTGTTGAAATGCTCGGGGGAATAGGAAGGTATTGGTACAATCTGATTATTCAATTGTTGAAGATAGATAGGCAAAATGAGTACATCTTCTTTGTTAGCGAAAAAAGACCCACTGCAAATTTCGTGAAGTTGATTGGAGCTGCTACAAACACGAGAATTGTGCCATTGCCGCAAGCATGGCGGCCGAAGAAAGTGGATGAGCTAATCGGCAACCGCCTAAGAAAGATTCAAGAGTTGATTTCTATTGTCCCCAAGATCAGAGTACAAAGGCTCGATTTGTTTCACGGAGGTTCGCAGTTTTACGGTCCTTTCAAGGTACCAGGAGTCAAAACAATGGTAACAGTTTTCGACATGATTCCTAATATTTCTTTGAGTAAGCCACTTTTAAAAGAGATTGCTAAATGGGCCTGGAAGCAACATGTACTAAGTTTAGCCAAGGCAGATAGGATAATCGCTATCTCAGAAAGTACTAAGCGCGATGTCATCAGATATGCGGGAGTTGGACATAGTCGCGTTAATGTGATTTACTGTGGTGTCTCTGATGCTTTTCGCCCAGTAAATAATAACAGGTTGGTAGATAGTGTACTCCAAAAGTATAAGATTTCTTTGCCCTTTATTTTACACGTTGGCGGGCTGCAAAAGAGTAAGAACATTGGGCGGTTGCTAAGTGCTTTTCGCATAATTCTGTCTGAGTGTAAACCAAATATTGGACTTGTTATGGTTGGAGCAGAGCCAATGTTTTTTGGACGAGAGTACAAACGTCTTATTGATAGCATACGAAAGCTTGACTTGGATTCGAAGGTAACTGTACTGGGGTATTTACCAGACAGTGAACTTTTCGCGCTGTACAACAGGGCTCTCCTTTTGGCTCATCCCTCTCTTTACGAAGGTTTCGGCTTGACTCCCTTGGAAGCCATGGCATGCGGAACTCCTGTTGTGGTTTCAAATAAATCCTCAATTCCTGAAGTTGTGGGCGATGCTGGAATATACGTAAATCCTTACCAACCAGAGGATGTAGCGAGGGGAATGCTTAAGTGTATCCATAATAAGCAACTGAGGAACCAACTAAGAGAAAAAGGCCTAAGAAGAGCAAGATTATTTTCCTGGGAGCATACCGCTGAGCAAACCTTAGGTGTCTATAACCGAGTTTTCAAAAGGAGTGTGCTAAAGTGAATGTTGCATTTGTTACACCCGCAGTTAACAAGCGAACGGCGACTAATATGTTTTTCGCTGAGTTAATAGAGCGCCTTGTGGATAATCACAATGTGACTGTATTGAGTACTGAGTTGTCGGACCTAGATTGCTCTGACAAGCTCACCTTCTATCGTGTTCTTGCTTTGCCCAAATGGATTCCCGATCTCACAAGATATTTATGGTTTCTATCGATTAGTGATTTTCTTTTACATCTTTATCACTTCAAGAACTTCGACATAATTCATTCTACTGGTGGAGACTGCTTTCATGCAAACGTAGTCACATCACATTTTTGTCAACGTCAGCGGCTGATTCTTACACGCAAAGGTCGCATTCACCTTGATTCTCCAACTTTTTTCCATAAAATACACACGCAGTTATACATGCAAGTTGTCTCAGCCATCGAAAAGAAACAATATGCATCTGACAATCTAAAGAAAGTTATTGCTGTATCGCGTGGTCTTCGGAATCACTTAATCCAGCATTACGGTTGTTCACCAAGCAAAATCGTTTGCATACCTAATGGTGTTGACATTGATAGATTTTCTCCTTCAAAGCGCGTACACTATCGAAAACCAGTACGAGAGAGATTAGGGTTGCATGAGAAGGATTTCCTACTCATATTTGTGGGAGGAGATTGGGGACGAAAAGGATTGTATTTGGTGCTTCACGCAATTGCAAATCTCCAGGATTCCCGTGTTAGCCTCTTGGTGGCGGGGCACGACCGATTAGAGGCGCGCTATCGCCAGCTAGCTTACAGACTTGGAATCGAACGGCGGATTCATTTCCTTGGTCATTGTACAGACGTAGTGCCATATCTTGCTGCAAGTGATGCGTTCATAGCGCCTAGCTCATATGAGTCATTTTCGATTGCGATGCTTGAAGCAGCAGCCATGGCTCTCTCTTTGATAGTAACCAAAATAGATGGTGCGGAAGAGTTAGTTGGAGACGGTGTAAATGGATTCTTTGTGAAACAAGATCCGCATCGTATCGCAGATACTATTTCTGCACTAGTAAAAGATAGAAAACTTCTGCAGAGATTATCGCTGATGGCACGTCAAGTTGTGGTGCAGAAATCTACTTGGGATTTAATTGTGGAACGGACATTAAAGGTCTATGACGAGTTGGCACAATCCCTAGGGAGCGAGGATGTACCATAATAAATCAGGCTTACAGACACGTCTAATCCAAATTGCTACTGCTTGGGAATACGAGTTCAACAAAACCCCTAATTCGTATCTAATTACTGATCCACGGGTTATACGTAAAACCCGATGGCATCCCATTGTGCGATTCATCCGGACTTACTGTCGTCTAAGAGGGAACGAACAGGTTCTTGAGGCTGGTTGTGGCGGTGGCTTGTATGGAATAGCACTTGCCACTTTCGGTGTAGATTGCTGTGAACTGGACTACTCAGAAAGAATGTTGGACAACGTGAAGATTGCAGTGTCCAGGTATGGACCGGTCTATGGTCCGTTACGGTTGCAAATACTTCGGGGAGATTTGACCGGGATGTCCTTTAAAGACTGTACTTTTGACATAGTATTTAACGAAGGCGTAATTGAGCATTGGGTAAATCGTGATGAGAGAGCAAAAGTTCTAACCGAGATGGCGAGGGTTATTAAACCTCGAGGGTGCTTAGTGGTATGTATCCCCAACAATGCACATCCTCTTCATAGATGGTGGTATTTTCTTCAAAGGGTTGTCCGTTCCGATAAATTAGTATTCCGGCCGGGTGGTGAGCTGGAGGAGGCCGTTATTAGTGCCGATGCCCTTGGCAACGAGCTGAGGGATATAGATTTGATAAATGTCGATGTAGATGGTTTTGCAGTAACCAGAACTATTGCCCACTATCCCCGGTGGTGGCCTCTTAGGGTTCTTGCCAAAGGGTTGGAGGTCATCCTTCCGCCCTTCCCGCAACACGTTAGGAGAAAGTGGGGGGTTTATCTATTAGCTGGGGGGCAAAAACCTTGATGGGCCACCAAAATTTGGTTGAAAGCAAAGGGAAATTATGTGTGGTATTGTAGGGATCGTAGGCACAGGTGCCCCGGAGTCGATAGGGCGAATGGTCAACACAATTATCCATCGAGGGCCAGACGATGTCGGCTTCTACGCTGATGGCAAAGTTCTTCTTGGCGTGTGCCGCTTAAGTATTATCGACCTCAGCCCCCTGGGCCACCAGCCAATGTCCAATGAGGACGATAGCCTTTGGATTGTGTACAATGGAGAGATTTATAACTACAGAGAATTGAACTACGATCTGCGTCAACGAGGTCACAGTATTAAGAGTAACTCTGATACCGAGACGATTTTACATGTTTATGAAGAATACGGTGAGGATTGCGTCAGTTATCTGCAGGGGATGTTTAGCTTCGTGATCTGGGACAAGAAAACGCAGAGTCTTTTTGCCGCGCGGGACAGGTTGGGTATTAAACCTCTTTACTACAGCCAGATAGAAGGTCGCTTTCTTTTTGCGTCGGAGCTGAAGGCGCTTTTGGCCTCAGGGCTGATCCCCAGAGAGGTTAACCCGGCTGCTATTCAGCACTACCTCTCTTTTGGTGCTGTACCGGCTCCGATGACAATCTGGAAAAATGTTTGGGCTTTGCTCCCGGGACACCGGCTTACCTATTCTAAACGCAGATTAAAAACAGAACAGTATTGGGATGCTCGTACCGCCGTATCAGAATCCCCAAGCCATATTTCCACAGAAGAAGCGAAGAGAGAAGTAAGACGACTATTGGAAGAGGCTGTGCGCATTCGTCTGATGAGCGATGTCCCGTTGGGGGCTTTTCTTAGTGGAGGGATCGACTCGAGCATTGTAGTAGGCATAATGAGCCAATTCTCAGATCGGCCGGTGCGTACTTTCTCTGTTGGATATGATGCAGGGAATGACACATTTGACGAAAGACGATATGCTCTGCTGGTCGCGCAGCATTTCCATACCGATCATCAAGAGGTTGTCGTTAGGAGTTCGGATGTACTGTCGGCATTGGATAAAATCATCTGGCATATGGATCAACCCAGCCATAACGCTCTAAACAGTTACGTAGTCTCCCAGGCAGCTGCTTCTGGAGTAAAAGTCGCACTTTCTGGATTGGGGGGGGATGAAGTCTTTGCCGGCTATAGCACATTCGAGTTCATAAGGTTGCTGCGACATTTTCACGTAGTTCAGAAAATTACACCGTTGGTGTTAAAGGAAACAGTAGCCAAAATAAATGGGATTTTGTCGCCACGTTTGCGAGCACAATGGCCCTGGCGGGTGGGTATGGGAGTAGTTGGAGCCTATTCTTCACTTGTTGATCAATTTGCAGTTATTCGGTTCTTCTATGAGGACGGCGAGAAGGTTGGTCTACTGACTCCGGAATTCCAGCGTATGTTGAATGACTCTTCTCAAATTGAACCCTCATTGGAACTACTTAATCAGCTTGCTGAAGCTGGGCATGGTAAAGATATTATCAATCAGGTTTCATATCTTGAACTTAAGAGCTATATGCCTGATGTTTTGCTCCGCGATGTGGATGTGATGAGTATGGCACATTCGCTGGAGGTGCGCGTTCCGCTAATTGACCATAGACTTGTTGAGTTTGTACTGGGGCTTCCTGGTAATTTGAAAGCCCGAGGGTTTCGCGATGTAAAATGGCTGCTCAAAGAAAGTGTAAGAGACTTATTGCCACCGGAGATCCTTCATCGGAAAAAAGCAGGTTTTGCTTTTCCAATGTCGATCTGGCTACATGAGCCTGCATTCCGGGAAGTAGTAGAAGATTGTCTTTCAAGGCAAAGTGTTTGGAAGAGAGGTATTTTTGACTGGAGAACGGTTGAGCAGGTCAAGAAGCAGTTTTATGAGCATAGACAATTTGGTAACTCCGGACAAATTTGGTTGCGAGTCTGGATTCTGACAGTCTTTGAGTTATGGTGCCGCACTTACTTAGATGGAATAGATCAAACTCTCAAGAAGCGGTTTCTTGATGAATAGGCCGGTTAGCAATAGTAGGTTGCGGATATTGTTGCTGGCCCGGGTATTCCCCCCGCGGATTGGGGGTATCGAAAACTACATGTATAATGTCTACCGTAGGCTTGCTGCCCAGCATGAGGTCTTGGTGATTGCACCTACAGAGCCGCATTGTGAGGAGTTAGACACTGTGCAAACATTCGACGTGATTCGGACACCGCGACTGCCTGTTATTAGAGAAAGATATCATATGCCTCTTCTCGGAATGTTAATTTATGCCGCACGAGAGATATTTCGCTTCTGGCCACACCAAATTCATTGTGACCAAGTCTATTCAAGCTTTGTAGTAAAGTTGATAGCGGCTTTCATGCACTTTCCTTATCTTGTGTATGTGCACGGTATGGAAATTACCGATGGAAATCTGAACAGCCTCAAAGGATGGACACTACGTGGGGCAGCGGCTATTATTGCTAATAGTGATTATACTCGCAACAATCTCGTCAATATCTTTCGTGTAGGCAAGGGCAAGATTCACGTCGTTCACCTCGGTGTAGACCCAATACGCTTTCATCCTGGAATTAACCCGGGTTGGGTGCGAAGCAAGTACGCTCTGCAGGGCAGGAAAGTGATCCTTACGGTCGGACGACTTTCGACGAAAGAAAAGTATAAAGGGCAGGACACAGTGATTCAATGCTTACCTCAGATTTTGAACTATGTTCCTAATGCCGTTTATTTGGTCGTGGGTGATGGCGATGACCGTCATCGTCTGGACATGCTTGTGCGCAAAATTGGTGTAGATGGGAAAGTCATATTTGCTGACCGGGTTTTAGATGAGGAATTACCAGAGTACTATGCTGCGTGTGATGTTTCCGCCATGTTAAGCAGGGAGGTACGTACACGAAATGGAGGTACTTTAGGTGAGGGTTTTGGTATTGTCTTTTTGGAGGCTGGAGCATGTGGAAAACCGGTAATAGGCGGTCGGACGGGAGGTATACCCGATGCTGTTTTGGATGGGGTAACAGGAATACTGGTTGACCCAAATGACCATAATGCTGTGGTTAAAGCAATTGTTTCGATTTTGAAGGATGAGGACTTGGCTCATCGCTTGGGGAGCCAAGGACGGAAGAGAGCGGAGAGAGAATTTACCTGGGATGATACAGCCGAAAAGGTGACTGACGTGATGGCTGCTATTCAAATGCAACCCAGGGATTAAAGAATTACCGAGGTATTATAATGCATGTGATGTTCTTGTGGTGCCTTGCCGGGAGAGTTGAAAACGATGAACTTCTTTGCAAAGGATTTGGGATTGTTTTTGTGGAAGCGGCAGCGTGTGGGAAACGAATCATTGCTGGCAAGTCCGCGGGTATCGCGCACTCTGCGGTCGATGGAGTCCATTTCAAACAGGGCTAAGAAGGTGCAATGAATATCGAATTTTTGGACAGTGCGCTATCAAAGAGACGACAAAGCAGAATTTCTTTGATAGCATTATTAGCAGTTAGCTTTTTCTCTATCCTTTTAAGCAAACTGCTAACCGAGAGTCCTCTGTTGATAGCTACGCTCATACTGGGGGCACCTGTTCTCTTTTTTGTCATTAGTGAGAAAAGCAGATTTACTGGACTGTTATTAATCTTTGGATTAGCTCCTTTTGTCTCTATAGTTAAGGCATTTACGGGAATTCGTTATGCTCCCATCACTTTGGATCTGGCTTTATTTGTTCTTGTTGCGGCAGCCTCTCTCACATATTGGGTGTTCGGTCGGCGTCCCTTTCAAGCACTGGACATTCTGATCATTGCTTTCCTTTCCCTTGCTTTTCTACAAATATTCAACCCGAATGTGCCGTCCATTTTTGTGGGCCTAGAAGGCTTTAGGTTGTTAGCGTTTCAATGTTTAGGGTATTTTGCAGCTATCCTCCTTGTGAAAACAAAAGAAGACATTAAGGCAGTTATGACTGTAATTCTAATTGCATCAACAATAGTGGCTCTTTATGCCATAAAGCAGTATTTTTGGCCCTCATGGTGGGATCTCAGAATCATCGATATGACAACTGCATCTGCTGCGACATTCACCTCTTCGGGCAGAATGAGAGCCTTTTCAACATTACCAAGTGCAGCACATCTCAGTATGTTGTTGGTATTATCCGTGCTTATTAGCCTGTTCTTCATTATTCAAGGGATTAAACGGAGAATTTGTATTTTCTTTTTGTTTCCTTTACTATTTTCCTTCTCACTGACCATTGTAAGAGCAGGTTGGGTTGCATTGGGTGTAGGTTTAGCAACAAGTGTCTTCTTTGCGATTAGACAAAGGAGAAGGAAAACTGCTTTTATGGTCGTTCTGGCTAGTGTGATTGCAGTTATGCTGATTTTTCGACTACTCCCGAGTTTGAGGGAGATGTCTGAAATTTACACAGCACTCACTTCTTTGCGTCATGTCACCCAAGAATATCACTGGCAAGGCAGAGTTATTAGCTGGCGCAGATACCTTCTTCCCAGTGTCATTTTGAATCCACTGGGGTATGGTACTGGCGCTGCTGCGGACAATCTCCACCATGCATTCACCGGCTACCGTACATTTACAAGTCATAGTACCTATCTGAAGATCGCGTTAGAATTAGGAGTCCTAGGTTTATTATTGTTTATTGCCATTTCATGGAAAATTATACGGATAGGACTGTCTACTTTTTCAAAGATACAGGATGACTTTTTAAGAGGAACTACTGTGACGATTCTTTCTTTTTTTGCGGCCTTTCTTGTTGGAGGAATAGTCGGTCCGTTCACAGATACTTACCCTACAAATCTGTATTTGTGGTTTCTGCTAGGATTGCTCACCAAGATTAAGAATATCGATGCCAAGCATGCCAATTTGGCAACTACGACATTACCACAGAATGGTTCTACCTATGATTAAGTGTATGAACGTTGTTGTCTTTCCCCTTCATGATTGGAAAAAGTGCCAGGCTGAGGGACTCGTCAGACGCGATACTCAGGTTATCCATGAGCTAGAAAAGAACTCTTTAGTCAAAAGAATTTTGATAGTGGAGAGACCCATATCGACAGCAATAATAGTTTGGAAAACACTTAGATGGCAGAATTGGAGGGTCACTGGTGGGCAGCTTCTACACCGCGGTTTCTCGTCATATCTCTGGCAGGTCTCTGACAAAGCATTTGTACTGGATACCATAATTTTTGAGCCTTTCACGACATTATTTCTTCGGAAGCGATGGTGGCCCTATATTTTGAAACAATCTAAAGTTATGAAATCAGTCCGACAAGCTACGAAGTATCTAAGTTTGGAAGACATAGTATTGTGGCTGTTCACGCCGATATCTGCCAGTGTTATAGGTCAATTAGGTGAGAGTTTGGTATTTTTCGATGCCATTGATAATTGGGTAGAACATGAGGGTATGAAAGCTTATCATGTTGCGGCCAAGAAGGGATATGAGAAGATGAGAAAACGTGCTAATTTGATATTTTGTGGCTCCAAGTCGATGCAGTCTTATCTTCAGGGTGATGGAACAAAGGTACATTGGATACCTAACGGAGTGGATTTAGACTTTTTCCAACCTAAACCAAACAGCAAAAACATACCAAGAGACCTAATGGGAATTTCAAGACCCCGCATAGGGTATGCTGGCATGATGGACAAGCGAATGGATGTTGATTTGACAAGATTTGTCGCCGCTTCTCTGCCGAATTTCAACTTTATATTTGTAGGGCCGATCTACGACTCTAAACACATTAAAGGTAAACTCTCGAAACTTTCTAACGTTTATTTTCTCGGGCATAAGCGTTACGAGGAGATGTCGAACTACATTAATAGTTTTGATGTGTGTATTATCCCTCATAAGGTGAACAAGTACACCGATGGAATGAATCCCCTCAAGCTGTACGAATATCTAGCCTGTGGAAAACCTGTTGTAAGCACCCCTGTAGCGGGTACAGAACTATTTCAATCCGTCATCAGAGTAGCAGAAACTAAGGAGTCTTTTGTTATGGCTATCCAGAAGAGCCTCGCCAATGACGCAGAACAAATCATTGAAAGGCGAAATGCTGTCAAAGGATACTCCTGGACAAGCAGAGTTGAGGAAATGATGACCCAGGTATCAAGGATTAAGTAAGATGTCATTCCTAAGAGTGTCCTGGTATAATAAAAAGAGTGATAGATTAAGATAGTTAAATTGCCCTTTGATCTGGTTCAGTTGGTTTTTGCCAGCTACCATATAGAGGTAATTCAGTGAAGATACACTTTGTTTTCGCTCCCCCATCGAGTAAACCCAGGTTGAGTGAACTCAGCGAAGGGAGAATACCACCCTTGGGATTACTTTATCTAGCGTCTTACTTAAGAAACAGACTGGAAGGCATTCAAATGAGGGTAACTGATGGGTTGATAGAAGGAAGAGAAAGAACCTTTCGAGAAGTTGAGAGTTTTCAGCCTGATCTCCTCGCCGTGTCATTCTTTACTCCGGTGGCTCAGGCAGCTTACGAATTTATTAATATAGTTAAGAAGAAATACCCCCACATAGGTATAGTCGTTGGCGGGCCTCATGTTTCTGGTTTGCCTGGGGAAGTCTTAGAAAAATCTATGGCAGACGTGGCAGTCATTGGGGAAGGTGAGGTAACCTTTTATGAATTGGTAGAGTTGTTTCGGGAAAACAAGGGAGTATTCTCCCCACATAGGTTATCCAACATTGCAGGTATAATGTTCCGCAAAGATGGCTTTCTTCATCGAACAGTTAACCGTCGTCCTATCGAGGATTTGGATACCATACCTTTTCCCGCACGTGATCTGATAAACTTGAGTCAATATAAGGGGTGGTACCTTAATAAAAAGGTCAATGAAGGTACAATTCTGTTCTCTAGGGGATGTCCTTTTAATTGCACCTTCTGTTCTGGTGCTGTTTGGAAGATAGCCAAGCCTTGGACCCGATTTCGTTCTCCTGGGAATATAGTCAATGAGATCGAAGAATTAATTGATAAATACGGAGTCGAAGAAATTTATGACTGCTCTGATGAGTTCAATAACAGTGTTAAGCATGCCTTGGCTATATGTTTCGAAATGAAGAAGAGGAAGCTCGATATTGTCTGGAAATCGGCCGTTAGGGCTCATCCTCTTCCAGAGAGATTGGTTGAGCTAATGGCTGAGACTGGTTGTTGGTACGTGATGCTAGGGATAGAAACTGGAAATGGCGATACCTTGAGAGGTATCAAGAAAGGTATTACTCTTGAGCAAGTTGAAAATGCTTGTCGATTACTTAAGCGATACGGAATTAGGATACAGGGACTCTTTATGCTCTACAATGTTTGGCAGGAAAATGGCAAGTTGCAGTATGAAAATACTGAGATGGTTAGAAATACTTTTAGATACATGAACTATTTGACTAGAAAAAAATTGTTGGACTATATTGGTTGGTCAATTACCATACCGTACCCAGGCAGTAAACTGTACGATGTTGCAGTGAAGTACAATCTCATTAAAGATGAGTATGTAGGTAACTGGGACAGATGGCTAGTTGGAGATTCCTATATTATGGAATTACCCGGGATTGACCACAAGGATCAAGTTCGAATGAAGACAATAGGTTCGATCATGAGAGCCAAATTGATTCTCAGAAATCGAGAGTTTAAGTTGAAAGATTTAGATTGGATGGTTAAGAAGAGCTTCAAGTTGCTTCAAAATGAGATTAGAATCAAGTTAAGGCAAGAAAATTAAAGAGGTGAGCTTTGTGAGAATAGCTATTATGGGAATAAAAGGAATTCCTGCACGATTTGGGGGTTGGGAAACTGTTGTAGAGGAACTTAGCACACGCCTGGCTACCAAAGGTTATGAGGTGACTGTTTATAACAGGTCTACTAATGTAGGAACGAGCGATAAGTATTACAAGGGTGTACGGTTGATTAAGTTACCTACTTTAAGAAGTAAGGACTTGAGTACAATGGTTCATACTCTTCTTGCAACAATACATGTTCTTTTTACAAATGCTGATGTCGTTCATTATTACACCTGTGGTGTTAGCCCACTTACCATATTTCCCCGCATAGCGGGTAAAAAGACGATTTTATCAGTAGATGGGTTAGACTGGCAGCGGGATAAATGGAGCAAGTTCATTAGGTTATATCTTAAGGTATCTGAACTGTTTGCGGTGTATTTCCCAGACGAGATTATTACAGATGCCAAAATCGTAGAGAAATATTATTTTGACAAATACAGGAAGCGTTCTGTATGCATTGCATACGGCGCCAATATTATGAAATCTTCAAACCCTGGGTGGATAAAGAGGTTCGGTTTAGAAAAAGAGGGATATATTTTGTTTGTGGGTCGATTAACACCAGAGAATAAAGTACATGATTTAATCTCAGCCTTTGAAAGAGTGAGAACGGACTTGAAGCTCGTTATCGTGGGCAACGATCCTTGGCATAAGAATTACATTAATTCACTCAAAAGAACTAACGATTCAAGAATTATGTTTCCTGGAGCTATTTATGGGGAGGGATATCGAGAATTGAACTGCAATGCTTACTTATTTGTGTTACCGGATGCTGTGGGTGGTACACATCCTGCTTTAATAGAAGCAATGGCTCTTGGAAACTGTGTTTTGGTAAATGATACTCCAGCCAATCTTGAAGTAATTGGTGATGCTGGCCTATATTATGATGGCGAACGAGGTGCTGAGGACTTAGCAAGACAGCTTCAAAGACTAATTGATAATCCGGGTCTTGTTAAAGAATACAGAAAAAAGGCAGTGCAACGGGTGAAGAGATATTACCAGTGGGATCAAGTAGTAGAGGAACACGAAAAAATATACAATGAACTTTTAAACCGATGACCGTAACAAGTGAGCTTTTGTTTTGTTGTGTCAGTTTAACGCATTGCAGCTTAGGAGCAATGCGTTAGTGAAGCTTATGGGGTCTTAGCCTTATCTCATGCCATTGTTTTTCGAGTTGCCTGAGGTGAGTGAAATCATGTATAGATATTCGGTGCTGATCGTGAGACTGAAGGTGACAGTTGTGTGAAGGACTATATCCACGAGGTCAACGTGGCGAGGGCTCATACTCTAGCTGTCAAAAAGATATTTCAGTGAAACCATCTGAAAGAAGAGGGGATCCAGCATTTCTGATGGCAAGCCCAGAAAAAATAAAAGCTGGGATGGAAGTCAAATCGTTCTGAGTTGAAGATTGACATTAAGATCGTAGATAAGTAGAAGGAGTTAACATTTCTAATGTTTAAGGAATTTTTTGGATTTCTTCGGCAGATAAGTGTTGTCTCTGACATACTTACTACGGTGAGTTCTTTTGTCGCAGCCTATTTTATCAGGTTATCTATTCTAAAGATCATTCCCTTTGGAGAGCCTACTGAACTGCTGGATTACTGGGAGCTTGTTCTGGTTATCGTGTTCTTATGGTGGTGGATATTTAGCTTGCAGGGGGCTTATGCTTCCGAGTGGTTTACCTCGCTGCGTCAGGAAGTCAAGACAGTGTTTAAGACGATCTTCTTTGGAACTCTCATCTTGCTGAGCGGAGCATTTCTTCTGAAGCTATCCTTTCCCCCTCGAAGTCTGACCGTAATCTTTGCCGGGGTGAATTTTTCTTTTCTGGCAGTACAGAAAACAGCCATTTACTATCTGGCAGATTACCTTAGGAAGAAGGGCTATCATAGAA
>SDBT01009240.1_pt1 | contig 16024 bp, 17 predicted proteins | sample 2277101 | NCBI WGS metagenome assembly SDBT01 (sample SAMN10404973, study PRJNA504765) | marine sediment metagenome | isolation source: marine sediment core GS10_PC15, 103 cmbsf | place: Arctic Ocean: Southern Knipovich Ridge | collected 2010 | reverse complement strand
GCCATAACTATCTATCAAACAATCGCTTGCATTGTTACTTTCGCCTATCTATCTCTTGATATACACACTGAAAACGGTATCAAATATTTGTACGCCTGACTGGACAAACATCCCGATGTTCGTTTATCTGGGAACAATACTAATAGTCTCTTTTCCGGTGGAAGAATTATAGTCATTGACAATCAAACATCCCGAAGACCACACGGCTGCAAACTCTCAAGCCTTTTCGGGCACATCGGCTCGGAAGTTTATCCCCTTGGTACCAAAATCTGCCGCGCTTGATTCTTGGGGTGCACCGGCAAACACATCTTCCCGCCAGGTAATTTCAAAATTCGCGAATCCTGCTGCCTCCACAATAGACTGTAACTCTGCTTCCAGCAGAGCGCCCGCGATTCAGCCAGTCCACAGGTCAATTTCTTCTTTTGCCTCCTCAGGAACTGGTTTGTCAACAAGGATATCCGCGATTTGAAGCCTGCCTCCTGGTTTCAGCACTCGGAACATCTCCTGAAAAACGGCAAGTTTGTCAGGGCAGAGATTAACTACTCCATTGGAGATAACCACGTCAGCCCAATTGTCATCAACAGGCAGAGTCTCCGCGATACCCTTGCGGAACTCAACGTTGGTCACTCCTGATTCTTCTGCGGCCTCCTGTGCTTTTTTTAGCATTTCCGGAGTCATATCAATGCCAATGACATGACCACCATTGCCTACCAGATGGGCGGCGATAAAACTGTCGAAACCGGCTCCGCTGCCGATATCCACCACTCTTTCGCCGGGTTTGATAGTGCCCAGACTAAATGGGTTTCCGGTTCCCGCGAATGAATGGACCGAACTCTCAGGAACGATGTTGACTAGTTCGTCATCGTATCCGATTATTTTAGCTAAAGGTCGGCCGGTGTGGAAATGGAACCCTTTCTGAGGATTTAACGCCACCTCACGATATTCAGTGCTGATTGCACTTCTTAACATCTCGATATCTACCTTTGGTATCGATATTGACTTTACCATTTTGCCCTCCTACTTGACCTTAATAACAAGCATTTTAACATAATTAGAATCTTTATCACAAAGGCCATATTATTACTGAAGCTGAAAACGGTATCAAATATTTGTACGCCTGACTGGACAAACATCCCGATGTTTGTTCCGGCATTAGAGATTATCATTGACTAATATTTCGATATGTGATATACTTTCATTGTGAAAATATTTTACCGTGGAATATCATGAAGCAGAACGCAAACAGTGTCTCCGACGGTCAAATAACCGCTGTTGTCCACGGCTTTATGCAAGTTTGGAATAAATTTGAGGCGACGCTTGATAAGGAGTTGGCTCAAATCCGGGATGATCTTGAGGGGATGCACCCCCAGAGAATTGGTCAGGCTGACACCAATTACGAGCTTTTTTATCGCGCCAGCAGCAGTATATACCCTAAGGGCAGTATGACCATGGGGGAACTAAGCGATGCGCTTTCAGTGCCACTGAGTACCGCAACGCGAATAGCGGACTGGCTGGTTGAGAACGGATATATTCAGAGAATTAATGATTCGGAAGACAGGAGAGTGGTACGAATAGCTCTTACTGATAGCGGTCGGGGACTTTTTGAAGCCATTGACAGGTATGTCAGAGAGCGCCTCCATAAGATATTATCCTGCCTTACTGATGAGGAGATGGGAATTTTTCTCAGCCTTGTAGGCAAAGTGGTAACCGGACTCAAAGAAGCGGCCACGTAATTTTTTTGAAATAATATTGCCGCAGTAGCAAATTTCCCTTTATGAAGGTGGTTTAACCGTGGGCAGTTTTAAGCTGGCTTTATTTCTAGCCTTAAAATCAATTATCAAAGGTAATCGGTGGGCACTGGCGATGATTATCCTGGTAATGTCGCTCAGCTTTGCCAATTTGCTGCTAACCCCTTCTATCCTCTCTGGAGTAACCGATACTATTGATAAACAGCAGGTGAACACTCTCTTTGCCAACATAATAATTGATCCCCCACCGGACAAGTACTACCTGGACCACGCCGGTCTGATAGAAAAGAAAGTAGCGCAAATACCGGGGGTTGCAGGTGTCTCCGCACGCTTGAGAAACAATGCCTTAATCGAGTATCAGTGGAAAGAAAAGGAATCCTCTGCCGATAAGGGTAAAAGCGGAAACTGGTCGGTAATTGGCATTGATCCCGACCGGGAATCAGGAGTTACGACTATTCATCAACACCTGATACAAGGCAGCTATCTGGACGCGAATGACCGTGATGAAATTGTAATCGGTGTGGAAATCGCTGGGGGTGACGAGGCACAGACTTCAAAACTACTTACACTGAAAGGCGTACAGGTTGGCGAAAAAGTAAGATTAAGCTACCCCAACGGTGTCCAGCGCGAGTATACCGTAAAGGGAATCTTCAAGGCTCAAGAAATAACGCAGGCAGACCGCTCCGCTTTTGTTACCAGGAAGGAAATGGCTTCAGTCCTGGGCCGTGCGGTTTTTACCGACCGTGCCAGCCAGATCCTGGTTAAAACAGAACCTTCCGCTACAGGGAGCCAGGTAATACAGGAGATAAAGTCGCTTGGTATAAATGCCGAAGTCAGAGACTGGCGTGAATACGGTGGGGCTCTTGGCGGTATCGCCTCGAGCTTTGATATCATTGCTTCTCTGATTAACAGCATCGGGCTGGTGGTCGCCGGTATCGTGATGTTTATCGTTATTTACATTAACGTGCTGAACAAGAAAAGGCAGATTGGAATCCTGAGAGCCATCGGCATCAGGAAAGATGTGATTGTCGGCTCTTTTCTTGTCCAGGCATTATTTTATGCAGTTCTCGGCATTATCCTGGGCGGGTTGATATTCGGTTATGTTATCCAGCCCTATTTTGACCTTTATCCCCTCGATCTGGCATTGGGAAAGGTGACACTGGTCGTCGGGGTGATAACGGTACAGTATGCGGTAATCGGATTGATCCTGGCGGCCATTCTTGCCGGACTTGTTCCAGTGCTCAGCATTACCAGACAGGGCATTATCCAGGCGATATGGGGGAATTAATCCAGATGATATCAGTGAAAAACCTGTGTAAAACCTATGGACATGGTTTAGCGGCAACTCATGCCTTGAAAGGCATTGATATGGAAGTAGCCCGTGGAGAATTCATAGCTATTATGGGCAGAAGTGGTTCCGGTAAGTCAACGCTGCTTCACATCCTCGGGCTCCTTGATATGCCAACAAGTGGTGATATCAGTATCGAAAATAGAAATGTGCTGAAATTATCTGAAGCAGAAAAAACCAGGTTCCGGTTAGAAGAGCTGGGCTATATCTTTCAGGAATATTCGCTGTTACCCGAGATGACAATTCTGGAAAATGTATATCTGCCCGCCATGTGCCTGGGAAAGGAAAATTCATTCAAAAAACGAGCTACAGAATTGCTGCAAATAGTTGATTTGGGAGAGCGGATGAAACACTATCCCAATGAGGTCTCCGGAGGCGAACAGCAGAGAGCCGCCATTGCCAGAGCCCTCATCAACAGGCCCAATATTCTATTTGCGGATGAACCGACTGCCAGTCTGGATATGGCTTCGGCCAGGGTTATTCTGGAACTCTTTAAAAGACTGAACCAGGAGCTGGCACAAACGATAGTTATGGTAACACATGAGCCGGAAGATGAGAAATATGTAGACCGCGTAATATGGCTAAAAGACGGGTTTGTTGAGGAAGAAAGCTCACGCCCTGTGTTAGCATTACATTAAACATGGGATGATGACTGCCAATAGTAACCAGTGTTAATGATGGCGGTCCGTTAGTAATCCTTTTCAAACGGAAAAGGCAAACGGTATTAAATACTTGTACGCCTGAATGAACATACATCCCGGTGTTTGTTCAAAGTCAGCAGGTTATTTATCGACAACTGCAGTTGACTTTACCATCACCTTGTTGTTTTCGCAGTTTCCCCCGGGGTCAGTATCCGTAATACAAAAAGTCGTTTATTTGCTTTACATCCAGACCGGATAAGCCCAGTTTTTCAACCGTTCTTCCCTCGGTCATATAGTCCACCTGGTTCATAACTGAAGCTAGTTGAATAATCGAGTCAAAGGTTGGTGTTTTAATCCCAAGCATCTTACCTAAAGAGGAACAAGTTACCAGACCGTATGGCACATCTTCCGTTATGTATCTGGCATTGCTTATTTCGCCCATCGGTTGTTTTGTCATCCAAATTTCCTCAACTCCTTCTCTGGGTTTACAGGCACTGAACAGGTAGTCCAGCAGGTTTTCTGTCGTCTCCGGTGTAGGAGCTAATGTTTTCCACCCCAATTTATTGCGTATGCCTTCTCTCTCTCTGCTCATGGCCATTACTACTTTCATAACCGACTGAGAGCAACCCTCGTGGAAAAGTTTGAAATCATCAACGCGCTCGATTCGACCAATATTGAGTAGAGTTGGAGCAGTGTGAACCAATGTATTTGGATTATTCATACCGGCATCCATTACATTACTCATAGCAATAGTCTCTGGAAAGAGTTTCTGCACCCGCCTGATAATCTCATCGGTTCTCTTTGCTGGAAATACCCCTACGGCGAATCGTGATGTGAAAAACACCCTGACATGTACAGGCCCACCAGTACGTGTTGGTTCACAGAACCTGATTCCTCTGCCTAGAGTAACTGATTCAGCAACAACTACTTCTTTCCTTATTCCCTTCTCTTTTAATACATTGCTAAAGGCAAGCGCCCCGCAATTCCCTGCACCCAGGAGTACTATCTGTCCATCTTCAAGGTAGGGAAAGCAAGACTCTGCGAAAAGAACGTCGGCATTACATCGCGCTGCAATAAGAATTATACTAACATCTTTTAGTGCCTCTTTGATATCAGTAGTAACTAGATTTATCCTGGCTACCCCTTCTATGGCACCGGTTAGTTCTATCTCCCCGATTTCCCTGGTTCTTTTAAGCCCATCGGCAAACTGAGGAAGGTCATACATATTTACCTGGTAGCCCTTTAATGTCAAATCGGCAGCCATAACGTGGGCTCCCGGGCCACCCCCCAATACTGCCACTCTATTTTCTTCCATGTTATCCTTCGAGCTTTAATAAGACTAACTTTTAACAGCTATCTGAGCAGGTTTGGTAACACGGTTGCCAGGATAGGAAAGGCTATAATCAATGCCATAACTAACTTTTGACGGCTATCTCATCATAAGGCTTGGCAGCCACAGCGCCAGAACGGGAAAGGCTATAATCACTGCCATAGCAGCGGCGTCGCAGATGAGGAAGGGGATTCCGGCTCTGATGATATCCCCCATCGTGGTATCTGGAGGTGCCACCCCTTTCATGGCAAAAAGGAGTAAACCGAAGGGCGGGGTTGTCTGCGCCATCTCAAGATTAAGCAGGAAAAGTAATCCGAACCACACCGGGCTGAAGCCAAGATTATAGATGATGGGCATAAATAGGGGAAGGGTAATCATCATCATCGGAAAAGCGCTCATAAATGTGCCCAGAATCAGCAGGATAAACATCATGGCGATGATGACAGCGATAGGGGCCAGCGGCATACTAGTTACCCACGACACCAGCTCTCGGGCAGCCCCGGTATAAGCCAGTATTTGGCCGAAACCCTTAGCGCCGGAGATGATGAGAAGAGCCATGACCGTAATCCTTAGTGTCGTTAGAAAGGATGACCTCAGCAAATCCCAATTCAGCTTTCGATATGCGGCGGCCAGTATGATGCCGGCAAGCACTCCCATGGCTGCTGCCTCTGATGGGGCAGCCACACCCAGGAAGATAAGCCCGGTAACCATAAACACAATGAAACCTAACGGCAACACATACTTCGCCGTGTCTCTGAGTTTCTTGAATAGGGGTGTGGGGGTTACATCATAGGCAGGCGCTATAGAAGGCTGGAGCCAGCATCTACCGATGACATAGGTGGCATAAAATACGGCAATAATCAGTCCGGGAATGACGCCGGCAATCAAAATCTTGCCGATAGATACCTCAGCGATAGAAGCCCAGAGGACCGCCAGGGCGCTGGGAGGAATGAGCATGGCTAACCCGCCGCTACCCATAATCGGTCCGATGCTCATCGGCTTTTTATAGCCGCGCTTCTCCATCTCCGGTATCAGTGCGTCCCCCAGCATAACCGTAGTTGCCAAAGAGGAGCCGCTCATAGTTGAAAACATGGTCGCCGCGCCTACCGCCAGCAAACCCAGACGCCCGGGCAAACGCCCCATCCATTTCTCAATGGCGTCAATGGCGCGTATCGCCATTCCTGACCGGAACAGCACTTCCCCGAGCAGGATAAACATGGGTAACGGCAGTACCATAAAGGTAGCTACGGAACCCCACATGCTGTAGCTAAGCTGGCGCAGACCATCACCGCCGCCCCAGAGTAAAGCCACCCCCACGATATTGACAAGCATGAAAGCAAAGGCAACCGGCAATCCGCTTGCCATCAGGATTGCCAAGCCGCCGAAAATTATCAGGAGAACTAACGGCCATTCCAATAGTTTTTACCCCCCTTTAAACTCGCAAGATTTCTTCAATAGTCGTCTCTCACTTATCTAGAATAGCTCTTTGTTTGGAGATGTTCGCAAGCTCCGTAGTGTCCACAAGACGAGCTCTTAGCCAGCATCACTTGCTTCCTCGGCTATTCTCTCTTTTTCTCCCCAGGAAAGCTCTTCCTCGGATGGCTTTCTCCAACTCTGGTAGTATCCATGCGCCCGCCACAGGAACTGGATGGATAGGACAAAGAAGCTTACCGGTAGAACAACCATCAAGGGCCACATAACAATATCCATGGTCTTTTCAGCCATACTGGTGCCTCTCTGAAAATGATACAAGGTACTCCCGGCACTGTACCACATGATAATCAGGCAGATGACGGCGCCGACAATCGAGGTAATGGTAGTCACGGCTGCCCGTCTTCTGGCATTAAGCAGGTTGAGCACTATGTCCAGTGAGACATGCCCCTCTTTTTTTAGCACCCAGGCAGCCGCCACGAAGGTAACGAACATCATAATATATTCAGCGGTTTCCATCACCCAGAATATCGAGTTATTAAGCACATACCTGGCGATAACTTCAGCGCAAACAGACAAGAAGGCGAAGGCGATGAGAGCCGCCGACAAATAAGCCAGGAAGTTAACGATGCGACTAAAAACATTACTAATTTTTGCTGGCAATCCTCTTCCTCCTACTCACTATTGAGGCTACAGGATAAAGCGTGGAGGAGGGCACAAATCACCCTCCTCCTGCCTTGAACGATAGACATATAAACTTTGCTGCCTTCGGTTGACTGCCTATAGTTACTGGAGCGTTGGGTAATCCTTGACATTCTCCTCAATAATTCTCTTCATCTTGCCACCAAGCTCTGGTGACTCATCTAAGATCTTTTCCCACGTCAGCTCGTAAGAAGCCTTCAGAAGCCGCAGGCCAGCATCCGGTGACAGCTTGATCTCCTGCATACCCCCTTCAATGAACATCTTTAAGTATTCTTCATATAGCGGCACCGTCTTATCCGCCCAATCGGCTTCGATTTCCGCAATGGCCTCGTTTATCCAGTCTTGGTACTGTTTAGGAAGTGAATTCCAGGCATCCAGGTTAAACCAGATACCGCAGGACTGCTGGAGAAAGCCAGGAGAAACGTAGTACTTGGTAACCTCCTCCAAGCCATAGTTGAAGAATTGGGGATGCAGCGGGTAGGCAAAGCCATCAATTAACCCCCGTTCCATGGCGGTATAAATCTCCGGTGCCGGGTGATAGACAACAGTGGCACCAAAGGCTTCCAGGAGGGGACGCATGCCTCCAGAGGCACGCATTACCATCCCTTTAAGGTCTTCAGGCTTGTCAATGACTTTGTTGAGGTATACCAAGTTCGCCTCTATCCAGTTACCTGATTCCATGCGCATTATCAAGTGCATATTCCCTTCCCTGTGAAATGCTTCGTTCAGAAGGTCATGTATCCCGGTCTCTCTCATTTCTTTGGCACTCATGTTGGTAACGTCCATAACACCAGCTTCCGGTATGACCCCTTTCATAAAAGCTCCCGATGTCATTAATACATCAAAGATAGAGCCAACCCCCAATGCAACGGGTTGCTCCATCAGTGGGACCACCTCAGAACCACCGACAAAATCGAATTTTATTAACCCGTTTGACTTTTTCTCAATCCGGTTAATCATGTCCCATCCGGGAGCTTGCTGAGTCTCAATCACCGTCGGTAGCGAGTTCCACACCGCTATCTGCAACTCAATCGGTTCCAGCTTAGGTGCCGGAGCAGGTGCCGGAGCAGGTGCCGGTGCCGGTGCTGGTGCCGCACAGGCACCAATCAATAACGACACTACCATTACTATTGCAATAAGTAACCATACAATTTTCTTCATTTAGATTATTCTCCTTTCTAATTTAATCTTTGCGATTTCATTTTGATCTTTGTCAAGCCATTTCCACCCCCTTTGCCACCTGAGAAATCAGGTGCATATTAAACTAAACTGCACCTGGTGTATGGGAGTAAGAATAAAGCCCCCGGGGCTTTTTTAAGCAGACGCATTCCCCGACTCGGCCATTTATCCTTCTTTCCCTGGGCACTTTTGATAAACAAAAGCTATCACATGAATAGGGATTTTGTCAATAGGCTAGTCGATTTTTAATTCAACAGAGCAGAATGCGCAGAAATGCAAACATAATGCTCATTGTAGATGTGATTGATAGACCATTAGTTCAGTTATTAAATAAGGAGGATTTGAGATAAACTGTTGACATTGGTGGCTACACGGGCTATCGTCTTCCTAAGACATTTATAAGAGGGTATAAAATGAAATGTGAAAATTCGGGGTACGCAATTCTGACTGACGACCAGGTAAAGGAGATTCATGAGCGTTCTCTGGACCTGCTTGAACAAGTTGGTATTTGGGTGAGGTCACAGCGGGGGCTTGATATTCTGCAAAGCGCCGGGTGTAAGCGGTAGAGGACTTGAACCTCTGACCCCCTGCGTGTAAAGCACTCTTGCTAAAAGGCGGAGGCCGCTTGCCTCCTTTTTGGCTATTATTTTACGCCTCAGGTATTGAATAAGTCAATATTATTTACTAATAAGGGGGGAGCCATATCAGCTCCCCCTTTTATTATCCTATGGTCGGGGTGGCCGGATTCGAACCGGCGACCACCTGAACCCCATGTAGCTAGTAGAAAAGGCGGAGGCCGCTTGCCTCCTTTCAACATAAGCAAATTACACTATGGCATAAAACACTAACAAACAATGGAGATGCTTTTATATCTCTCCCTTTGGTAAATATGTAAATACGATAGTTACTCCTTACCTTTGTCTATTACCCTGATGTTGTCCGTACCTTTAAATGAAGTCCCATCAAGTTCTCCGGTAATGACTATCTCGACTTCATCTCCCACTTCAAGTTTAGCTTGAACTGAAGCTCTATCAAACTTAACCATCAGGTCTGGGATACCGTCGTCATCGCAGTCTCCGAGTCCCGTAGGTTTCAATTCTGCTTCGACATCACCGTTGAGCATAATTGTGGAGACATCAATATTCGCCACATCATAGTTCTCTTCTAGTTCTATATAGCAAGTTATCCATTTACCTTTGCTGTTCAGATTTAGAGTATTTGGTTCTATATCAACGGTTGCTTGAATCTTTTTCCAGCCATCCTGATTAGTCCAAGGGAAATAATCCACTCCGCCTCCAAATTCATAAGGAACATCAACAAAGCCGTCACTGTCATCATCTGGCGTAGTCCAGTTGTTCCAGTAGTTACCACCGATTGGTTTGGCTAAATTAAATACGTTGTTCTGGCCACCCCCCATATACACCTGCCATGTCAAGTTGTCTATAAAGTTGTTGTTGTAAACCTCATTGTTATTGTTGCTGGATAAAGCAAGGAAAATTCCCGCCCTGCTGTTATTGGAGATAGAGTTGCCTGTGAAAGTATTTCCATTGGAAGAAGATAGGTTGATTCCATGCTGCCCGTTGTTAAAAATCATATTGTTTGAAAAGTTACTATCATTGGTAGATATCAAGGTCATTCCAGTTCTGGTGCTAGCGTTTATACTGTTACCCACGATGTTAATATCTGTAGAAGACTCGACTTTTACGCATTCACGAAACGCACCAAAGATGTTGTTGTCCACTAGGCTAATATCACTGGAATTAAGGATGTAGACACCTTCCCTCCCATCGTTCTTGATGGTAAGATTTTTGATAATAACGTTGCTTGTCGCTTGGATATTAATGACAGGGGACACGCTCATGGCTTGAACGATAGTAGTGTTTCTATCCTCGCCTTCTATAGTCAACGCCTTGTCTATAATTAGATTCTCATCATATGTTCCTGAGCGTATAAATATTGTATCACTGAGAGAGGCAGCATCTATTGCTTGCTGGATTGTAGGATAATCAGTTGGAACCTCTATAGTGGCCGCTTTAATAAATTTAGCAAATCCTATGTTGGTCGTAATGAGACACAAGGCCACTAAAAACAAAACGTAGATAAGCCTCTTCATAATTGTGTCACCTCCGTCTTGTTTAATGTTATCAACGCTTCCAAGGCTGAACGCAATGTAATACTATACATAACACAATATGAAAGTCAATGGATTTTTCGTTAAGATTTCATAAATTACTATAATTTTTAAAGCTGGATTTAACTAAATATCTGAACCCCATGTAGCCCGTAGAAAAGGCGGAGGCCGCTTGCCTCCTTTTCAAATATAATTCTACATTTGTTTCTTACTTAGCGGCAATCAACGAACCGATAATATGTCGTTATTGGAGCATCTTCACCATATCTAGGTCGAACTTCATCTCTTGTTTTATATATTCCCTTCCAAGGACTACTGAAATCATTTTGTCCCCGGTTTTATCTACCAGAAAATACCGTGTACGTTCAGCTGGATTCTTTGGTTTTATTACCTGTAATTTCATCTGATTGCCTTTCGCATCCCGCACCTCTTCTCCATGCTTCAAGGCGATATCCCAACACACTATTGTGGTGACTGGCTTGAAGGAGTGGTTGAATTGGGAATGTAACACGTCCGCGAATCTAATGAATCTACTTTCCGCAGAAGGTTGTTCTTCAATCTCGTGTTCTATTATTACAGGGCTCTCCTCTTTAATTATCTTTTCTTCCATAGGCTCCGGTGGGGGAGAGAAATATTTCTCTATTTTCCAGAATAGGAATATTATAAGATAAGCAAGTCCAACCCCTGCCGCAATCACTCCCAACACTGACACAATCCAAAGCCAAATAGGTAACTGTATCATTCGTTAACCTCTCTTACAAGTAAAATACCTAACCCTACCTCAAGGATAAGATTCTTCGTTTCAGCCAGCATCTCTCAAATACAGTGTTGCTTTTCTTCACTACGTGTCACACTGTGACCGCAAATATTCCTACATCACTTCTCTTACGGCACTCCTGAAGCGTTCGAACTCACCACGGGTAACATAATCTTCCCGTAGTTTTGCATCTTTATCCGTAATAGCTTCTATAATAGCTGCTTTATGCTCCTCAAACTCATTTCGGGGAACGCACCCCTCACGGTTCTTTGCTTCTTCAGCCTCTATAGCAGCCTTTAATGCTTCTAAATCACTCATAGAAACTAATCCCTCTCGGTTCTTCGCCTCTTCAGCTTCTATAGCAGCCTTTAATGCTTCTAAATCACTCATAGAAACTAATCCCTCACGCATCCTTGCCCCTTCAGTTTGCGTATCTTTCCTCAGCCTTTCAAATTCGCTTTTCATCATGGTTATTTGGGCATTAGTTTCATCTTGGCCGATTTCCAGACCTGCGGCCTCAATGAAATTAGCAAATGCCGTCATCATGCTTTTAAAGCTATGCTTAAAATCGTCAAACTCCTTCATCGGTGCAGACATAGTTACTTTTTTCTCACTAGTAATGAGATTTACTTTGGCAATGCTACTTTCTTCTATCGTTTCTTGCTGAAACTCAGTCTCCTCGGCATCCACTGGGTTCAAGTTAGTACCTTCACCTTGTGTATCTTCTTTTCTTTTAGCCATAATTACTATCCTCCTTCAAAGCGCGAATTAATCCGCCACTCCAGTGGCATTAATATACACCTCAAATAGTTTATTGTCAAGAAGCTTTAACAAAAAGGGGAGCAATATTTGCTCCCCTTCTGACCTATTGCGTGTAAAGCACTCTTGCTAAAAGGCGGAGGCCGCTTGCCTCCTTTCTGGTAAATAGTTAATCTGTGGGATAATTATATTTAATAATTTTACACTTTACACCGTTTCATTTCATTAGCGTCTTATTATTATGTTGTCTTTGTATACCCATCTTTCATATAGAAATTTACTCGCGAGTAAAATATCTTTAAGCGACTTATATGGCGATTCATTTAACCTGTTTACACCCAATATCTTTATCACGTCATTTGCGGCTATTGGACCATTAATAGACTGCCCAGATGTATTCGCTCGTTTCAACCACGCACTATCTACAGTAAATTCCCATTGCTCCGCACTATTATCCTTTTTCTCATCCTGAGACGATGCGTCTTCCGGCGGGCTTGCGCTTACAGGTGCATCAGATTTTTCACTCGATATAGTTGTATCATCTTCTTCTAAATCCGGCCAATCTTCTACTCTTGGATACTTCCTCAGGAATTCCTTACCTGCTCCTTCAGGTATTGACATACGAGCTACCACATTTTTATCAAGCTCTCCGTCAATTAATGCGTCGTATTCCATTATTTCATACTTGTCAACTATCCCACGCTGTTTTGCTTCCCTTGCGATACCAGACACATAATATATACCTACATTATAACCAACTAGATAAACGTTTCGAGCACCGTCATTATTGTGCATAGCTGTACGCCTGACATATGGCTTATTTCCTTCGTAATGTAGCCGGTCGGTTATTCCCACAGGCACGATACCCAATCTAATAGTCTCACCAATATGTAGCCATGCTCTCTTTTTAGCTTTTTTTCTATCTTCCGCAATAGTCTTAAGATAGTCAATAAATGATTCAATCTGCTCCAAGTGACTGCGCCTAGTTAACTTACGCGGCGCCCTCCCCGGGTAATCTTTTAGTTCCGGTAATAAAATACGTATAAACAACCCATGTTGTGACAGCAACTCAAGAGTATCAAGATATTTATTAATCTCAGGCGTAATCTCCAATTCCCTCGGTATCACCTTTTGAGTAAAGTAAATTCTGCCCCTTACCGCGTTTCGTTTTTCAAGCAATTCATCAATAAAGTTAATGTCTATCGCCCTCATTAAAGGTCTTGGAATATACTGTCGAGTTTCAGGAAGTAGACATTCACTGCAATATAACAATACTGCCTCAACTATATTACGTTCCTTATCTTCAGCGAAGTCCAGTTTTATATACGCCTTTCCACCCTTAAAAAATATACTTCTGGCTTCCTCTCCCGGTGTCAGCCATTTAACAACAACCTCTTCTTCTACAAATCCAGCGCCCTCTTTACTGAATTCCTTTAGAGCGGTATTTATCTCGCTTTCAATTTCGAATCCAACAGTTCTTCGCTTATAGTAGTTGGGTAAATTCGGGATTTGTCTTAAAATCTTGGCGACTAATTCTTTCGCAGGGTCAGGAGCAGCTTTCCAGATACCATTAATAAGTAAATATAGCCCTGAAATTGTACTTAAAATAGTTCCAAAGAGCATCCTGATGTTTTCCGTCAGTATTGGCAACCAGTCAAATGCCATAGATAGTGACAAGACAAACACTAAAATCCCAATAAGTATCAATGCTAAATATGTCATTGATGACTAACCTTTTACCCAGAACCTTCCTTATTTACTTTCACTCGATTTATAATTAACGACACACTCAGGTTTTTTGCAAACAAATCCCACTTCGTCTTGCGACAGTGGAAATACTATTAACACGTTCTTATAGTCCACTTTGTCACCACAGATAATACAATTGTAAACACCCTTTTCGAATTCATCTTTGACCTCAAGGCTATCTATCAATTCAATGAATTCTTCACCTAATATCGCATCTATTTCAAAACGTTTATCGCTACTCATTCTATTTCCTTACCATCTAAAGACTTGATTCATCTACGTTCTCCAACTCCCGTGTCAGTCATTTTTCCCCACCCTAAACTTTTGCTTAATTACTACAATATAATATAGTATTTGTCAACTAATTATATACTTCGTACTAATAAGGGGGGAGCTAGTTATAGCTCCCCCCAATTTCCTATTATCTTTTCACTTCACCAGCGGTCAAGAATAAAGGCCTTGCCCAGCTTTCAGCAGTACTTGACAGCTTTCATTATCTTCTATTAAAACGCTCCTTTATTAGAGAGTCAATCAAAGTCTCGTCATTAATACTAATCTGTTCCTCTTTTAATACTTCCTTCCACATATATTGAGCTAACTTCAAACCAACTAGAATATCTAGGGCATCTATCGGTGAAGGCCGATTTGGCAATAACTTAAATGCCAAGTTTAAAAACTTTTTGGCCTTCACACTTTGGGTTATTGTGCCTAACTTATATTTTTCCGTAATCATTGCATACCTCCATTTACTTTTAAAATTGCACCAACTCAGTAACTGGCAAACCCACTCTGATAGCGTGCAGGGTTGCCCCGATAAGTCGCCAGTTCATGTAATCTATCCTTTGCTTTAAGTCGGTCAGGCCGTGTATTAGCTCATGCTCACAGTTCGTTATTGATTCACCCAGCTTAAACATCTCCTTGCTGAAACCACACCACTTGCGATAAATCCATTCATATGCATACCAGTAAGAACGCCTACCGGGTTCATCATCGTAAGCTTTAATAAGATACTTAGCGAGATAACAAGCCATGCCCTTAATGGAGTTCACCTTATCAACATGAATCCATACAGCACCTGTAACAGCCTTCCATTGCTGACGTGCTACCCTATAGCCTATATAGTCAAGACGCAAGACAACATGAAGATGCTGGCAGGTATGTTTTTTATTCCATTCTTTCACAATGTAATATTCACGGATAAGACCACGCCTCCGCATCCGCTTGAGAAATTTACGCCAAGCGGTATGTATATCACCCCCAAAACTTTCTGGAGTAGTCAAAGTCAGTACTCGATATTCCCCAGGCATACCTACTCCTAACATAAAACGCTGATATGCTCTCTTAAATTTTCTTTCTCTTTTTTCCTCTTCCGTAAGTAGCCACCATGGTTTTCTCTCCTCATTTACTCTCCGGCCACTTACGCTATTACTATCAAGTATAGGGAGATAAGGAGAGTAATTATTTGATTTTCTTTCCATTGATTCATATGGACCCGCCTTGTAATTGCTGGTAAAAGTAGTAGAATATATGGTTGGGGGAATGAGCAGGTTAGTATTAGGACGGGTCCGACGCCTCCCTTTTATTATTTCTGTCTCACTCCCCCAGCACTTTTTAGATATTATTCTTTCTAGGCCTACCTCCTTTCTTTCCCCAGACCGATGCCATGCCAGGGAAACGCTTTCTTAATACTTCCTGACCCTTCTTGCCTATTTCAGAAAAGTGCTTATTACCACATTTAGCAAGAAGTGCCAAGCCTCCTTTTTTACCTGCTTCATTTACCGAAATACCCATAATTTTACACAATAAAAAGCGGGGAAGATGTAGCATACAACTCCCCCGCTTGGCTTTAAGCCGATGGCTTATGCCACGGGCTTATCATATTATTTTGTAAAAGTCAAGCCGTATCAGGCGTAATCTTTAAAATATACTAAATAATATTTTAAAGATTGTCTTAAATGAATAAGGAGGGCGGGCTAAAGCCCTCCGCCCTCCTTGCTTATCGCTCCGCTTCTCCTAATCAAAATCTGGCTAGTCTTTCTTCTTCAATGACACCCCTTTACCTCAAACCTAGCATATCGGCTGGGCTTGCTTTCTCATGTGCTTTCAGCGCATCTTCCATGCCCAATGTGGCAGTATAACGCCTTACCATTTCCAATTCCGAGTGTCCAAGTAAATATTGCAGGTTAAAGACGTTTTTATCAACCCTCAGGAAATTCAGCGCGAAGGTATGCCGGAAACGATGCACGCTA
>SDBT01009239.1_pt1 | contig 16027 bp, 10 predicted proteins | sample 2277101 | NCBI WGS metagenome assembly SDBT01 (sample SAMN10404973, study PRJNA504765) | marine sediment metagenome | isolation source: marine sediment core GS10_PC15, 103 cmbsf | place: Arctic Ocean: Southern Knipovich Ridge | collected 2010 | reverse complement strand
ATGGTAAAAACCATGTTCTTTCTCGACAAAGCAATTGCTGAACTTACTCCACAGCCATTTTTATCTGCTACAATAGATGATTGTATAGTGCGTGGACTTGATGTAACTAAAGGTGGGGCGATTTATGATTTTACAGGCCCTCAATTAATCGGTTTAGCTACAGTTGCAGACAGCCTTGCTGTAATTAAAAAAGTAGTTTTTGAAGATAAACTCCTTACATTTAAAGATTTAGTTCAAATGCTAACTAAAAATTACAGAGGTGTTTATAATGGTAGAAAAGGAACAGAGTGGAGAGAAATATTCATAAATAAGGTTCCAAAATTCGGAAATGATGAGGATTATGTTGATAAAATAGCCATAGATATTGCACAATTTTATTGTGAAGAAATTGCAAAACATAAAAATTTTCGAGGTGGGATGTATAACCCTGGAATTTACTCAACAACCTTTCATTTAGCATTGGGTATTTTTACAGCGGCTTCGGCAGATGGTAGAAAAAAAACAGAACCTCTTTCCAATGGTCTTGGTCCAACAAGTTATATGGACAAAAAAGGACCCACTGCTATTCTCAATTCAGTTAAAAAGCTCAGAAATGATTTGATGACTAATGGAAACTCATTAATTTTAGCATTTCATCCAAATACATTAAAAAATGAGATTTTCTTACCTCTTATTCAAGCTTTTTTCAAAAAAGATGGTGGTTATCAGGTACAATTTAATGTTGTTGGCAAAGAAACTCTTTGTAAAGCTCAAAAAAATCCCCGTGAGTACAGTGGTTTAGTTGTAAGAGTTGCGGGGTATTCTGCATACTTTTCAGAATTATCAAAAAGTGCTCAAGATGAAATTATTGCTAGGACAGAATATTAAATCTGACTTATTGCTATAGTCTTTATTTTCTATTATTGAAGCTACTTAAAAACTGATTCTTTCAAGAAGAATCATAAATTATTTTTAGATATTTTGATTTAAATATTTATAAGTAAGTTTAAAATAAAAGGGCCTGTAGATTAGTGGAAGATCGCTTGGTTCGCAATCAAGAGGTCACGGGTTCAATTCCCGTCAGGTCCATTAAAATTTATAAAATTTTATCAATACATTTATGTACAAATAATATCTGGTTAAACTTTAATAAAATACAAAATATTATACATTTTTATAATAAATTACCTTCTAAATGTGATTTAAAATGACAAAAGAACCTATTTTTCCAAAACAATTTAAATTCAAAGAAGTACAAAAGAAATTGGTAAGTTATTGGGAAGAACATAAGATTTTAAGCTTGATTTGCATTCAAGAGGTCGCGGGTTCAATTCCCGCCGGGTCCACTTATGGCTAAAGGGAAAGAACCATTGTTTAACCTCATAATCATTCAGAACGTTAATCTTAAATTAAAAATTTCATTAAATTTGATTAAATATGATAGATTTTAACAATTTATCAAGAGTACATGAACCCAAGAAAATCGAAAAAGGTATATATGAATGGTGGGAATCGCAAGGGTATTTTCGACCTGAAAAACAACGTGAATTAGGTTTAGTGGAAGAAAATGGACCCCGTTTTTGCATTACACTTCCTCCCCCGAATGTAACTGGTGTTCTTCATCTAGGACATGCGATAGTCCTTACTCTTGAAGATCTTATGACACGTTATGAACGCATGAAACAAAAAGAAACCTTATTTCTCCCAGGAACAGACCACGCAGGAATAGCAACCCAAAATGTAGTAGAAAGAGAATTAGCTAAAAAAAAGATTTACAGGAAAGAAATTGGCCGAAAAAAGTTTTTAAAAGAAGTATGGGATTGGACAAATAAATGCCAAAATATAATATTAGGCCAATCCAGAAGTATGGGAGCCTCTTGTGATTGGAATCGTATTAGATTTACTTTAGATGAAAGATATCATAAAGCAGTGATAACAGCATTTAACCGCCTCTATAAAAAGGGATTAATATATAGAGGAAAATATATGATAAATTGGTGTCCTGGAAGGTGTGAATCTGCGATATCAAATTTAGAAGCCGAATCTGAAGAACATGAAAGTTATTTATGGTATTTAAAATATCCAATTATAATGGATAGATGGAAGGGGCCAAAAGAAGAATGGGCATCTGGTAAATGGGCGGAAGGTGCGACAGAATTCATAATATTAGCTACAACTCGACCTGAAACATTATTAGGAGACACTGCAGTTGCTATTGCACCAAACCATCATGAGTTTTCTAAATATGAGGGCAAAACTGCAGCATTACCCGTACTCGGTCGTAAAATACCTATATTTAAAGATTCATATGTAGATCCTAAATTTGGAACAGGTGCTTTAAAAATTACCCCTGCTCATGATCCAAACGATTATGAAATTGGAATTAAATATAATTTAGAAGCGATCACAGTTATAGATAAATCTGGTAAGATGGTTCCAGAATATTCCGGAAAATATGCAAATATGGATCGGTTTGAATGTAGAGATGAGATTATTAAAGATCTAGAAAAAGAGGGTTTATTAGAAAAAATTGAACCTTATTCCCATGCAGTAACTCATTGCCAACGATGTAATACTATAATTGAGCCACGAATTTCAACCCAATGGTTTGTTAGAACCAAAACCCTCGCAAGGGAGGCCATGGATGCTGTAAGAAGTGGAAGAACAATGATGATTCCTGAAAGAGAAGAATTGCGGTTCTATCAATGGATGGAAAATATAAGAGATTGGTGTATCAGTCGTCAATTATGGTGGGGACATCAAATTCCAGTGTGGTATTGTTCAAATGGACATGAAATCTGTGAAATGGAAGAACCTAAACGATGTCCTACTTGTAATGATGAAACTCTGAAGCAAGATGAGGATGTTTTAGATACTTGGTTCTCTTCTGGTTTATGGCCATTTGCAACCTTGGGTTGGCCAAATCTGGAGAGTGAAGATTTTAAAAGATATTATCCCAATAATATTCGGGAAACTGGCGTTGATATTCTATTCTTCTGGGTTGCTCGAGAAATGATGTTAGGATTAGAATTAACTAAACAATCACCTTATCGAATATGTTATTTCCACGGGATTATTCGCAATGATCAAGGTAAAAAGATTAGTAAATCCATGGAAAACATTGAGCAATATGATCCATTAAAAATTATCGAAAAATATGGAGCGGACTCATTAAGATTTACATTTATTGTAAATACAATACCAGGGAAAGACTTAAACCTGGGGAAGGGGCTTCTTAAAGCCTCAAAAAACTTTTGTAATAAGATCTGGCAATCAACAAATTATATTTTGGGTAATCTGGATAAAACAGAAAAGATTGAACGATTTTCGGGTTTAAATCAAGTGGAAAAGCTTCACATTGGAGACCGTTGGATTCTTTCACGATTAAACAAAATGATCAAGAAGGTAAATAATTATTATGAAGAACTTAGTTATATAAATGCTGCTCGATCCATACGGTCATTTTTTTGGGATGAGTTTTGTGATTGGTATATCGAAATTTCTAAAATTCGGATTTATGATGAAAATGAACGAGATAAGATAACTCCAATATCTATTTTACTTTATGTCTTAGAAATAACACTACGTCTCCTCCATCCCATCATGCCCTTTTTAACTGAGGCTTTATGGCAAACATTACCCGAAACAATAAAAGATGGACCTGCTTTAATTGTAGCAAAATGGCCTGAGTTTGACGAATCATTAATAGATGATATACTTGATCAAGATTTTGATTTAGTCACATCATTAATTCATGGAATTAGACGTGTAAGAAAGGAGTTTAATATAAAACCTGGTTTGAAAATACCTTTAATTATACAAGCTGGTGATAACCGAGAATTAATTGAAAATACAACTTCAGAAATTATCGCCTTATCTCACATAGATCAAAATCAATTTAAAATTGATGAAACTGATGTACCTAAACATTCTGCTCGAATTATCCTTCAAGGAATAATAATATATCTTCCATTAAAAGGAATAATTGATTTAAAAATAGAAATTGAGCGCATTTCAAAGCAAATTAAATTAATTGAGGAGCAAGCACAAAAAAGCGAAAAAAAATTGAGTGGACCTTTTAGCCAACGAGCAAACCCAGAAATAGTTCAAAAAGAGAAAGACAAACTAAAACAATTAAAGGAAAGAAAGGAGATCCTCAAAGAACAGCTTGAAATTCTACGTTAAAACAAGACAAAGAATAATTAAAACATTTTTTTGAAGATTCAACTATAATATTATATTTCTTCATTAACGTATTAAGAGAATAAACTTAACTTTCACTACGACCAGGGTGTTTATTAGACGATTCTGGCTCAATTCCTAATTGAGTAACCATGATATTTTTCATCTCTCTTATATCTTTAGGTAAGCCAAACATATCAGCATATTTATCTGTTGTGGTTAATTCTTGAGATCTCCCTTTTTTTATAGCATTTATGAACTGATTATCTAAAAGATACTTAACGTGCTCATATGCTCCACTACCTCTTATTTTAATTACCATAGATTTTAATATAGGTTGTTTTAATGCTATGATTGTTAATGTTCTTAAATATCTTTCAGCAATAGCACCCCCTTTGGCGAATTTAGAGACCTTTTCTACATATTCTGGTTTTAAAGCCAGTTGATATGCTTCACCAACTTGATTAATTACTAAAGCTCCAGATCTATCTAGATAATCAAATACAAGCTCATTAACTAATGCTTCAACGTCTTTTTTAGGTAATTCCAATTTATTCGATATTTCTTCTATTGTTAAAGGGCTACCTGCTGCATAAAGAGATGCTTCGATTAGATTTCGATGAAAATCTCTTACTTGTTGTTTTGATGTCTCTTCATTTAATTCTTGGCTTCCAGTTGAGGTTTCCATCAACTGTTTTTTTATTTGAACTTCCTCATTTAAATCTTCATTATTTTTTTCCTCTACAAGATCTTCTTCTGCAAGATCTTCAGATAATTCATCCGGTTTTTCAAAATTAATCATTTTTTCATTATGTATTTCTTTAAAACCTTCATCTGCTTCATCTTTATTTTTGTTTTCACAGTTTTCTCCCAAATTTTCCTCTCTTTCGTTCATTTTCATTATTTAAAACCATAATTTTTATTTAATATTAATAGAAATATTTTGAAAATCGTCATCTTGAGATAAAGTGAGTTTATTTCCAGTTGATAAAAACATTAACGCTAAAAACATTTTTACTAAAGAAAATTTTCTACCTATACTACCTTTTTCTTCATTCTTAATGATATTTAATAATTCATAGAAACTAGTTTCTTTATTATTTAAGCTAATCGTAGCTTTTATTCGATTATACCACGATTTATGTAATTCTTCTACTGTTTGCTCTTTACCACTAATATGTTTTAAAAGTTCTTTAGGTAATTGAGCTTTAGATTTCATTTGTATTCTTTGTTGTTTAACTTCCTCTCTTCTCATCCTCCGTCTTTTTAACTTTTCTTTTTTCTGCATAACTTCTATTATCGCAGATCTCATAGCATCGAATAATTCATCTTTTGTAGCAATTTGCAGTTTAGGTTGAATCGGTTGAAGTAGTGTTTTTGGTATTGATCTTGAATGTCTTTGTCGAAAGCTTTCCAATTCTTCTTTCTTTTGAATTTGTTCTTCTTGCCTAATAATACTCGAAATTTTGTAATGATGTAAGCTTGCTGAAGTCTTAAGAGCAATTCCTGAAATCTTATAATTAATTAATTCTTCGTTTAGCATCTTATTAAAAAAACTATCAACCAAACTTGATAGGTCATAAAAAGCAATTTCAGATTCTTTTGCAATTTCAGTATCTAATAGACTTGAAAACGGGGGTTTTTGCCAAAATTTCAATTCTGTTTTTTCTTTTCTCATTAAAGCCAGGTCTTCCTCTTCTTCAAATTCTGCAATCAATTCTTCTTCCAATTCTTCTGGTTCTTGAGTTTGATCTATGAATTCAGGATGAGATACAACCTTTTGTAGTAAATCAATTATTTCTTTTTTTTTAGATTTTGTAGGGATTTTTATACGATTTTTAGAAGCAAACTCTCTTAATTCCTTTACAGTCCTTTTGTTAAAATTATAATTTTGTTCCGGTTTCTGTTCTTCAGGAATCTTCATTCACCATCTTATTGAAATTAGTTAATTAATTTTCTGTCAAACTTGGCTAAACATCTTCAATCTCTAAAATACGTTTTGCTTCTTCTTCTAAGTCTACGCTAAAAATGTCAGTGATACCGCTTTGTTGCATAGATACGCCATATATCCTATCCGCATTTACAATGTTCTCCTCTCTATGACTTATTACAAGGAACTGAGCTTGAGTTGAAAACTCCTGGATCACTGTGCTTACACGGTGGACATTAGGGCCATCTAAGGCCGCATCGATCTCATCCATAACATAGAATGGTGCCGGATAAAATTCTTGCACTGCAAAAATGAACGAGAGAGCAACTAAAGTTTTTTCACCTCCACTTAAAATCTCCAAACTTGAAATCTTCTTTCCCCGAGGTCTAGCTTCAATACTTATACCTCCTTCAAAAGGTCTGTCTGGTCTATCGAGTATCATTTTAGCTGAACCACCTGGTGATAATTTTTGAAATATCCGTGAAAATTCTCTATTAATTTCATGGTACGATTTCATAAATGTTCTGGTTTTTTCCAACTCGATTTTATCAATAGCATCGAGAATTGATTTTCTCTCTCTTTGAATGGTTTGCCGTCTCATATCAATTTCATCAAATCTTTCTTTTACAACGTCGTATTGTTCAATAGCTTTTAAGTTAACTGGCTCGAGTGTTTTTTTATTCTTAGTTGCCTCTAGAACATCTGATTGTAATTCTGCTTCTGAAAGATCAGCAGTTAGGGGAGGTAAAAAACCATATTCTTTAGAACGTTGGAATAACGTTTCTATTTGATCAGTACACATGATCTTTTTAGAATCAAAATTATTAATTTTAGAATTTTCCATCGAAAGATCTGATTTTAAATCAGTAACAACTTTTTGATACTGTTTTTGCTTTTTCCAGGATTCATCCTTTTCTGTAATAAATCTATTGAGTTCTTTTTGTTTTTCATCTTTCTTGGTATTTTCTTTATTTAATTCTTCTTTGAATTGTTCTAATTCTTTTATTAATGATTCAACTTGTTCTTTAGTGTCTTTAATATCTTGCCCTAATCCAATTATCTTTTGATCTCTTTCTTTATTTTTATTTAATTCATTTAATTTTCCTTGAGATTTCTGTAAATCTTTATTTAATTTATTTAATTTCTCTTGAACTGCTTTTTGCGCTTCTAATTCTGTAATTTTTTCATTTCTTAAAGAATCAATTATTTCTTGTTTATTGTCCACATTTTTTTGGATTTTAGCCTCTTGAGAATTTAATTCTTCTATATTTTTTGAGCTAAGTTCAATTTTTTTATTTGATTCAATAGCTTCTTTTTCAATTTCTTCTATCGAATTGATGATTCTCATAACATTTTCTAATGCTCTCAAACGATCCATAGTTTCTTCGAGTATTATATTCTCTTTATCGATTTCTTTTCTTAAATGTTCAGTTATTTCCCAAAATTTTTCTTTTTGTTGATTAAGTAAGTCAATGTCTCTCTGCAATAAATTTTCTTCAGTTTGTAAATTTTTTATACTTTCTTCTGTATTCATTCTAAGACTTTTCTTTTCTTCAATTGTGATGTTCAATTTCTGGATGTTTTTATCAATTTCTGTAATATTATCAAATAAACTCTGAATTCCATGTAATTCTTGTAGTTTTTCTCGTAATTTCTCTAAATCTTTTTGTTTTTTATCAATATCATTTTGAGTTTTAGAGATATTATCCCAATATGAGTCTTTTAATTTTTTTACTTTTTCAACCTCTATATCTAGGTTATCTTTTTCTTTTTGCCTACTAGTTATAATCTCTTGTCGTTCACTAATTTCTATTTCTGCATTTTTATTTCTTTCATTTAATTCAAGATTTCTTTTATTAATTTCATCGAGTCTTCGTTTAAATGTTAATAAATTTTCTGAATAATGCTTTTTCTGAATATTAACTTCAGTAAGTTTTCTCTCAATTTTATTAAAGTCTTCAGTTTGAGAATTAATATTTTCTGAAATTTCTTCAAATTGTTTGTATAATTCTTGACTTTTAGACAAAGTTAATTTTCTTAAAGAAAGATAGACATTTTGAAGAATTTCCATTAGATCTTGAACAAAACTATCAAATGTTGATGTAGACTCTTGTACTTCCACGTCAGCTGATTCTTTTACCTTTTCTATTAGTTGACCTATCGTTGTATCAGCATTATCTGTAAATAACTTAAGTGTTTGCGTGATAGAATTGAGCATTCCTGACATTCCATTAGATTTTTCAACGTTTTCTCCAACATCTTCAATAGTTTTCATTATATCTATTATATCTAAAATATATTTTTTAAAATCTTCCGCAGATGATTCTATTGCTTCTGCATTAGATTGTTGAATATTACTTTTTATGGATTCCACAGAAATATTAATGTTTTGGGTAAGCATATTTAAAATCTGAAGAATTCCAGTAATATCCTTTGCATTTTTCTCATACTCTATTTCTGAGGTTTCAATTTTTTTTGTAAGGTTTTCTTTTTCTTTCGAGAGTTCTTCTAAACGTCTTTGAATATTTTCTTTCTTAATATTTAATTTTTCTGATTCTGTTTCTAAGTTTGAGACATTCTTACTTAAAGTATTAACTTGTAATTCTAGATGATTTTTTTCTCGGTCTAACTTTATTAATTCTTTTTTAAGGATTTTTAATTCTGTATTGATACTATCAATTTTTGCATTGTTATCATTACTCTCAGAATCGCAAGAATATTTTTTCAAATTTAATAATTCTAAATTTTGCTCGTTTTTCTTATAATTTGAATTTTCTTCCCGTAATTCGTTTTTTAAGTCATTAAGATTCTTGTTTATATTATCATTTTCTCTTAATAATTCTTTTACTACTTTCTCAGTATCTCTGCCTTTACTTAATTCTTCAATTTTTTTTTCGATAGTTATTTTTTTTTCATTTAATTCCCCTATATTACTTTTATTCATAGCGATTTCTGTATTCAATGATGATAATGTAGATTGAAAATCTGTTAGTTTTGAATTAAATTGATTTTTTTCTACTTGAAGGCTGTTAATTTTGTTCTCTAAATCTTTTTGTTTTTGATTTTCTTCAGAAATTTTGACTTTGAAGTCATCAATTCGTTTTCTGATTTTAGTTTCTTCCTTTTTTGTTATTTCAATAGCTTCATCTACACTCTCAGCATCTTTTTTTAATTTATTTAACTCGATTTCCAATTTTTCCTTCTTTTCTTCATTCTTTTTTATATTTCCTCTTAACACTTTAATTTGAGCTTTATTAGATGAAACATTTTGTTGTATATTAGAAATTTCTGCTTTAAAATCTGATTTTTCATCCTCATTGTTCTTAATTTTAACATCAAATTCAGTTTGGTTTTGCTGTCTTTTTTCTATTTCTTTTTTAGCATCTTCAATGTGTTTTTCACGTTCAGAGATTTCATTTTTCACTCCTTCTATTAAAGAATCAAAAGTCTGTCCTTCCTCAAGCTCCATTTGTTTGCTTTGAAGAGTTTGAATTTCTCGAGTTAATTTTTCAATTGATTTTTTGTCTAGATTCAATGTAGTTTGACTTGAAGATATTTGAGTTTTTATTTGCGTTATATTTTCCGTTATTACTTCTCTTTCCTTTTCCTTTTCGATAATTGTTTTTTGAATATTATCCATAACGAGCGCTTCTTGTTTTAGAATATCTTCCTGTCGATTAATTTTCTCCTTCAATTCTTCAATTATTTTAGATGAATAGTCAATTTTCCTCTCTAAATCATCTTCTTCTTCTCGTAATTTTGAAATTTTCAAAGCAATTAATTGAGAATTTAAAAAATTTATTTTTTCATCTAATTCTTTCCATGCTAACGCATCGTTTTTCTCTTTTTCAACTTTTTTAAGCTGATTAGAAACTTCTTTAAAGATTGCTTCGAATTGTCCTAGATCTCTTTCTGCTTTTTCTAATTCCTTTAATGTAGCATCTTTCATTTCATCATATTTTTGAAGGCCTATCAATTCCTCTATAAATTTTCTACGGTTTTCAGCATTCATATGTGTTAACTCAACAATTTTTCCTTGGAGGACAAATTGATTACTACCATCAGGATCAATATTAGCTACTGCCAATGCATTAAGTATTTGTTGGCGGGTAGCTTTTTTCCCATTCATTTTATAACCACCACCACCACCTTTTTTGATAGTGCGCGTTATTTCAAACGTATCTGTACCTCCGGGAAAAATATTTTCAGTATTATCAAAATATAAAGTAACTGCCGCCCTTTGAGAAGGATTTTTTCCTCTTGAACCTGCAAATATAAGATCCTCTAAACTTTTAGCTCGCATGGTTTTTTTGGATAATCTACCTAAAGAAAAACAAAGTGCATCAATAATATTAGATTTACCTGCGCCATTCGGACCTACAATACAGGTAAAACCACTTGAAAGTTTAATGGTGACTGTCCGATCTCCAAAAGATTTGAATCCACTCATGGAAATTTTTCTAATATAAGTCAAAACTTATCTCCAATCTTCTTTAATTATTTAAAAAAATAGAGTGATTATATCTATATATATAGTAGGTATCTTAAAAAAAAAAACTTTTCTACATTTTCTGTTTTTAATTATTAACTCTAATTGATCTATTTTACAATGTGTTGAAGTAAACAAATAAAATTTTAAAAAAATTGTTATTGGTTAAAAATCGTATCAATTATAACCTGTAATTGTTTAGGATTTATTAATATGAAATAAAATTCGCTATTTATTGCATTGTGATGCTTATAAGTATCTAATTCGGTTTTTATTCTTTTTGAAGGTTTTATAATCCCAATATTTATCAAATCTTTAATTAATTTCTGGAATTCGTTAATATTTTTTTTAAACTCTAATGCTTCACAAGAAATATCATATAATTCATGTAGTTTTTTAAAAGAAATATAATAATTCCTAAAATTCATAAAATAATTCGAGAGATTATCCAAGAATATAACCGTTAGAATATCTTCCTCAGAAATATAATTTAACATACTAATTTCATCCGAGATTTGAAAAGTATCAAAATCATTCTGACAAATATCTAATAGTTCATATTGACTAATTGGTGTTTTATATTTTAATAATGGATAAAGATCCCGGAGAATTTCAATTCCTTTTCCTGGAACAGGAACATACTGCTCACAAATTAAATCTGTTATATAATAGATTAGTTCCTTATCAATTTCATGGGAAAAACTTAATAAGACTCTCTGGTTTAGAATAGAATAGAGTTCTTTATATGAGAAAAAATTTAGTTTCTTTTTGAAATCAAATTCAGAAAATATATCCATTGTTGTTGGTCTTATTGACTTGCTCACTGTGGATATAAGAGTTATGTTTGTATCTTTCCCCAATAGCAAAAATTTATTAATAATTTCGGGCTCTAAATACTCCATATTATTAAAAACTAGAAATAAATGATTATCATTTTTTTGACATGCTAATTTAAAAATATTCCATAAATGAGAGATTTTTGAATTAAGGATAGAAGCAAAATCAAAATTTAGATTTGATAGGTTATTTATTTCAGCTAGTAAGGAAAAAATCAATTCTTCAAGATTTTTTTCATTACAATCAATACAGATTTTATTTATTTTCATGTAATCTTTATTCTGTGAAAAAAGATCATTTATCACCTTATTTACTATAGATTTTTTCCCAATTCCTGTAATTCCTTGATATAATATGTTGAGACAAAATTTATCAGAAAGAGAATCACTTAAAATCGAAAATAATGATTTTTCTTCTTTTTTTCTATACAATAAGCGAGGTGGGATATAATTTGGATCGAATAAAGCCTTGGGTCCTACATAATTTATATTATTAGATTTTGCAATCATTTTTTTAACCTTTGTTTTAATTTTTTTTAAAATTTAAGTATTTAAACCTCACCCAGAGAGAGGGGTTACTAAAAGTAAAAATAAATATGTAATAATGAATGAAATTATTTTTTTTTAAAAGGTTTTGAATTCTAACTAATTCGGAAGGTTTTTATATTTACAATAAAATATTAAAGGATTTTAATAAGAATTTAAAGTTTTTATATAAATTTATTCAAAGCTCTCAAATAAATTCTTTAAATTATTAGCTAATATAGGTAGATATTCATAGGATTTGATTTTTACTTTTTTATTTAAACAGAGAGTAACCAAATAAAGTCTTGTATTGTTGATATCTAATCTCCTAAGAAAAATAATACCTTCTTTTTGAAAATCTGACTGTTTTTCTGGGAATTCGATATTTGTAACAATATCTATAGTATTTATATCCCACTCTTCTAGTTTTTCTAACGCTTGAGTGAATCTTGGAGCAATTGCTTCACATATTCTCTGATAAGCCTTATTTGTTGATCTACTTCCAATTATAAAACAATTTTCGTCAAGTAAAAGGGTGCAACTGCTATAAGTTTTGCTCATATATTCTTTTAATAAAATCTGAACCATTTTTGATTTAGGAGTGGCATGAAAGACACCATCTGAGAAGACCTTCAATAAACTAGGTTCATCATAGATGGAAGTTTTATAAATCGAAAATTTAAGATCTTTTATTATTGGTGGAAGTTTATTCTCCAGAAATTTTATATTTTCTATAATCTCGGAATTGCTTTTAATATCTGGATCGCATTTATGGAGTAAAATTAAAAATTGAAAATTATCAAGCTGAGGTTCAACAAAAATAATATTTACAATATCTCTTAAATAAATCAAAGAGTTCCCAAAATGTTCGGGGCATTGAATATCAATTACAAAAAATATTGATTGCATTCCAGTAAAATATTTACTTTTGTTATCCAAGTAGATTTTTCTATAACCTTTTTGACCGCCTAAATCCCAACGCACAATTGAGAGACCTAATAGCGAATTAATATGAGAAGTTCTTTTAGCTTTTATAGTAGGTTTAATTGATGATAATAAACTAAATTTTTTATCTAATACTAATAAGATAGATGTTTTCCCACCATTTTCAATTCCACAAAAAAGAACTTTTTGAAGTTCTTTAGAATTTCTCATACTTATTTTTAATTTAATGATTATTTATTGGTTATCAATTCTCTTAACTAATATTTCATTTTTTTCTATTATTTCATTTAGTCGGATATTTCTTAACTTTCTCGGAAACTCTACATTAATATCATCAAAAACATAACCACTTGACCCAATTGGACCTTCTACTATTTTCAATTTTGATGGACTAATATTCCCTTCAACGAAAGATATAATTTTACTATTTCCTACAAAATTCCTTTTGTAAAAGATTCCAAATGTGTTACAAGCTACTACCGGCACTCTATTTTCTAAAGCACGCGCTTTTAAATAAACATCCCAATTATACATTCCATCTTCTCTTATTTGTGTTGGTGAAAATAAAATATCTGCTCCAGATTCAACTGCTAATCGAGGTGTTTCAAAAAAAGCCATATCAAAACAGATTAGAATTGCAAAATTGTATGAATTATCCAATTTAAATAGCTTTAATTCTTTTCCTGGTTCGAACTGTTTTTTTTCAGAAGAATAAAGATGAATTTTATCTTGCCGACCTATTTCTTTACCTTTTTCATTAATAAAATAACATGTAATAATGGGTTTTTCTGAATTAGTTCTTAGTTCCCATATTCCTCCGGATAAGATTTTTATATTGTGTTTTTTAGCAAGATTTTTAATAAACAAATAATCTTCCCCCCTTTCCTCTTGAAAATTCTTAGAAAGATCACTGAATACGGGAACCCATCTTTCTGGCAAGCATAAAATATCCAATTTGCTATACTTTTTTAATAAGCAATTTAAAATTTGCTCAATTTCAAAATAACACTTGTTTTTGTCTTGAAATATTTTAGGTTGAATACAAGCAACTTTCATGGTTTATGTTATACTAGATTTGTACTGTTATTAATTTCATTAATTATATCAAATATTTCATCTAAATTAGTTATTTCATAATCTGGCTTAAAATTTCCTTTAGAAAGAAAATTTGCGTTGTATTTTTCATATTTTCCTCCTCTATGAAGATAAACGCCATGAATCTTATTTAATGAGGCTGGAATTATATCTTTATCTATCCGATCTCCAATATATATCGTTTCTGGTCCTTGAATGCCACTTTTTTTTAACCAATACGAATAAATCTTTGGATTAGGCTTTTTAATTCCGATTTCATCTGATATAATAACTAAATCTATTAATTTATCAATTCTAAGCCGTAGAATTTTTTCATACTGTTTGATAGAGATTCCATCTGTGATAATGGCGGTTTTGATTGATAATTTTCTTAACTTCAATAAGCATTCTTTAACATCATCATATAACTGTATTGAATTAATTTTCTCTTCATGATAAGCCATAACTGCGGCAGCTATATACTTATAATAATTAGCGTAGGAAATATATTCTATTTCACTATTAAATCGATTTAATCTTCGAATAAAATAATCATAGTGTTTTGAAGAATTTGAGCCATATTCTTTAACTATTTCTTGTAATGTCATTATTGCTCTTTCTCTGTCAATTTTCAAACCAAGATTAATCATTGCGTCTATTCCTTTAACTCTTGCTCGCTCAGATAATCCTGAGGAGTCAAAAAGACAGTCATCTAGATCAAACCCAACAAACTTTACAGGACACATTATCACAATCTGTTATTTATTTGAAAATCTTGAAGCTATACGATTAACATAAATTATATGCTTAAATTTCTTACCTAAAGATATTAGAGGTTTAGTAAAGATATATTTATTTATCTTTAATACTATATAATCTTCAATATTAATTTATTCTAGGTTTTACATTATAAAATTAACTGTGTTATTTGTAAAATAAATAATTGCTATGGAGTTTCATTAGTTGAAGACTATCGTCACCTTATCATATTTTCATCGAAAAATTGGTCCTTTAGTATTTTATTCTTACCCGAAAAACATATTAGATAAAAATTTATCTGTAAAAATAGCTAACATTATGGATCAACAGTTAGAAGAAGGTTTCTTTACTCATTCTTTTGAAAATCTTAAATCCATGAATTATTACTTTGAAATTCATTCAGATTGGGCTCGTGGAAATAGTGAAATGTTGATGATTTCAATAATTATTGATCAGCAAATTTCTCCTGAAGTTGAAGAAAAAATCTTAATTTTATGCTCTGAATTTTCAAAAAGATTACAATCAAATGAAGAAATTTTTACGGCATTTTATATAAATGAATTAAATAATTTTGACGAAGAAGATCAAGAGAACGTTATTACAAACGATTCCTTAATAAAAGCATGGGTAAATAACTTATATTGGACAATAATTGAAGAAACAAGGGAAAAAACAGAGGAAGAGAAAATAGCACTTTTGTTAGATGAGATACATATATTTCAAACTTTAGAGAAATTATCCAATGGTCCTGTCCCTTTAGAATGGTTAAGAGAATGGTTTATTGAAAAGTTTCCAGAAATGAATTTTGAAGAAATTATAGAAACACTAGTTAATAAACAATTTATTTTTATTAATCAAATTGGTATTGTAGAGAAGTACGTGCTGCTTCTAAAAGAAGTAAATGCTGAAAGAATACCACCTGATAGTGTTATTGAATATATTGATGATAAACCAGAACTTATAGAATTACTTTTACCGAAAGTACAAGAATATTTTAGTGAATATGAAAGAAAAACAAAGGAGGAGATAATAGAAGATTCTTTTACATTATTCCAAATAATGGCAGATCCAAAAAAATATAATGTTCTTTCAGAATTAAGAAATGGTTTAATCTCAAAAGATAAATTACCAAAATTAGTTACAAAGAAATCCTTAGATTCGTTAATGGAAAATATAGATTTCTTAAAGAAATATGACGTTATTGAAGAATTAAATTATAACTCTGAAACTTATATTGTTTTAAAGACAAATTTACAGATTACTGCTGCTTTTCCAGAATGGATGAGAAAATTGTTACCAAAAGAATCG
>SDBT01009238.1_pt1 | contig 16027 bp, 14 predicted proteins | sample 2277101 | NCBI WGS metagenome assembly SDBT01 (sample SAMN10404973, study PRJNA504765) | marine sediment metagenome | isolation source: marine sediment core GS10_PC15, 103 cmbsf | place: Arctic Ocean: Southern Knipovich Ridge | collected 2010 | reverse complement strand
GATACCTCTCCAGGCTACTCCCCTCATGGAGAACATGCGCTTCGAAGACACGGGGATACGCAAGGACTTTGGTATCTCGGTGGTTGGCCTCCGGGACAATGCGCCGGCACGGGTCCTGGGGATCGTAGAGCACAAGTTCATAGACAATGATAAACTCTATTCGCGCTTCACCAGGATATTCCGCAGAGGCTCCAAGATTGGGTTTCAAGTCTGGGATGGAACTGAGTGGCAGGAGGGTACGATTTCCGCGCTGGACCTTAATCCTATTCCTCTTAGTGTTGCTGCCATTGAGGGTAAGCTGCTGATTGCAGACGGCACTCAGATAGCTCAGTGGGACGAGGTACCAGATAATACCCAACAGGATCAGGACTTCCCCACCGGGAATAGTCTAACTGCTACTGGCGAGAGTACAGCTATCACGGTGACTCCTGCTGAGGCACGCCAGGACCAGTACATCATTACGTACAACGTGAGCCTTCAGGTAGCTTTTCTTGAGGCTGACTTTGTTACAATTACAAGTGACCTCCCTGGATTTGGTACAATCGTTCCCTCCCTTGGAAAGACAGGCTCGGTAAAGGTTCACATCAAAGACAACGATGGGAATATTCTACACACAGAAACATACAGTATATTTGTGAAGGTTGGTGGAGGGAGTGAGGCCTGGACACAGGAAGAAGTAGTCATCAGTCATAAGTTTGCTGATGGAGATACTCTTACACTCGAGGTTGAGCCAAGTGGTTTAGGTGTTACATTCTCGGTGCATGGATTTAACAAACTAACAGACGGAGACGCACTGCCAGGATTACAATATGATCAGTATCCAGCACCAGCCGATACGTTCGCGTTGCTGAGTGCAGATGCCCCTGCAGCACGTTATATAATACCATTCAGGGATAGGCTCATTGCATTACAGGATGAGGGGGACCCACAGTTTGTGGCATGGAGCGCGGACGGAATAAGCACCGACTGGCTAGGACCTGGGAGCGGCAACGCACTACTTCTAGATGTAAGGAGTGATCCTATTGATGAGCTTATGGCGGCCGGAGCCGTTGCCTCGAATGTACTTGCCTTATTTAGACGCCGTTCAATTATGCGCGTCAGGGAGACTGGGAACATTGCCTTCGCCCTTGCTTTTGAAAGCTGGATCGAGGGAATTGGTACGGATGCACGATTCAGCGTACAACAGGTCAAAGACGGAGTTATGTTCCTCGGGCACGATTTCATGGTCTATTACTTCAGCGGAGCAACAGGACCTACTCCAGTCGGAGAAGGAATCCAGCAGGCCCTGATAGAGTCGCTGACGGGGGACCAAGAGTTCGTGGACTCGGGATGGGATCCAGTGTTTGGAGAGTACTGGCTAGGTATACCCGAGGACGGGGTGGATCACATAACTCGCGAGTGGATCTTCGACCTCGGGAATTTCCTAGACTCTGGGAGACAGGTAATGCGGTGGCGTACCCGAGATATAAAGTGCTTCAGGCTTACAACAGTGAGTAGGATAGAATAATGCCAGAGCAATTTGCGGCACCTATTCTACTGCCTGAGTCCGCTGGGGTTCCAGCAGAGAGCTTTATAGTTATTGCGTTTACTGATGGACAGACTAGCTTTGTAGATCCATCGGTGCGCTGGATAAACTACGAGACCTTTACTGCTGAGTGGCAGAGTCCTAGCCTCAACCGGAGTGATCAGCGCGCGAAGGTGACGCTGAGTACCGTGACGCTGTATTACTACGCTGAGGACGAGGTGGATATTGAGGTGGATGGCTCATACGACGGAGGAGATTCGTGGCCTGTTAATGTTACTTTGACTCTTGAGAAGAGCGACTCGCATGTAAGGCAGGCCACGGCTAGGCTTCACGTAACCGGGGACGACCTAAGATTCAGGCTGAGGTTTCCTGCTTCTTCTGTTGTAAAGGTCATAGGCTTCGCACCGCGTCTCATAAAGCGATCAGCGCGAATGAATCCTGAGGCGCTGCATGGCTAAGAAGGTACCAGTCCCGCCGATCCTTCGGGAGCCGGTTGAGACTGAGCAAATAGTTAGAGAGATTCGAGACATACATGATATGCTCGATGATATCTCTAACCGTATCTTCACTGTACCTCTGGTTGTGTTAGATGTGGATCAGAGTGGTTCTATTGGTACGTTCGCGCTTAGGATCGGAGATGCTAACAACTCTGTTATCGCCGTAGAGTTTCAGGTGAAGTCTAGTGCGGGAGGATTCCCAGGTACTTGGTCCTCCAACTGGACGTCCTCTACGGGAGTCATCGGAGACGATACGGAGCTGATTCGCCAAGTGAATGTGGCTCTGCAGGAGGGCCACAACACTACTGTGAAGGCACGGGTCAGATATACCGACCAGCTGAGCATAGTCCAGGAGATTAGCAAGGTACATACCTTCGATTTTGACAACGTGGCAGAGATCACGGGGTTTGAGGTCGGGATTGAGGGGGCTACTGCCAACATATCTGTGTCTGGTGACGAGGACACGGTGAGTATTTGGTATAGGCTGTGCGGGCAGGGAGAGATTAGCGCGGTCCTAGGATTTACCGGAAGGACTGGCACATTTACTTTTGCTCTGGATGACACAGCGCAATGCATCGAGGTAGCTGGTAAGGACTCTAACGGTCAGTTTGGCGAATGGGTACAGATCGAGCTGCATAAGGTTGGAGTGGATAAAATCCTAAAGATTCCCCCTGCAGGATTTGATGGGATAAGTAGCGCCCTACCTTACGATGTAATAAATCGTTGGTACTTATTTTCTGATAATACCGGCCCTAGTAACACTGATGTTAAGGCCGAGGTGGTTCTTCCTCCCGGAGTTACAATCACTGATCTTAGCGCTAGACTTTACAGGGCAAACACCTCCACTACTGCAAGTCTCACACTCTTTAGGATTACTGATCTTGCTTCAACAGTGGTTGCTAGTGTTACCCATGTTAGCACAGGGTGGATAACAGGATCTACTAGTGTAAGTGAGTTAGTTCAAAGTGGGCGCTCTTACTATGCTCAGGTTACGCTAGATGACGATACCCTGAAAGACGAGGCCAGGCTTGGCTGGATAGAGATAGGATACAGCGTACCGAGCTTTGAGGAGGCTATTTAATGCCAGCACTAAAGACTGAGACCATAGCTCTGCGGACTGAGATCCAGAACCCTACTCATAGTAATGGGTCTGATATTAAACAGCCTGCTATGGATATGACCGCGGGCCTGATTCCATTCCAGGCTCAACTCGCCTTACTAGAGCAGCTGTTCTCGAACTCAGAGCTAGTCGGCGAGGACATAGCGGTGACACAAACATATGAGTCTAGTATGCAACTACTCCGCGCGCTGAGACGACACACAGACGATATCCAGAGATCTATGCGCGCGGCACGTAATACGTTTAAGAACCTCAAGAGCGACCTGAACACCATTGTCTCTAGAATGGATGACTACGCTAACTCATGACCACTATAGCCATAGCTAAGGCTAAGGATCGTACGGGTGAACACACCTATATGATCAATCTCCTACAGGAGTTCGGACGACTAGAGCCAGAGATCTCTACTAGAGAGACTATGGCCAAAAAAGTTCGAGACTTGTGGGAGGAGAGCTCAAAGTTCGATGTACTATTCTCGGACTACACCGAAGGAGATGTAGAGAACTTCCTAGATAGATTTACCGATCCCCGCGCGGTATGGGCAGAGATAGTCAGGGAGAGTGACAACAGAATAATAGGTAGTATGTTTTTAACTGATGTAACTCGTAAGCATGACGCTGTAGGACACTTTACATTTTGGGACAAGGTAGCTAGTGGGCGTGAGCCAATCATCTGGAAAGCTTTAGCGTGGGCTTTCGACAGATATGAGCTCAGGAGGGTAACAATAGAGATACCCCAGTATCAGTCTGGGCTTAAGAGATTTCTGGAGAAAGTCGGATTCATACTTGAGGGGACTCGTAGAGGCGCGGTCCCCCACAAAGGAGTATGGGTCAATTTAGATATGTACGGTATGTTAAGGAGTGAGTTAGAGGAGAAGACGAATGAGCGGATTCACCGAGTCTAGAAAGGAAAGTGGGACCCCACAGGAGATCCAGGGGGCAGTAACAGACATTGCCAGTCTGTTTCAAGGGATAGCACAAGGCGACTTTGGTGCTTTCGTTGACGCAATAACCACTGCGTTCCAGTCGGCGGAGACCCCAGGCCAAGAAGCTTCGGGGCTGGCCCTGACGGATTTGTTTGGGCAAGCTTCAGTCCCCGCTTCCACCCAAGCCCTTGCAGGTCAGGATGCTCTGAACCGCGCCCAAGCCCCCTTCCAGACCCGCGCCATCCAGGAAGGTGTGAGGGCAAGCAACGAGACCGCAGGAGGGTTTGGAACCCGCTTCGGCCGCGGAGCGTCAGACCAAGCCTCTCGCACAGTTGGAGAGGTAACTCGGGGCTTTGACCTCAACGCGGCCCAGAACTTTAGCCAGAACTTTGGCAGCGCACTAGGGTTCCAGGGCACTGCTCTTGGGGCAGCAGCTGGTCTTGAGGGCCAGCTTACTCCCGAACAGCAACTAGCCTCGAATGCAATGGCTCAGATCCTCCAGTTCCTGCGTCCTGGTGAGACTGTCGTCGGGCCGAGCACGGCTGACCGTCTCCTCGGAATTCTGGGATAGGGGGCTAAGATGGCTGGTACACTCACAGTGGGCGGTGGAGGAAATCTGATCGGAACCGTCCTTAGCTTCTATCTCGGGAACAAGAGACTAGCACAGCAGAAGGAGCTAGATGAAGCAAGGGAGCTAGGCATAAATCAGCGCGCTGGCCTTGCACTGGATGCCGGTAACAATGCTAGGCTTCTAGAGTTCGGTATGAGTACCTTAGGTCCTGATACTTCTATTCATTCTCCACAAGCTGTTCAGTTGCTTGGTCCGCCTTTGCTTGAGATGGGCTTGGACATCAATACGCTGCCAGAAGGAACTACAGTCAACCAGCTCTCTGCAATGGAAGCACTTAACGAGAGATTGGGTGAAACTGGCCAGATAGTATTGGATGGTCTTACTTCTGAACAAATACAGGCCGCAGGCCTTGGGACTATAGCTGCATTGTCTGGAGGTAGAACTCCTTCCGAGGTTCAGGCTACGGAGATCTTAACTAGAATAGATATAGAAGCAGCGGAGAACCTGTTTGGTGAGGCTGTAGATCCTAAGCTGCGCAACCAGAGGCTCTATGCACACTCTCTGGCAATGTTCGGCTTGGACGAGCCGGTCTCTATAGGCGGTCAGACATTCCTTACTAACGACGCTGCGTCTCTTGCTATTGCCAACATGAATCTTGGGTTAGCTCGTCAGCGGCTAGGCTTAGCTCGCGAGGTCGCCGGGCAACGGATAACAGAGTTCAATTACACAGTAAGTGTAGCAAACATAAACTCTGTCAAGGCAGCAGGAATACCACATGGGTATGCTTGGACAAACGGCCAGATCCGTGGAATCCTAGCCAGTAATACTTTGGGTGAAATCGCGGACGAGGCGAAGTCTACTGAAAAATTAGAGCCGAACGACGCACTTGGCAGATCTAACAGGGCTATGGCCCAAGCTATTACTCTAGGTGGCTTGAGCGAAGCAGGTAAGTTCGTGCAGCTTATAGAAGAACTTGGTCCCGCTGCTCAAGCTATAGCACTTGAGATGGACGCTCTCGCTAATGCTACAGACGTATCTCCCTCGGAAAGAGATGCAAAAGCTGAAGGGTGGTTGAAGGCCCTGCGTATTATTGCGGTGCAGCAAGGTAAAGAACACCTTGTACCTCTAATTACTCCAACACCCTGGTGGCACAGTATAGCGAACTACCTTGAGATACCTATTGGGGACAGAGGCGCTACTTTCTCAGAGCTTCTAGATGGCCCAGGGGGAGCCTCTCCAGGAGTCTCGTCGAGTCCTACAAGTGGACTAGAAGGAGAAGAAGGACCTACGAGCAGGGAGAGCGAGCTGGCAGCTGCGGTACAGCGTATACTTACCAGTAGGAGTACTTTGGAAATAGAGGCGACCAACTTACATCTTACCCTCAACGAGAAAGAAGCACTAGCGAGAATGACAGCTCCCGTGGGGACACCATGAGCAGCAATGAAATCGACGCGCTAATCGGCAGGATTACATCCGCTGGAGATTTTCCTGGTCCAACGAATGGACAAGAGGAAGAAGACCCTGATGAGATAATCAGAAGAGTACAGCTAGCTGGCCAGCAGATGCTTGCCGAGCAAGAAGAGGGAGGGGGATTCCTTGGTTTCCTTCGGGATCTACAAGAAGGCTTTAGGACTATAGATCCTGAAGCTACGTTCACGCGACTCGCTCAGGGAGCGATTGAAGGACGGCCTGTTGAAGCTGTTAAGGAGGAAGCCGGGCGCCAGCTGGGCTTGGCATCGGGCTTGGCTGAGACCACGGTAGGAAGCTTGGCCGCCGCAGGGCAGGCTGTTGGGTCAGTTGTGGCACTGCTTCCTGGTGAGGATACCCGCGCGATGTTTAATGTATCTACGAACGCCAGGAGCGCACTTACTAAGTTTGAGACAAGGCTGGAGCAGCAGGCTCGTGCCTTAGGTACATCAGATGAAGTAATCATGCAAAGCAAGATGATGGGCGGCTTCATTGGGTACACAGTGCCCCTGTCCTTGTCGGTAAAAATTGTGGGAAGGCTTGGCTTAGGCGGAGCCGGCTTCGTTAGGGACGCAGGTGTCGGGGCAGTAATGGGTGGGCTGTTCCGGGAAGGTAGTATTGAGGAGCGTCTAAAGAACGCTGCGAAAGATGCTGGTCTGTTCGGAGGTCTTAGCTTGATAGCTGCTGGGCTAGCTTTACCTATCATGGCACTGCGCCTAAAGCGTGCTAGGTTCAAGGCGGATATGGCAGGCGAGGCGGCAAACCTAGAACGCATTAGAATCGGTACCTCAGAGGAAGGTGCGCCAAGAGTCATCCTCATGGAGCAGGATCCTGTAGACGGTATATTCAAGATCCTAAACGAGGAGCAGTATATAGTACAGAGCTCGTCAGCTGCTAAGCTTCTGGGCTTCTCGGCGGATGAGAGAGCACTCGTTCAAGCTATACGTCAGGTGAGTGAATCTAAAGCTAGCTTCGGAATAATACAGGACTTCGAAAATGCTGAAGCTCTTATCCCCTTATTCAAGGAAACGTTCCCTGTCCTGAAATTCAGTATTATACGTAATAATGTTACTGGCACAAAAGATATTATCTTTGGCGAAACAGGCTTGAACAACGCAGCGCGTGCCCAGTACAAGCAGCAACAAGGGTTCCGTGGTCAGTGGGTTGCGTGGAATGGTCGTGTGGTAGAGCTTGTACATAGAGGACCGAACCGCTCAGTACTAAAAGACATGACTACGGGCAAAGTGCACCGCGCCAAGACTGAGAACGTGAAGCTTCTGGCCTGGGGTACTCCTGCTGGAGAGCGTAAGCCATTTACAACAGCACTGTATGACGACCTTGAGCGATGGCTGGAGAATAAGCATAGAGAGATAAACAAGCAGCGTTCTGAGCTTACAGAAGAACAGTTTGTTCGTGAGGTAAGAGACGGGAAGATTACTCCTGAGCACTTGGCTCTGGTTAGAAAGATAGATGAGCCATCGCTTATATATCCTGCGGAGGTAGGGATTACTCAGGAGGAAGTCGTACAGAGCGCAACAGAAGCTCTGCAGAGTATAGCCAAAGAGGGATTCGAGAACGTACATATCTTGGCGCCTCGTCCAGAGACTGCCTTTGAGGATATGGTTCAGCTGTATATGAAGGAGCGGGGTATATCGGGGAAGGACAGGGTTGAGTTCGTTCGATCAGCTGCTCAGGAGATGCGCCAACGACTATGGAAGAAGGTGGATAAGAAGGATAGAGTGCTAGCGGAGCGGATCCGTGACGATATGCAGAAGCTCGTAGATGGGTCGAATCTCGAGGAGCGTGCTGCTATGCAGGGCCTGCGGATGACTGAGAGTGAAGGCCGGATCTTACTTCGGGATGTGAATTCTGGTGTTGAGTATAGTTTCCCGTCTCGTGGTAAGGCCGAGGAAGCGGTTAATGCGGTGGTACGCTTCTTTGAGGATGAGGGTGCTGCGGCGGGATTGCCACCGGAGTTCTTTAATATGCCCGCGTCCGTGCCGGCCAAGCGTGTCCCAGATAGCTTCGCTTTACTCCCAGGTGAAGACATTAACAAGGCTTACCAGAACGCACTTCCCGTACAAATATATCACCCACTTCGGGACTGGTTTGACATAGTCGAAACACGATCAGGGATCAAGCTCTACAGCGGGGGGTTCCAGCTTATAGAAGATGGTACGAGGTTTGCAGAGAATGAGATGCGACCAATACGTTCCTTGATAACTAAGAGTCTTAGTAACAACACAGCTACTCGATTCGATATAGCCGACGGAATTAAGGCTGTGGCTAATGCCCGAGGGACCGGAGTCAGTGTTGAAGAGGCCGTGGCTGATCTGGCATTGAGCCCAAGAACTATTAGTAGGGTTAAGGACGCGGTTGCGCTTGGGGCGCGTGCGAACGAGGTTGCAGGCCTACCCGCATCAGCATCCAATTACTTACTCGATTACTATGGCATCATGCAGCCATACAGGGCTAATCTTCCACTAGACAAAGCCCTCATGGACTTCGAGACTATGTTCCCCGAGGGCGTGCCCCCTATGGTAAAGCATATTCATAGCCTTACCAGACTCGGCAACGAGATGTCTCTCTTTGAACTTGATCCAGCACACGTACTAAACAAGTTGTATAGAAATGTGTTATTTAAGAAGCACGTGGAATCTCCTTGGAAGGCTATGCGGGAGCTGACCGCGGATAGTCATGATCCTATGAAGCTCAATACGTTTACCCCTGAAACACGTAAGAGGATAGTTGATTCATTGGGGGGTGAGGATGGATTGCTGGCCCTTAATAAGGCTGTTAAGGACTATACCTCGTTGGTTAGAGGGTTCCCTATTAATGAGATACGTAACTCACGCCAGATTAGTAAGAGGCTCTTTGGCGCCTTTGGAATAACAGGCCGTAACACCGAGCTTATCTTAGACGACTTAGTTAATGCTTACTCTAGTGGCATCTATGGATCTCTTATTGGGTGGAATCCCAAGTTGGTGATTAGAAACATAACACAGAACATAGCAGTAGGGTATCCTAGGCTGGGCGGAGAGTTTATGCTAGAAGCTGTACGAATAGCACTAACCCCAGCAGGATACAATCGTGCTGTCAGTGCAGGGGCAACAAGGTCTAGAGAAGCCGGCGTGCCTGGAGGAGACTTCTTCTTTAACAGTGAGCTAACTGCTGGGATGCCCCTTGAATCTAATACTGTAGCTGGGCATATGAGCCTTGCTCTTGTAAGAGCAGGCCTAGCCACAGGCCATGGCCTGCAGAGAGTTTCACGGACTGGCATGACCTTGTACTCCAGCGCGGATGATATCAACAGGGACATATTCTTTTGGTGGCAGTTGCTGCATACCCAGAAGCGCTTGAGACAATGGCAGCAGGGACGTATCTCAGAGCGCAAGTTCCGGGATGACGGTATGCCGTTCTTCAGCGAGAACGTAAAGGATGAGTTCATGCTGAGGCTAGAACGGTTTGGTAACGACAAGGCCTTGGACTATATAGGCAAGGCGGGCTCGGATGAGGTACACTTCATATATGGATCTAACGCTGCACCGCTTCTGCTACAGTCAACACCTGGACGCTTGGCAGGTATGTTTACTTCGTGGCCATTGTGGGCTAAGGAGGCATTCTGGACCCGAATGAAGAGAGGAACACCTAGCCAGAAGGCCGCCTTTTGGGTACGTACAGGCACCGTGGCTGGAGCACTATACCTTGTAGGTAAGGAGTTCGATGTAGATCTAACTGCTTGGGTTGCTCCGCTTGCTCCACTTAATATCAGCGCGGGGCCAATACTAGATGAAGTTATGGGAGCAGCACAGTTCTTCAATGCTTCATTGGCGAGTAAGCCTAAGGTCGCGAGCCGCATAGGCAAGGAGTTCCTCAAGAATGCTATCCCTGGCGCAGGGTTCTTCCGAAACGTCCGGTTTACCCTGGAAGAAGCTGAGACTCCAACGGATATGTTCTTTAATCTTGCCTTAGGTAGGTCAACTGGAAACCGTAATAACTACTTCGTAGATGTGCAGATGAACCCAGCAGTCTTCATTCCTGGGATTGATCCTCCACAGAACGCACCTTCGGAGCCTTTCCCCCAACCTGGACTACGTTCGCAGCCAGACTCGTCGCTCTTACGGTCCAATTCTTTGCTCCGTCCTGGCGGAGGTCAATAACATGCATGGCCTTCAACGTCTGAATGATTTCTTGCACAGCCTGCCCACCGACATGGTAGTTCTTCCTGACAATTTCAGCAAGGTCGACCTCCCCCTCCTGTACTACGAAAGCAAGAATCCTCTCCAAATCGGACGAGTAGTCGTACTTGCCGACGGCGGAAAAACTTCTAGGCATATTCAGCTCGACCTGTTTCAAGAGCTCCGATGCGACGCTTATCTCACGTTCGGAGATTACGAGGTCTTCGTCTTCGGCTACGCTAAGAAGCATAGCCAACTTCAATAGGTGGGTACGCTTCCGCCAGTGGAAGCCTGCTATTCTGTAGTCGGGGACTTGGACTTTGTAGAGCTGGTGGTAGAACGAATCGTACGCATCAGTTGCTCCTTCAGCCCATCTAAACTCTCCCTCGAGTAAAGCGATCTGCTTAAGGTCTTCTGCAAGGCTTGTAAGTGTTCGTTCATCTGGCGCAATTGGTCTTGGGACAAGGAACCTAGGGGAATCCTCATAGACAAATACAGTTCGTGCTGTAAACCCGTGGTCGATAGCAGTAGCAGGGAATCCATCCGCCATCCAACTTGGAGTTGTTCCAGCCAGCATATTAAGGACAGGACGACTGAGGCGATTTCGACCTGATCCTTTGGTGGCGTAGGCCCATGTATCGTCACAGTCATAGATGTCCGTTAGGAACTGGATCATCTTGATCCCGCTCGGGTCTATGATCGAGCTTAGCTCTGTGGAATGGACTGTAATGGCACACGTTCCGGCCACTTTGGCGTGAGACATGACATGAATAAGTTCCTCCCTCGTAACCGAGTCTGCCGACATATGGATATCCGGGACGTGAAGGAGTATCTTTCGCCCCATCCGTATCACTGTAGACTTGCCAAGCTTCCCAGGGGGCCCAGCTAATATTACATACAGGTTCGGGTACACCGTGTAGATGCCTTGTGAGAGCCATATGTTCCTCCGCACCGCCGAAGCTAAAACGCTTAAGCCTGTCCATAGGTGGTATGTCTCGGGGGCTTCTTGGTCTTTGCAGTATTCCCTGTAACCTTGAAGCCAGTTAGGTAGCCGCCGCGGCTCCTTCTTTTTCTTGGAGGCGGGGGTACCATCGCTTTCCGACTTCGACGTCGACTGGGATGACAAGCTCTTGGCCCCTCAGACGGATTGGAATGGTGAGTAGTTCTCTCACTTGCTCCGCGCGCTGCTCTACCACGTCCTCAGGGCATTGCATTAGTGAGCCGTCATGTGTGTCTACTAGAATAGTTACGTCTGCCAGCTCTCGGTCGACACGTACCATCCCCTGGTGGTTAAGATCGGCCACAGTACTCGCTGGCTCAAACGCCGTAGCAGTCTTAAACAAGCGATCACCCCACTGGCTTGTAAAACGTCGCCGCCGCCCCCAACAATTAGCAAGTGCGGAGTTACGAGAAAGCTCCGCCTTAATCCAATCCCACCAGCCAAGTAGACTAGGATGAAGCGCCAGATAAGCTGTGCGAAGGTCGCGGGCTTGTCGTTCGGTGATACCAATACCAGTATCCAAATAGTCCTTGTTGATAGTAAGCTTAAATTCACGATACCCCATTTGGTAGTTGAGTGCGTGGCGGCAACGCTTGGCTAGGTAGCGCTCCTTCTCGCCAACATCTTCGTAGGATATGTCGAATATCATCTCTGCGGTCTTGGTATGTATGTCCACTCCTTTCTCGAGCCATCCGAGGATCTCATCGTCTTCACATATAGTGGCAACGACGCGAGCCTCGGCTTGAGAAAGATCTGGCATGATGAAGGAGTAGCCCTCGTCCGCAATGCAGACCGCGCGGGCTTGGTGAGGCATAGTCTGTAACGACACACCACGTCCTCTGAACTTATCCTTACTAGCAGAAAGCCGTCCTTCGTTCGTACCTGCCATGTTCCACATTGACCGGAGGCGTCCATCAACATCAAAAAGGTGGACATTAAGGTACTTGCTGAGAGCGTTCTTCTCCTTACGAATCTGGATGATAAGAGTGAGGATAGTTTTCTTATATTCATTGGTCTCACTTGCCGCTATGTCCATCAGGAGCTTCTGCTCAGAGCTACGCCTCGCACGCTTCTTCCCATAGCCTAGCTCATCAAACACTAGACTACATACTTGTTTGGAGCTACGTACGTTTATGTATCGTCCGAGGACTTCTTCGAGAATATGTTCAACTTCTTTCCCTTTAGTCGTGTGATGAAGGATCTGCGTCGCGAGCTCTTCCCAGTCCCCCTTGATCCCAACAGCCGTAGCACGAGCCATAATATCAAAGGTAGACATATTAAGCTCATAAGCGCGACGAGTCCCACATAGATCAAGTTCACCCCCGTCTCTAGAGAGTTCATGCCACACCTCATTGGTTGCAACTACATCTTTGCAGTTGTATGTGAAGAGGGTAGGGATGTCTTGGGTTCCTTTCCAAATTCGGAAGTCATCTTTGTAATAGGGGTGCCGGGTATATATGGAGCAGACTGTATCAAGTCCTTTTTTGATGTCTGGCCAAGAGACAAAGTGAGCGACCATTGAGTCTTCGATGATCCTATTCCCATCTTTATCCACAGTCGTGACCGGGTAGCCTGCCCGAACAAGATAGACGACATCAAACATGGCATTGTGAGCGATTTTCCAACAATTGCTAGAGAGCAACTCACGTATCGCTGCCCTATGGGTGGGAACTTGAGGGTCGAGACAAAGAGCCCAGGAGTTCTTGCATGAGAAACCGCAACAGGCCAGCGTATCCGCATCATACCACTCGGTGTCGAAGGTGAACTGTCCAGTGTCTAGCATGAGTTGGGTTAGGTCTGCTACTTGGTCGTCAGAGGGGGCAATAATGGGATCATATTCTGGGAGAATAATCTCAGGGCTCTTACTCTCCGCGAGTGCTCTACGTAGATCCCAGATAATTAGCACCCTCTCCGCCCAGTTCCCGTGCATGATGTAGGTAGGGTGTAGAGTGGGTACCACCTTGAGCCCCGTTATGATGTTGGATTCGAGGATACTCCCCCGGTACTTGGTGATCTGGGACAGCCCAGTGAGCGCGAACATGGCCCACTTACCAACAGCTACCACCACGTTGGGCTTGATCTCTAGGAGATCCTCAATTAGCTCTATGATGCCTTCCATGAAGGGCTCGGTAGGCTGGCCCTTTTGCATGAAGAACAAGTCTTTTTGCTTGGAGGAGGGCATATACTTGCATACGTTGGTGACGTAGCACTCGGTGAGGTCTATGCCCGCGCGTGCACAATACTCTTCCAGCTTCTGTCCCGATGGACCTACAAAGGGCTTGCCTGCTCGCACTTCCTGCCGGCCTGGGCTCTCTCCAACGATTACTATGTTGGTGTCCTTTGTGCCCCTAGCTGGTACCTTCGTGCCCCACGCTTCCAATGAATCCCCTCCAATCACAGGCATAGAATTCTGAGGATATTACTATCTTTCCTAATATTCTAGCTTCCTTGAAGTGTGTGTTACATACATGTATTGTTACTTGGGGGAGTAGTATCTCGTTGAGATATTCGTTCTCTGTGTCGCAACCTTTCACCATACACTTCACGGCTTAACACCAATGACCCGTACCCTGTCCCCTACTGCTACTGGATAGATCGAGTCTATCTGTAGCTTCTCATAGATGGTTAGGTCGATCCCTCCCTTAACTTCAATCGTTAGCTCCGTCGGGGTTATCACTGTTACTATCCCAGTCAGCTTCTCTCTCTTCGCCATAGAGCATCTCCTTCAAGCGTACGTTAGCGAACTCCGCGCGGCGCGGATCTAACTCGAACCCAAGGAAGTGTACTTGACGTCGAACACAAGCCACACCAACAGAAGCACTTCCAGCGAAAGGATCAAGCACCACTTCCCCACCAAGGGCGACCATCGAGAGAAGTTCTTCACAGAGATCAATAGGCATCTGAACCTCATGGATACGCTCACTAGGATTTGGAGTATTAAATATAAAGTGGTTCTTTAGACCTTGACGGAGGAGTCGGGAGCCTTCTCCTTTAGCAGCGAAGAGACAAGATTCCCAAGATGAGATAAGACCTTTACTTGGGTCTCCGATTTGTCCATGAGATTTGTTAGGTTTAACCCACACCGCGGGTAGAGGGGAATTGTAGTAGAAGCCTGCTTCTTTGAGCCAGTACTCAAGTCCCAAAGCTCTATGAATATCGACAGGTATTCCGTCTCCTTGAGCGTCAACCCAACGATGCAAATGTGAGCTGGCTTGGAGTTTTCTACTATCAAAGAAACAGATAAGCCATCCTGTGGGACTGAGGACTCGATAGAACTCAGGTGCGAGAGCTCGCATAAGGTCAGTAATTCTAACATCGTCATCCTCGTAGGGCTTGTCGCCGCCGAAGGTGAGGTCAATACCAAAGGGCGCGTTGGTTATGATGTGGTCTATGGACTCGTCAGCCGTTTCCTTAATCAGGTCCAGCGCATCCCCGCACTTCACCTGAGCAACACTAGCGAAGTCTTGCCCTGAGGTGCGTCTCTCTATGGCCTTCTTCCGGCGCGCCAAGTCCTTAATATTCCGGAGCCTGTTCAGAGCACCTTTAAGCGTGGTGGACTTGGCTATATCTGGATGCTCAGCCATCGCCTCGACCAGTTCCTTGGCCTGGTAGACACTACTCTTCTTCTTGCCTATGATCTGGGCTGTGTGGTAGCCCGTCCACGCGGGATCTTCTTCGCGCTTCAGATTGTCTATTTCGTCTATGGCCTTCTGTTCTTCCTGCCAGGTCATGTCCTTCCGCATAATGTTTTCTTCTAGCTCTATGCGGCGGCGTGTTAGTTCGTTGGTGGCCTCGATATAGACAAAGGGGATTTCCTTCATCTGCAGTATGGCCGCAGCTGTGAGCCTACGCATTCCTGCGAGTAGTTCGTTGTTATGATCTAGGAGGATTGGTTCCAGGATTCCAAATTCTCTAATGCTCTCAGTGAGGTGGTCTAGAGATTTATCACCCACACCTATGTCAGTGCGGAATCTTTCATGGTCTATGGTGATGTCTCCGATGGGGATGTTGTCAGCCATGGCGTCTCCGCTTAGATCGTTCCCATTTCCACTGCACTAAAAATGCTCCGGCGACCATACCTAAGACAAATCCACCACCAACTAGTACCAGCGTCTCAGCCATCGCTCTCCCTCATCTCAGCCAGCACCCGGCGTTTGATCCACCCCAAGACATGGCGCGAGGCTGTCTCGATCAGGTCAAGTGCCATCCACACGATTAGCACCCACAGAAACCAGACGGGTATCGTGATGCTCATTTCTCCACCTCCATCTCAGCCAGCGCCCGCAAGGCTTCTGCGATTTCCGTGGTCCGTGAGAACGAGCGATGTTGGTTGTCGCCCCACATCATTACGAACTCGCGGATCAGAGGCAGCGCGGCGGTGAGGCGGCGGATGCGGGCGAATAGGATGTGACGATCTTTCTGTGCCCGCATTTCTAGCGTGCCAATCTTTCCACCATCATTCAGCCCAGCTTCGATGGCATCGTGAAACTCCTGTATCTTCTCCATTGTCCTAGCCATCGCTCACCCCCTCAGCCAGCGCCCGCTCGCCGTGTGCCAACTCCATCGCCGTCCAATATTCCTCGTGCCACTTGCATACGCCCACGTCGGGTTCGTGGATGAACTGGCAGTAATGGTCTGGCGTGCCGTTGCTGTCTACATCCCCGCGATCTCCGACTTCCTCCAACGCCCACCGCAGAGCGGCGGTGAGGCGGCGAATGTAATCACGAATGTATCGCGTCGATTC
>SDBT01009237.1_pt1 | contig 16027 bp, 10 predicted proteins | sample 2277101 | NCBI WGS metagenome assembly SDBT01 (sample SAMN10404973, study PRJNA504765) | marine sediment metagenome | isolation source: marine sediment core GS10_PC15, 103 cmbsf | place: Arctic Ocean: Southern Knipovich Ridge | collected 2010 | reverse complement strand
TTCGTTGTCGCCAGTTGAGAGTCCTTTTTTGCCGCGATATTTTTTATGTGCCTGATCGAAGAGTTCGTATTGTGCGTTTGTAACCTCGAACATGCCAACGTAGTAGGGACTTGATATTTTTACGGTGTGTGTCGGTTTCTCATCGTAGTCACCGTTTTTGAGTGTGTCAAAAAGTCCTCGACCCCGGAATATGGGCAGGACGTCCGAGGGGAGAGTTTCCAACTGTCCCATCCGGAAAGTACCGGGCCCGACTCTTACGAACTTCATACCGATAGAATTAGTATATTGCGCCTGTGTCATATCGGTACATCCGTTCAGCATAAGGATAGTCACCAATAACAGGTATGCCAGTGGATTTAGTTTGCCGCTCATAATAAATTCCTTTCAAAAGATATTCAGTTAATTCGATAGGGTTATAATTTCATATCCCTGGATAGCATCCATACTATATCGAGAGTTTCAGCAGGCTAATTTATCGGTAGATCGCAAGCCTTTAAGATGGTTTCCTGTACTTGGTAGTCGTGTTCGGGCGAATAGTCTGCCTGTTTTTCGCTTCGTATAATACGTGCGAAATCGATTAGCTGGTCGTAATACCTGCCGGTCATCCCTGGCATTTCGACGTCCTGATATCCCTTTTTGAATTTGCCTCTTGGCTGATCGAGTGCCAGTCGCATTTTTGGTTTTTCGAGTGGTTTGATGTCAACAGTTCCCTTGTCACCGCATACGACGAACTGCCGGCGTCTTCCACTGTCAACTTCCATGACCGCGCTTCGTATTGTCGCAGTAGCCCTGGGATATTCGAGAACGGCCAACTGGTTATCCTCAAGGTTGTCCTGCTGTGGCCTGGTCCTTAGATTATAAGCGGTTACTTTGTCCGGTCTGCCGAGGACGGCTACGATCATATCGATAAGGTGACTTCCGAGATTTAACATTGTTCCGCCGATGAATTCGTCGTCCCATTCTTTCCTTCTTTTTGCGTTCAGGCCTTTGCCCATGACTCCGTGAACTTCGAAGATGTCACCGAGCCATCCGTCGTGAAGTGCCTTTAGACAGAACTTAAACGCAGGATTGTAACGGAACATGTAGCCCATTTGTACGGCGAGTTTTTTCGCGGTAGCATTGTCGAGTAGCTTTTTGAATCTACTGAGCTTTTCACCGGCGGGTTTATCCAGATGAATGTGCATTCCGGCATCTATACATTTTAAGCCCGTTGGCAGCAGGCCCTTTGTCATGGTCTCGACCGTTACAGCTTGGAGGCCCTTTGTATTTAAGAGTTGTTCGATCGTCAACCATTTTACACCCTGGTAATCGGAATCTTCCATGGCTTCTTTGCGAAGTTGCTCGTTGGGTTCGGCTACTCCGACCAGTTCAAATTCATCCGGGAGCTTCTTGATGGTTTCGATCTTACCACCGGCGTGAGGATGACCGGTTCCGATTTGGCCGATCTTCACTTTTTTGCCTGGTCTTGCCGCTCGGGCCATGCCCGGCATTTGCAGTGTTGCGGCCCCGATACCGGCTGCGGTTACGATTGCCGAACTTTTGTGGAGGAACTGACGACGTGAAATTGAATTCTCTTGCGAAAACATGTTAGCCCTTCCTCATATTTATTTTTGTTATGGAATATTTCTGCTCTTATTATCCTTTGATATCGAATGCCATCAGAACATCGCCATGGCGGATGTATAGTACTTTGTTCGCAATTGCCGGGTGTGCCCAGTGTGATTCCTTGCCCTTTGTTATCTTGAAGGAACTGATTAACTCATATCCGGTGTCCGTTATATTGACAAGTCCGAGCGTTCCCTTTTCGCCATAGCAATAGAGCAAACCATCTGCGAAAATAACCGAGCCTTTGCCTACCAGTTTGTCGATGGTTTTTAATTTTCCGGTTTGCCAGTCCAGTCGGACCCATCCTTTTTGTCCGGCTCCGTCGTCGTTCGAGCCGTGGATGTCACCGTCGATGAGGACCACACCGCCGTGGTGACAATCGAGATTCTTTTCGGTCCATTTTAGTTTGTATTCGGTTCCGTCATTTGAAAGATCGAACATCTTTCCACCCTTGCCGTATCCGTTGCTGATGTAAAGCATGTTGTTGTGGTAAAGCGGTATCACAGCCTGGATATCATAGCTGACCTTGTTTGGGATCTGCCAGTAGAGATCGCCGTTGTCCGGATTAAGAGCGACAATCGATTTGGCGAGCATGGTGATCAGGACGCGATTATTTCCGATTTTGTGGATAACCGGACAGCAATATGCAGAAAGCTCACTTAGGTCTTTGCTGGTCCAGATAGTCTTCCCGGTCATTTTGTCAAGTGCAACGACGGATGCGTTTTCGCCGCCCGGTGTGCAGATTAGTTTTTCACCGTCGATCAGGACTGATTCGCTAATGCCCCAGCCGATGTTTTTGCCTTTGAATTTTTCGAGAGTATCGATGTACCATTTGCGCTCGCCGCTTTTAGCGTCGTAACATGCCACTTTGCCCTGGCCGCTCATGATATAGAGCCTGTTGCCATCGACGGTCGGAGTAGTTCTGGTACCCTTGCTGGAGCCTTTCCATTCGGGACCGTACTGCTGGCTCCAGATGGGTTTTCCCTTAAGGTCAAAAGCGAAAAGTGTTCCCTGGTTCTTTTTATCCATTCCGGTAGTATAGATAAGACCATCAGCAATCGAAACAGAAGCGAAGCCGCTTCCGAGTCCTTCGACGGACCATGTTTCTTTTAGACCGCCCTGGGGCCATTTTTTTAACAGGCCTGTCTCCTTTGACATGCCCATGCGATCGGCGCCTCGGAAACCGGGCCAGTCATTGCTACCGCTACAAGCTGCGGCATTAACACCACCGGAGCCTTTCACATCGAGACAGAGCATGTCACCGGCTGAATTGCGAACGTAAAGTCTTCCGTTGGCCAGTACAGGTACTGTCCAGCATTTTCCGGTCAGGACATCGGCCTGGGCCAATGGTTTGTAACCTTCGGGTGTTGCTTCTGCAATTACAAGATTACCTTTGGCGCCCATAACGATGAGCTTTCCGTCGGCGAATGAGAGGCTGCCCTGACCGAATCCCAGCTGAGACCAGAGAAGTTTGCCATTAGACAGGTCAAGGCATCGCAGGTCTTTTCTTTCATCAACACCGTAGATGTGTTCTTTCCATACGACCGAGGCGTTCATCTTGTTGCGCATTTCTGAGTTTTCCCAGATTACGCTGACGTTGTCGTCGCCTATTTGCAGCAGTGCGCAACCGTGCGTGTAACCGCTGCTGATGAAAATTTTATCGCCGATTATAATCGGGTCAGCGGCATGGACATCGTGTTTTGTCTTCCAAGTATGTCTCCATAATTCTTTTCCCGTTGGGGCTTCAAGGCCGAGCAGTTCCTGATAACCGAACATCGCGATGCATTTTTTCCCGTTGGAAGTAAAGGCAACAGGTGTCGCGTATCCGCCCGGTTTTGTTTCGTTCTTCCAGACAACCGAGCCGTCTTTTTTATTGAGTGCAAGGCCTGTTCTTCCGGCGTTTAGAATAAGCAAATCATCGAGCACCAACGGCGATCCGCTGTATCCCCATGTAGTACGTTCGATCTTTAGTTCTTTGATCAAATCTTTATTCCATATCACATCGCCATCTTTCGTGTCGAGGCAAAAGAGCTTACCGTCTTTGCTGATGGTATAGACTTTATCACCATCGACTGTCGGGCTTGCGAGGGTGCCACCTTCGTAGTATTTCGGATCCAGGTCCTGGTCGTATCTGTGGGTCCAGAGTTCTTTTCCGGTTTCGGCGTCGAAGCAATATACTACGTCAGTTTCCTTGCCAACGTTGCCCATCGCATAGGCCTTGCCATCGGCGACGGAGATTGCCGAAAAGCCCATGCCGATTGATGCCTTCCAGAGCACCTTAGGGCCTTCTTTTGGCCAGTTTGTCAAAAGGTTGGTTTCATCGGATATACCGTTATAGTTCGGTCCGCGCCAGTTTGGCCAGTCGGTTGCCGAAGCTGTGGTTGTTAAAACGGCAAGCAAAAATGCCATTGTCAGTGCTTGATTTACCATCATTTTTCGATGCTTCATAGTGATCCTCCAAAAAATAATAAACATTTTGCAAACTTTTACTAAATTGCAGGCCGATTGTCAAGCTTTATGCCAGACAGATAGCGAGCGTAATGCCTTTTGAGATATGTATTTACGCAGGGGATGAGGCGCTTTTGCGATATGTTGTATGTCGTGCGATGAAATGTCGTATCAGAATATTTCCTCGCTTTGGGCAAGTTCACCGCAATAGAGGCATCGGTTATGTTTTGCGCTTATTGTTCTGGAGCAACTGGTGCACTGTTTGCCGGTTTTGGTGATCTTTCCGTCGAGGACGCCATCTCGCAGATCGACATCGCAGATTTTTTTTCCGATGTCGGCGTCAGTAAGACCTGTGGTATCTCTGAGCAACTCCCACATGGCCTGACACTTAAGCGCCATCTGGTCGATTTTTTCCTCGAGGCTTCTTATTGTGAAACTCAGACTTTCGGTTTTCGAGCGTGCACTGGAAGCATCACTTTTGGCTTGGCTTATTGCTCCGTGCTGCATTGCTGCATAAAATAAATACATGACATCTCTCCTAATTTAGTTAGTTGCTGCTGTTTTGACAATTCGATTTGCAATGGTCTTACTTTCTTAATCTTTTAGTGCCAGTGCTCCGGTTGGGCATGACTTGGCGCATTTTTTTGCTGTTTGTTTTAGTCCTTCGGATATTGATCGGTCAAAGGGGACGGCTACGCGGACGTCGAAACCTCTTCCTATGAATGTTAATCCCAGCGTTTCTTTTTCCTCTGACGTTATCTTCACACACAGGCCGCAGTCTATACATTTTCCGGGCTCGTAAATTATTTCGTCATGTTGATCAGATTGCTCGAAGTTTCTTCGTTTTGACTTGTATCGGCTTTGCTTTGCATCGTATTGCTGTGAGTAATCGCGAAGGCTGCAATTATCTGCTTTGCGACAGTCGCAGTGCAGGCACCTTTGGGCTTCGGCTTTGGCCTGCTGATCAGAAAAGCCGGATCCTTTTTGTGAAGGTGAAATTCTTTGCTCATTGTTTGAGTTTGCCATGAACTTTTCTATCTCGCCGTCGAGGAGTTTTCCGATTCTGGAATTGAAGGGTTTTTGCGGACCGGTCACAGTTGCACCGCAAAGATATTGATCTATTGCTACCGAGGCTTCTTTTCCATCGGCGACGGCTCGGACGGCAATCCTTCTGCTACGAACAACGTCACCGCCTGCGAAAACACCTTCAATGCTTGTTTGATAGGTGTCGCTGTCTATCTTAATACCTTTGCTTGCCATCTCAAGGCCGAGCTTGTTGGTGTCATCTTCTTTAATTTGGCCGGTTGCGAGAAAGACCGCGTCGAACTGTTTTTGTAAATCCTTTAGTGAAATATCTTTGCCAAGCTTTTTGTTGAGTACGAATTCTACGCCTATATTTTCTATCAGTGCGATTTCGGAATCGAGAACATCAGGCTCGAGTTCATCCTGCGGTATGGAATATTTTAATGCTCCGCCGGGTTTTTCGTTTTCATCGTAAATCGTGCAGACGTATCCTTTTTGACGAAGATAATAAGCCGCGGCCAATCCAGCCGGGCCAGCGCCTATGATAGCAATTTTTTTATTTTTGTCTGGCTCGCAGTTTGGCATATAGGGATGATCCGAATTCAAATCCACGTCGGCTACGTAGCGTTTTAAGAGGCAGATCGAAACGGCTGTATCGTATGCTGCACGTCGGCATGGTTTTTCGCACGGCTTGGGGCATATCCTGCCCAGCACCGCAGGCAGGGCGATGTTGGCTTTTACTGTCGCTATTGCTTCGGTGAGTTTACCGGCTTCGATCTGTCGAATCATTAGCGGGATGTTCATCCTTGCCGGGCAGGTCATATTACATGGACCCAAACAGTCGCCGACGTGGTCGCTTAGCAGCAACTCCAGGGCGGTCGTTTGTGCCTGGCGAACTTCGTCGCAATCGGTTTCTATCTGCATACCCTCTTGAGCCGGTGCCGAACAAGCGGGTGTTAGTTTGCCTGAGTCGCTGAGTTTTACCACACAGATCATGCAGCTCGTAGAATGGTCATAGCCTTTTAAGAAGCACATCGTTGGAATCTCGATCCCCAGCTTCGAGGCCGCTTCGAGGATCGTTGTTCCATCGGGTACTTCAATTTGGCGATTGTCAATAATAAGTCTGGGCATTTTCACTGAACCTTTATTGCCTCTGCGGGGCAGATGTTTTTGCAAGTTCCGCAGCGGACGCATTTTTCCAAGTCTATCTCGTGTTTTTCGTAAGGTTTTAATTCGATTGCATATACCGGGCAGTGCTGGGCACATAGAGTGCAGCCGATGCAGTCATCAGTTACCGAATATTCGATCAGGCCCCTGCATTTAGCGGCGGGGCAACGTCCTTGGATATGGGCTTCGTATTCATCGCGGAAATATTTTATGGTCGAAAGAACCGGATTCGGTGCTGTCTTGCCGAGTCCGCAAAGGCTTGCCTTTTGTACCATTCTCGCCAGATAATCCAATTGTTCTATGTCGGTCTTTTTGCCCTGGCCGGCGCAGAGCCGCTCCATAATATCCAGCATTCTACGTGTCCCGATGCGGCAGAAGGTGCATTTACCACAGGATTGGTTCTGTGTGAATTCGAGGAAGTATCTTGCGATATCGACCATGCAGTCAGTTTCGTCGAGCACTACGAGTCCGCCTGAGCCCATTATCGCTCCGACGCTGCTGAGTGTTTCGTAATCGACGCATGTTTGTCCTTCTTCGGCAGGGACACATCCGCCGGACGGTCCTCCGATTTGCACGGCTTTGAATTGTTTGCCACCGCCGATTCCACCTCCGATGTCCTCGATGATTTCGCGTATGGTGATACCCATGGGTACTTCTATTAATCCGCCGCGGGCGATTTTACCTGCGAGTGCGAAGACTTTTGTACCCTTGCTGGTTGCAGTACCAAGTTGTGCGAATTTATCTGCGCCGTTGCTGATTATCCATGCTACCATTGCATAGGTTTCGACGTTGTTGACCAGTGTCGGTTTTGACCATAGACCGCTGACAGCCGGGTAGGGGGGTCTGAAGCGCGGCATTCCGCGGCGGCCTTCGATGCTGGCCAGAAGGGCGGTTTCTTCACCGCAGACAAAAGCTCCGGCTCCGGGTACGATTTTTAGATCGAGTGAGAAATCGGTGCCGATAATTTTTTCGCCTAAGAGGTTCCTCTCTCTGCAAAGTTCGAGTGCCTGGTTCATTCTTTCTATTGCCAAAGGATACTCGGCCCGGATATAAAAGAAGCCTTCATTCGCTCCGACGGTATAAGCGGCTATTATCATTCCCTCGATGATTCGGTAGGGATATGATTCCATGAGCATCCGGTCCATGAATGCACCGGGGTCGCCCTCGTCACCGTTGCAGATTATGTACTTTGTATCGGCTTTTTGGCTGCGAACGCTCGTCCATTTAAGATGAGTAGGAAAACCCGCACCGCCGCGGCCTCGAAGTCCGCTTTGCTCGATTTCGGCTATGATCTGTTCGGCGTTCAACTGTTTTAGGCACTTTTTAAGCGATGAAAAGCCGCCGTATCCGATGTATTCATCGAGATCGACCGGGTCAATATTACCGCAATGCTCGGTTGCGATGTGTTTTTGCTTGTCGAGGAAATCGGAGACGGGTTTTTCTCGAACGTTAATCGAGTGACGTGAGAGAGATTTGGTGTCCCTGTCGCTGAGGATATTATCAAGTGCGTTTGATACGGCATTCGATATTTTCTTCTCTATAGTGGGGGGCTTAAAATGCCGAAGTAGTATCGCCTTAGCGTCTTCGGGTCGTACGTGTGCATAGAGATGAGACTTTTTGTCGGGCATGACAAGTTCCAGCAGCGGTGTCTGGTGACACATTCCGACGCAGCCGACCATCTTTACTTTTGTGTTTATTCCTGTTTCATCCAGGGCCAGGTGCAATGCCTCGTTTAGTTTGCCGCTACCTCGCGCGATACAGCAGGAGCCTAAACCGATCCGTATCTCACCCTGTGAATCGATATGGCTAACACCCTCTTTGTGTTTTTTATCTTTGAGGCGTCCGGCTTTTTCGAGTTTCAGATAATCGGTCAGGACAGACCCTACCTTGTCCGGAGTGACATGACCGTATGTCACCTGTCCTATCTGGACGGCAGGCGCCAGTGTGCAGCAACCGAGACATGCGATTTTATCGAGTGTAAAGAGCTTGTCCTTATCGGTATCTTCACCTTCGGGCAGTCGCAGGTGGCGTTGAAAGGCTTCGTAAACATGCTCGGCGCCTTTTACGTGACAGGCAGTCCCTACGCAGACGTTGATGATGTGCTTTCCTACCGGTCGATGTCGGAACTGATTGTAGAAGGTCGATACTCCAGTGATAGCCGCCGGTGTTATTTCGGTTAGTTCGCAGACCTTCTCGAGTGCTTCTAAGGGTAGATAGCCGTAGTGGTCCTGTAGCGTCTGGAGGATAGAAAGCACTTTTTCCGATCCTGTGCCAAGTCGCTCAACAGTTCCATCTACAAATGTTAAATCAAGTTCTTCGATCATTCTTCGTTGTCTGTTTTATTACCAATGCAATAGAGGTTCTTCTGGGTGCGAATATAAATCCGCCCATCCATAAACGCCGGTGACGCAAAACACTTTTCACCGAGTTGGTTTCTGGCTACTTCTTTATATTCGGCGCCTGTCTGAAGGATGTGCATTACTCCTTTGTAGCTTAGCAGGTATAATTTATCACCAACCAGTGTCGCCGAAGCCTGAAAATTGCCGATGAGATCCTGTTCCCAGATTTTCGTCCCGTCTGAAACATTCAGGCAGGCCATGATTCCGCTTGTATCGGGCACATATAAGAATTTACCGTCAGTAACCGAGCTTGGAATATCAGGAGCATAATCCTCGTTCATCCAGACCAGGTGACTGGCGGTGACATCACCTGAGCCATCGGTTTTGTATGCTGTCATTTTTGTATAAGGTTCGATCGCGATTACCATATCGTTTACAAAAATCGGAGACGGTGCGAGGTCCGATCCCAGGCATTCGGCGCGCCACAGTTCGGCGCCGTTGGCTGGATTGTAGGCTATCAACAAGGGTTCACCGCCCGCTATCAACTGGGGGCCGTTACCTGTCTGGACTACGACCGGTGACATCCATGAAGCACCCACAGTGCGTTTCGCTTCCCACATAATGGTGCCGCTTAGGAAATTAAGTGCGATTAACTTCGACTTGCCGTCGTCATCGGCGGCCTGGTCGTATTGAACTATGACAAGATTGCGATACATAGCCAGCGATGACGCATATCCGTAGGTACTGTCCGGTATTCCGAGGTTTTTCATCCAGAGTTTTTTTCCATCGAAGTCGAAACATCCTATGTCGCCAGTCGGGAAAATTGCGCAGACCCTCCGACCGTCTGTGACCATTGATGGTGCTGCGTATCCTGTGTCCTCACCTATTTCCAGGGCTTCGGCTTCTTTCGATATGGTTGTCTCGACTGATCGAGCCCAAAGAACATCTCCGCTTTGTGTATCAAAGCAGAATATTTTCTGTTCTTTTGCATTGGCTCCGCTGAGGAAAAGACGGTCGGACCAAACTATAGGCGAGTTAAATCCCGGCAGCGGTACCGGCTTTTTCCAGATAATGCCCTGGCCTGTGTTGACATCCCAGGTGATCGGTACGTTTTGTGCAGTTGCAATACCCTGTCCGTTTGGTCCTCGAAATTGCGGCCAGTTTTTACTAATTTCTTCCGGTGTTGGAAAAGATAGTTCCGCTTGTCTGGCCTGGCTGAAATCGGCATGGGGAATTGCAATCAGGACCAATGCTATTATCGATAGTGATGCTACCGTTGTAGTCACCGACCATCGGCTCCACTGTCCCTGACGGATTTGTTCCGAAGCGATGTCACCGGGAGCCTGCGGGTCGGGTAATTTCTTATTCAAGGCGCCCGCCAGTTTCAGGCATATCAGCAGCAGAGCCACCGCGCCTAATAAAAGATACCCGCCTCTTCGGGAGAAATCGAGCCTTTGTACTAGCTGACGTCTGATTTGTAAGTCAAGCTCGCGGATGTTTGTCTGCAATTGGGTATTCTGAGGCTCGGTTCTGGCTTGGATCTTTAGGTTGTCGAGTTCATCGATCTGTCTGGCATCAATCGACGTTCGCTGGTACCAGTTAACTATCAACAGGGTCGAAACGATAAGGCAGAAAAAACCTGCGACCATGGCCGAGGAAGTTATCGTTTTGTAATACTTCCCTGGATTATCGGTATTTTGTATTGTTTTGTCCTGGTTCTGTATCATTCTTTACCTAATTGCTTTAGTCTGACGTGTTCCCGGGGACAGTAGCTGTAGCATCGTCCGCAGGCAATACATCCGGCGCGGTCAGCTTCGTAATCGGAGTTTTGTCTTCGTACGGTAAGTGCGATCAGCTTTAGGCCCAGTACAAGTCCCACGAAACCTCCGAAGAACCATCCTCCGAAGCCGAATTTTTCTCTTATTACCGAAGCCTGGTCATAAAGCTCGGCGTTTTCTTTGCCTGTAGATCTGAAAGCGTCACTGGCGTCGGTTGTTTCTTCGACTTTTCCTGTTTCTTCGAGATAGATTCTCTCGGCTAATCTAACTGTTTCATCCATCCTGGCGGTGACTTTGTTTAGTGACGAGCCCAACAGGCCGAACAGCATCACCAATATCGGCAGAATGAGGATCAACAGGGCGAGGATCTTTTTGCTTTTTAGATAGTGGTTTTGTGGCCAGTTAGCAGTTGGTTCTTTTATGGCCCCGAACGGGCAGGAATCTTCGCAAAGACGGCACTTGATGCATTCATCGGGTGTTATGGTGACACGTTTTTTGGAGAGCCGTGACAACTGCCTCAGGATAACGCCGTATGGGCATAAGAAGCGACAGTACGGTCTTCCAATGAATAAGCCGATCAATAGAAAGCAAGTCCCCACAATAATCATATTGAATGAACCGCTTAACCGGAAAAAGGAAATGAACGGATCGTATCGGCAAATTATAAATGCACTTCCAGTCGCGGCGAACAACACGGCCCCGGCCAGATATATATATGCGAACATTCTCAGACCGTTTTCCAGCCATCTCGGTATGGCCGTCGGGCTAACGACCACAAGGTCCTGGATCGCGCCAAGGGGACATACCGCTGCGCAGAAAGTCCTTCCGAAGAACAGGGTAAAGATCAGCGGCAGCAGGAAAAACAGCAGGGCGGTAAGCGGCAGGGCGTAGTTTTGGTCAAAAATTGACAGGGTGACATTACCGATTGCGCCAATCGGGCAGACGCAGCCCTTTCTCCAGAAGCCGAAATAAATCAGCGAAAAAATCATCAGGGCAAAAATTGCCCGTCTGCTTCGTTTTTTTAGAACCATGTACGATGCCAAAGACAGGGCCGCTGCCAGCACCGCAACATCGAGATATTCGTATATGCTCTGACGTGGAGTTTCCTGTGTAATATTCGTTGTGGGCGGGAGTTGATAGTCCGTCTCGATGAATTCGGGCGGTGGAAACCGCTCCGCTGCCAGAGAGACTGTAGGGACGGCTAAAAGGCAGGCCCAGAGTATTGCTATATGAACCGAACGTAACATCAGGCGTGGCCCACCCTTTTTAACAAATACGGATTATTGGCGGGTACACGCTTAAACGCTCCGGAGGGACATGCTGTCGCTATCGAGCATTCGTTGCAATTGACGCAGCGGTCGTGGCGGACCTGCAGGAAAAGCGAACCATTACCGAACGCGTTGCAGCCTTTTACACATTTGCTGCAGCCGTTGCAGAGTTTTTCGTCGATAGTGTATTCGTAGTAGGGCTCTTCGATGTACTTTCGGCCTATCGCACCGGTGGGGCATAGTTGATTTTCCGCGCCCTCGTTAATTCCAGCCGGTTCCGGACCGAAATAACCGAAACATATTCGACAGTATCCGCATACGTCATGATTATGAACGCACTTGACGGCGGAATCTTCGAGAACGCAATAGGTTGCGCAATTACCGCAGGCAACGCATATATAAGGATCAATCTGCCAGACAGTATCGAGCTTTTTGCTGCGTCCGAGGCAAAAGCCCGCGCCGATTCCGAGCCCTGCCAGGGCGGCGCCCCAGAAGGTGTCCCGGAGGAACTGTCGTCTGGTAGTGTTTTCGCTGTTGTTATCCATTATTAAAACTGCCTCTGGTCTTTACGGCCTGTTCGAGATTGCAGCGTTCAAGTATTTTACATCCATTGCAGAAACCGTTGCCTATACATTTACCTTCGCTTACGAGTTTACGACGTTTGGCGAGCAGGCCCACCGCCGTGGCCGTGAGCAGGCCTAAAGTTCCGTATCGCAGAGTCGCTTTTAAAATTTCGCGTCGGCTCGTTTTATGTTGTGGTTCGCTTTGTGTCACTTGTTCTTAACCTTTGAGTATGTTCTTACAACGTTGTTGACGGTATCGAGTACATAGACCTGATCTTTTGTGCCGGTGGCCACGTCGAAACCGCCCGATTGACACTGGGCGGGATAATAACATATAAGCGGTGTCTTTCCGGGTATCAACTGCTCGGGTCCGGCTACGACGGCTGTAAATTTTCCTTCGACATTATAGACTTTGACTCTTACAAGGCCCTTTTCACAGGTGATAAAGTTTCCGTCCGACAATATCGCAAAGTTCACGGGATTGCAGCAGCCTACAAAACCATCGATAGCCGAGGAAAACTCGCCCCAGAAGAATTCGAGGTCGCCATCGAATGTATATGCCTCGATTCGGTGCATTCCGGGATTGACTACCCGCAGCAGTCCGTCTCGGGCAATGGCAAGATCGAAGTATGGGCTTGGTATGACAAATCCGGGAATGTTCCTGTCGGGGTCTTTTTTGCCGAGGCGTTTGATTACTTTGCCCTGCTTGTCATACCTGATAACAATCCGGTTACCTGCATCGGCGACAAAGACGTCGTCCTTTGCCACGGCAATACTTGTTAGTATCGCCTTATCGCCCAGAGATTCCCAGACGGCCAACTGCTTACCGGTCGCATCATAAACTTCAATGTGATCGTTAATTGCTGTGTATATCGTTCCATCGGTGTCAACTGCTATTGATCGAGGCTCACCTTTTAGCGTCAACACCGTGATCAAATCCCCGGCATGTCCAAAAAGTCTTATCGCCTTATCGCCTGCGACATAAATTTTACCATGTGAATCAATCGCTATAGCTTGTGATGCGGTGAGTCCTGTGTTAAACGCGGCAGTCGATTCACTATAGATGATCAGATTCGGATCGATCTTGGCCAGCTTATCGATATCGTAATTGTAGGCGTCGGGCAGACCGCTGCCGCTTTTGCCCGTGGTATCGAGCTTGATTATCGCCACAGCTGCTACTATCGCGACTGCAACGATGAAAATCTTCAAAACCGAATTTTTATTTATAAGCCCTGGTCTGGTAATCATTTTGCAGCCTCAATATTTATCAAGTTCATTGCGAAAATCTATTATAACAAAGTAGAATTAACCATTCAATACAACTGCAAGTTTATCACGAATCATTTGGCGGTCACATCCAGACATAACATTGTCGTTAAATCCCGCACAATCAATCTTCCCGATGCAATCGCCATAGGACCCCATGATTCCCGCCCATCCATGAGTTTTGCCCGGGCAAGCTGGACATATCCGCTCGGTGTCGCCTCGGCCAAAGTCATTTGAGCAGAATCGTTCATTGCATAAATTAGTCCATTAGCAATCATGTAGGGGCCTAATCTGAAGCGATTAGAGCGTGTACTGGTCCATAAGACTTTTCCCTGTGGATCGAGGCACACTAATTGACCGTCCGGGCGGATACCATAAATGTGGCCTTGATAATAAATCGGAGTTTGCTGCTCGGCGCCGAAAACTTCCGAGTCCAGTCTAAAAACTTCTTCTGCGTTTATTTGTCCATTTGATTCGGTGAGCCTGAGCATCATAGAACCAGCGTTATATCCACCCGAGAAAAAAACCAGTCCATCACCGACTTGAACTGGTGTAGGTACATTGGCAATCAAAATCTTCCAGTTTGTTATCTCCCAGAGAACCTCGCCGTCATTGGCTGAAATTCCCGACACACCGCCACTGCCACAGTAAACATACATCCGTTTATCGTTTAACTGTATCGGTATGATCGACGAATGAGTCATATTCCAGGAGTTTGGATTCGGCGTTTGCCAGAGTATTTTACCACTGTTGCAATCGACCGCCATCATAAGGGCCGTGCCTCCGGGTGCGAGTATCACTTTGGAGTCCTCTATTAACGGGCATTGGCCTGTGTACCATTCCGGCACGGTCGTTCCGAATTCTTTGACAAGATTTATCATCCACTTGAACTCGCCCGTTTCCGAATCCAGGCACGTGACGTGGCATTTTGGTCCCATTGTCACTACGTATTTTTCAGTCACAGTCGGGACGGTTCGGCTCATCCCATGCCAGCGTTTTAATTTGACCGGATAGGAATACCGCCAGATATCTCTGCCGTCTTCCAGTGACATGCATCGTACGACGTCCCTGCGGTTTTCCTGGTCATAGTCCAATATATAAACACGCCCGTTTAGTATCGCTGCGCCGGCATAACCTTCGCCTACATCAACCGACCAGAGCACCGGTGGTCCTTCAGCAGGCCAGGTTCTCGCTAATTCAATATCTTCACTGCTGATACCGTCGAGGTTCGCTCCACGAAAGCGAGGCCATGCGCCGGGCAAATCGGCTGCATTGACGTCGAATGTCACCAGCCGGCCAATAATTTCATTCGGCTCATCGCTATCGACTATTCGCTTCGAATCGTTCGGGTCCGGCAGTCGCAGTTGGAAATTCATCGCGGATTCTCCGGTGAGCCAGAAATAAACCAATACCAGCCCGGCAATCGCCAGAGTAGTAGGTACAATTTTTGTCATAACCGAATTCTTCACTGCTGCTCAAAACCTCCGGTCGGATTATTCGTTTCTTAGTGCATCCAACATTTGACCGCTGCCGGCAAAGGTCGTCGCAAGCCATATCCATATCAAGCCACTTGCCGCAATCGCAGCAATAGTAAGTGCCAGTGACACAAATGGTACCTGTGAGCCCGGTGACAATAATACAGGTGCTACCGCTACCAGGGCCGCGACTACACCGGACGCCAAGCCAAACAGCATCAGGCCCGAATGCTCATAGATCACCATTTGTTTAATGGATCGCATATTAAAACCTAAAGCCCGCAACATGGCAAGCTCTCCGCGGCGATCCAGCATATTTCTTAGCACTACCAAACCCAAGCCAATACTGCCTAACATCATGCCAAGGCCACCTAAGAGTTGAAATATCGATAGATATGTGTGCTCGATAGCGTTGAAAGCAGCCAGGCGTTTTGTTGTGTCCGTAAGCTCGATTCCGAAATCAATGAGCCCGGCAGAGAGTAGTTTAGCTGTCTGCTCGGTGTGATCTTGCGGAGCATCTATTAGAAAAGCCCTGTATCCGGCCTCTGAAGGGAAGCGTTTTATGAATTGGCTTTCAGAAATGATCAGGCTGCCCTGAAGAACCGAGTTTTTTAATCCGGCCACAAGTAGAATTCTGAACTTCTGTCCCCGCTGGTCTATATATTCAAGCTCATCTCCAATTTTTTTGCCCAGCAGCCATACTATCATTTGTTTGTCACCGATAGCGGGTACTACATCTTTTCCGTAATCTCGATTGAGCAGTTCCCATGTATCTTCATTTTCTGCCTCTTTTATTTTTTGAGCGAATCCGAATGCCCCTCGCTGTTTTAATTGTTCCGGACGTATTCCCAGAAGGCGCGGTTTTTGTGCGCGGTTTAGGTTCAGACAACTGGCATCGTCACCTTCCCGTAATCGCATTTGGACCACATCAACGCCTTTGAGTTCATCTTCCTCAAGCCTTAGTGACTTTCGTCCGTCCGCGGTGTTTAGATCGTGCAGAATGCCAATCGCCGATTCTCCGTATAGCGCAAATCCTCCTGTACCCGAATCTCGATGTTGGGCTTCGGCTGAGACATCATGTCTGTTTGCTCCTAC
>SDBT01009236.1_pt1 | contig 16028 bp, 23 predicted proteins | sample 2277101 | NCBI WGS metagenome assembly SDBT01 (sample SAMN10404973, study PRJNA504765) | marine sediment metagenome | isolation source: marine sediment core GS10_PC15, 103 cmbsf | place: Arctic Ocean: Southern Knipovich Ridge | collected 2010 | reverse complement strand
GGCACACTTGCCAAAACAAAAACAAACCGAGCTAATGCTCATCACCGAAAAAATCTGCGTAGCGAAAATCGAAAGCTTTGTTTGATTGTCAATCCGATGTTCAAAAAGGAATAGGTTGAGTCCCTTGGGAACTGCCGGGAAGGGGGTGATTTTTAGTTTAACTTCAATATTGCTTACAAATACAATTACAGACACCTATATTATATGGTGTTACATAGGGCCAACTTCAATCGCCTGGATAATAGCTTCCTCAGTATCTGCGTCGGACCCCTCAAAGATTAGTTGGTTCGTTCCGCCAGTTACCGAATTGGCCACGCCGGCTCCGTTTGTTGCCAACGTCGACAACATAGGTGTTCCGCTTGCGTCGGGGTATGTAATCGTCTTGCTAGACACAAGTGACGTCGGGGCAGTAACCGTTACCGTGCTTACCCCATTATTGGTCGCCTCGGCAAAGGTTATTTTGGCCGCCACTGTCGTCGTTGCAGCAGAGTAGGAACCAGTACCGCCACCAGCAATAGCATCGGCGTTGGCCTTCATGCGGGTATCAATTGCCAACCAGTAAGCTCCCAGCGATCGATTGAACGGCGCAGTATTGTCGGTCGTGATGTACGTCCCGGCAATAGCCATGCCGCCAATTACGCTGAAAAGCGCAAGGAAAATGTACAATGTCAAATGTTTTCTAATAGTAGCCATACGGCATTTCTCCTTTTTCAGTCGGCCCCCGCCCCATTGCGAAGGCCATGCAAAAGACTATCCGTTCGTGATCAAGCAAACTACGCCAGTCTGCTTCACACTTTCGGATACGGGGGACCATTGATCGATCTCAGCAAGCTCTGCGTTCGTCGGAGTTTCTCCGGCAATCGTATTACTCTGGAAGTTGAACCCGCCAGGGTGGACAATCAGGTGCTTACGCGTGATTAGATAATCAACACCAGCCAACGAGTTACGATCAGTTTCGATCGGAGTCTTTGCCAGACCGTTACCCAAACCTAGGGCACCGGGGCGACAAATGTATGTGGAATACTTCGTGCCACTAGTTGTGCCCCCTTCGTTGAATACCCCATCGTCGATGTGGACACGAAGGTCCATGTACAAGGGCATCCGCTTGGGGTTGCCTGATTCCTTTTCGAAATCGATCAAATCATTCGCTTTCAAGCGAGTGTAGACTACGGAGTGCATTATAATGTCGGTGAACACTTCCTGCTCGTCGCCGAGCAATGCCTGGGTGTCAATAACAGCGTCGGCTGATATATAGTTCGCAGCAGTGGCGGGATCGCCAGTAACGTCCTCAGTCGATATGTCGTTGACCAGGGTCGAGCTATCATCGTCAATATTCTCGGCGAAAACACCAGTGAGAACATTCATTACGATAATCTGAATTCGCCTGGCCCAGTAACCAGTTACCAGACCAGCAATAGCGGCCATCGGATCAGCGCCAGCCAAGGAACCGGCTAGCTCGTTAGCACCAAACGCGCGCCCGCGTTGCAGCAGCACTGCAACCTGTTGGGCTGTATCGATTTTTCCGGCGGTCAGCGAGCCGCTATCGGACAGCACTTCGTCGGAGCCGGTCAGATCGTTGAAGAATGGAATGTTAATCGTCTTGCCGCCAGCGGTAGCCAGCGCATCTAACATCGGGTCCATAACCATAATGCCGCTGGTAACTAGCGTGATTTTGGTCTTCAAAAGTTCCTGCGTGTATGGAGTCCATACTGCGGGAATAATAATGTCTGTGATTTTAGTTTCGGCCATATTGCGGTACTCCTACAAAATTCCTGCCAGGCTAACCCCCGCCTCAGCAGCGAGCGCTCTGGCTTTCTTTGGATTGTTTTTGACGAGTTGTCCCTGTTCAGTCAGGCTCCAAGTTTCCATTTCGAATGGATTGACCCCACCACCTTTGCTTTTATCTGGCCCGGCGTCGTGATCACTTCCGTTGTCCTTGAACCTCTTTTTGACTTCCTCGTCCACTTGTTTAGTCACTTCTGCTTCGATGCCCTCTTTGAGCATCTTCAAATTCGCTAAAGTTGCGTCGTCGTCATCGCCAATCAATAGTGTAACCAGTTCGGCGGGCAACCCCATCTTGCGAGCATGTCGCAGAGCAAGATTCTCCTGCCGCAAATCCTTCTCGCGCCTAGTGCGGTCTTTTTCGCGCTGTTGAAGGTCGCGTATCGCCCGCTTATCGTCCGTTTCTTTAGGGTTAGCCTTGGCCACAGCGTCGTCGATTTCCTGTTGGAGATGCCCGCCCTTCCAAGTATCAATACCCTGGGTCACACGACGATCCGTGTGCGTCCGTAGCCAGTTGCGGTACGCTGGCCCACTTTCAATTGCCGCTTCCAATTCGTCCGCGGCTAGGTGGACGGGCTCGTATTTACCAATCCATTTCATTACCGCATCCAAGTCCTTCAAGTCAGCCGCCTTCAAGTCGCTTAGAAATGTTTTTAAGTCATTCAACATAACAAAACACCTTTCGTAAGAGTTATCCTTTAGGTTTGCTGCCCCAAAGTTTTGATCTTATTTTACGCCGCTCTCCTTAATCGAACATCTGGAATCTTCGGCGTCTCAATTTCTTTACGCACCGCCCATTGTTCGTAGGTTTCAATCTTGCCAATCCCCTCACCGCGCACCCGCCGATACTCCGGCTCGTGGCCCTTGACCTGCGATCGCGTAGTACACCGGCAATTTATATCCTCGGCAGCGACGCCAACAAGCCCAGGCCCGCGCGCGCGTACGCCCGCGACCGTGAACATAACCTCGCCGCCATCGCCGTTCTTTGCAACCTGCCCATCAGCAACCCCGTGCGTTGGGCGGGTTCGATCGTCTAGCGAAGCAACCCACACTCGCTGCATATCTAGACCAAGACGATCTGCCGCAGCCTCACCCTTGACCATCGCATCCAAGCGACCCTCGCTCTGCGCCCGATGTGCTTCGGTGCGAAGTATTCGCATGGCTTTCGAAGCGCCGATCTCCATTCGATTCTTAAGCGTCTTACTCATCTCGGCGTAACCCTTACCCTGAATCAACGCTTGTGCAATGTCGGTGCGCAGCTGATCGACTAACAGCGTCGATTGCTTCAGCGTACGCTTGCCCCATCCAATCTTATCCAACGGGTTCTGAATTGCAGCATTCACAACATCTTCGCTCAGCATCCCAAACCGCAAATTCAATGCAGCCTGCCGCTCCATCTCGAACGCAGTATGATAAAAGTTTTCCTCGAACTGATCGGTGATCGCTTTCTTAGTTATACGAAAACTCTTACCCGTTGTTTTCTTGACAGTATTAACCAAATCTTTTTCAAGGTTGCCCCAGCGATTGTATTTTGACGCATCGGCCAGCGACAGCTTGCCGCCGGTTGCATATTTAGCATACATCTCAGCCACATCCCCCCGGACCTGGCGCAACCCCTGCGTATACGCCGCGGCCAGCCTGCGCTCTTGCAATAGCATCAGCTTGTCGGAGTTTTTATCTAGCTCGGCATAACTCACGAATCAGTTTCCTCGAACTCGTCTGGGTTCTCAATTCCTAAGTCAACACCCTCGTCATCCATTCGCTCAAGCTCTGCCTTGGAATCGTCAATAAACGGCAGCAGAGATAAGTTTGTCTGCCGCGATACTATGCCGATTAGCTTCTGGGCAGTTTCCGCAGAGCTGGCTACCTCAATAGGCACATTGCGCGTGAATAGATATTGCATGTCTTCATATTGTAGAGCCAACCCCTTCTTACTCCACGCCGACGTTAGGCATCGGTACTGTCGCTGCAGCGACGCCTTGAACTTCAACTCGCGAGTGATCGCCTTATTCTCCAAGCCGATCAGCTTCCACTTGCGCGACTCACCAGACTGCGCTGCCCCGCTAAACTTCTCATCACTCATATCAACGGCCTTGGCGAACCGCAGAATATTCTCATTTAGCTGTTTGAAGTGCTGGCCGATAAATGATTCAGGCATGTCTTTTGTCAAGAAACTCACTTTGCCTTCGTCGGGTAAAGAAAATGCACCCGTGTTCCTCGCAGCCTTGACCATCGCGTCGGTGATCTTAACCCCATCCGTAAACACCATATAGGCAAGCCGGAATTCTTCAACTTCGTTCTGGCAATCAGAGAATGAAAGATCGTAGGCATCGATTAGCGACAAAACCTTGTCGAAGTCGTTTTGCTTTTCCTTATTGGCGAGAAACTCAAAAACAGGAACCTCGTCAAACATGTGCAATGCTGTTTCTTTGTTCTCGGGCCCGCGAGCGTCGGGCACGAAAAACAGTTCTTCAGTTTTGTCAACCTTGGACGATACCCAATACTCAACCATCGTCTTTGTGTACACATCCACCAATATCACTTCGCCGCCAGCCCGCCATGACTTGCGAACTCGCAAGGCAACCAATGCACCGTCGCCGTCAACCTTGGGAATGTATATAATCTCCGGTGGCTCAATACCCACAGCTCGCGCCTCGCCGTCGGCGTCAATATACAGCAAGCGGTACGCAAGGCCGTCGATCGATGTAAACTTATTCAATTCCGCATCGCCATCGGCAATGCTCGATCGGGTATTAAACAGCCAAATCACCTCTGTGATCTTATCAGCCTCGGCATCGCTGTAATTGTTCGCTTTGAAATCATAGACAATCGGATTGCCAATGAAGTACCCGCCAAACTGATCTATGATATAGCCAATATAATCGTTGGCCAGCATTTCGTTGATTTTGTTCTCATCGTCAAACGTGCGGGCAAGGATCGCAACGTTGCCCTGATATAGTAAATAATTATTCTGCAACGCGGCTGCAACATAGGCGTGGTCCTCGACCAATCGCCTAATTAGCTCGGCATCTACGCCGCCCCGCTCTTGTACTTCCTGAATTAGTTGACTATTCATTTACAACCTTTTTGTGGCTTGCACCATTGACATTCGCCGACGCCAGGGCTGTACGCCATACCGCACGGCGTCCATTACGTGGTCGTCAAAGGGCACTGGCTCGTCAAATACATTCTCGTTAGCATCTTCTTTGTATTTATACATCCGAAACTCGTCTATTGTATTGGCACACGATGGGTGAACAAATATCTTGCGTGCGCGAAGCCAGTCAATGCCCGCCGTTACGGAGTTCTTGCCCTTCTTCGATGCAGTACATCTGAATCCGGCTTGCCGAATCTCTTTGATACGATCCGGCTCGGCACAATCCGCAGTCAACTCTTTTTGCTTATGCCAAAACGATTGCATCTTTGAAATAAGTTCCGTGTTCGTCCAGCCTCGCCCGTATAACTCCCGCAATATGTATACATTGTCATCCCGCAAGCCCAATATCGTCAATGCAGTTGCGTTATTGAAACCAAAGTCCAGCCCACCAACGCAGTCCTCGTAATCATACATCTCCTGCGAAATCTCTTTGATCTGCCAATTAGTGTATATAACATTGGTGGGCGACGCCCATAATCCTAAGCGATAGATTTTGTCAAACTGAGCATCCTGCCCCTGAAGCGCCTCGATCACCGCGATTTCCTCGGGCGACAAGAACGGATTGTCAAGGTACGTCGAATGACAGCTTGCGTCCCGCCCATCGTTGGGTTTGTCGGTTAGCACTTTGGCCCAGGAATATATATTCACCGGATTGAAAGAAAAGATCAGCTGATTGGTTCCGTTGACATTCTTAGCCCTGGCCCGCAAATCTAACTGCGTCGCATCGTTGCGGGTAATCTCAATGGCTTCCTCGCTCCACACGTAGTTGATTCCCTCAATCGATTTCTTCTTCTCTACCTTGTCAAGGCCGTGGCAGAATATGCCGTTACCGTTCGGTAGGATGATCGATAGCTTGGTCAGATTGCATCGATAAGCTACCCCCCAAGCATCAAGTAAATCCCTGAATAGCTGGAAACAGCTACTCTCTACGGCGGGCCTTGTCTTGCGAACGCATAACAGATTAACATTACTCTCAACGAATAATCGCTCCAACAGAAACCATATGGCGATCTGCCACGATTTGCCGGAGCCAGCGCCGCCGTACAGATACAGATGGCGGACGCGCTTGTGATCCTGCAAGAATCGGTAGTTTTTAGTCGCCACCTCGACCTCGGGGCCAGGCACGGCATTCGTTGCGGGAGGATGTTCAGCTAGGGCTAGTGTCATTTCTTCTTATTCTTCCAAAGCGGACAAGCATCCCACTTCCGGCGATCGACGGGCCGGGGCGAATCGCCCTTGCCCGCTTCGTTGCGGGACGACTTACTATTCAGCTCGGCCCGCATGTCGACGAGTGATCGGTCAGAACTCATTTAGTTATTCTCGCCAATAAGTACAATATCAACTGCCGGTGTCTTGCCACTGGCGGCAGTAATTAGTATCTCATCCGCAGAGCCAGCCCCAGCAGTAGGGCTATCGGCCGCGGCGCCAGGGGCGTACATCATATCGAAGCCACCTGGGTATATGCGCCGTTCGTCAGTGGCTCCGGTCATCCATGTCAGATGCTGTGCGCTCCCGAACACGTCGATATACTCACCAGTCACGATTGATTTATTAACGATGAGCAGGAACTTGATCTGATCCAGGCTCAGGGCATTACCGTGCCCGTCGGTTATCCCACCAAAGACGTCAATCGTTGTTCCGGCATCGCTTGCGGTAATAGTGTCAGACCACAGCGCCTGCGCCTTGCCGGAGCCAGCCCCGTCGATCAGGGTTTCGAGTATATCGTACGTGAACGGGATAACCGGGCTTTCTAGGTCTTGGCCTGTGTTGCGATAAGTTGCCGTGATACTTATCTTCAATTTAAATGCGATCGATGTCGACATATTATTACTCCAAAATTAGCGATTCATAGAATACTTTTTCAGCAAGAAGCTGACTTTTCCTTCCACCTCGCTCCAATCAATATCGCTCTTATCGATCATCCTAGCAGCGGCCCGATCACTATACCAAATATGCCGCAGACCAGGGTGGCCTTCGTAGACATATTCGCCGTTGCCGTCAAGGCTGATACTTAGTGTCAAACTACAGCCCACTTCGATTTTAGAGCGCTGTTCATTCGTCTCGTCTGATCCATATAATACAAAAAAAACAAAGGCAACTAGCACTAGGCCCCAAATTGCTACACATGCAACCTTCGCCGCAGTATCGCGAATCTGCATTTCAGTCATCATCTCATTCTCCTTATCGAATTATCGGCCCATCTCCCTCAGTCCTGCCGTCCGGCTTGGTATTCGCCAGCACACCATTAACCTCTGTCTTGACTACAACTTCAATCGAATCGCCGCCCGGATCGTCGTCATACAACAACCCAGTGCTCGGCGAAACGTACGCGGTGGCCCAAGTAGCGCTTACATCTTCATCTCGCAAGTAAAGCAGCGTAAAATACTCATTGTCCGACAATCGAGTATATGGCGTTAGTACCGGCGAATCAAAGTAATCGTGTGCGCCGGGGCGTTCCCGCCAATCCCATTGAATTGCGCACAATGTTTGATCGTCTGGCATTAGTCTACTGCTTCTCTATATCAACATAAACCTTAAAGTCATCGCCGTACCCATTTAAATTGCTATGATACGCCGCCTGTTCTATCATTTCGTATACAGCACTTGAAATGGCAGACTTGCTTGTTGTGTTGCCTTCCGGACCATTGGGCTCTAGCCCAGATATTGTAATTATCCATTTTTCTATCATTAGCAAACCTTTGAGCCAATAGGCGGTATCACTCGAGCCGTGCCATCTTTGTCAATATGAACATGAATCCGCCTACGCGGCTTCTGTCCTACCGGGGCAAAGCCACCAACTCCGATATGGCCAGGACGGATAATCTTAGGCGCCTTTGCCTGCATAAAGCGTTGATTCAGCGCTTCGACGCACAACGCCAATTGTGCCATGTCGTGGCGTATCTGATCGATGGCCTTAGCATTTGCCTCCAAGTCAGCCACGCTAATAACCTCTTTGCCCTTAATGGGCTTTTCGTTTTCTGTTTTGGTTTCTCTCTCTGAATCCATAAGTTCAACTCCTATTGTAGATTTACTTATATCGGACTGTAAACGTCATTTGATTATCCCCCGTGCCCACAATATCCTCTGATTTCAGCCCAGCGAACTCCAAGCACTTAATCGTTGCCTTGAGTACCGCGTCCAAGCTAGTAACTGCCAAGCCCGTCTTCCCGGCCGCTATATCTAGTAATTGGTTCGACGCCCACTTAGCCTTACGCTTGAAGATCAGTTTGGCTTCGTCGACGCCGGCATCCACTAAGCTCGAGATCTCGGCCTTGAGCGCTGGCTTGATCCTGCCATTACTGATCCCGTAGACCGTAGCAATAGATATATCGTACTTGGTTGCGATCTGCTTGGTTGTAAGCTCTGCAGCCGCGAGATCGATACAAAGTCCTCGCTCGTCGTACTTAGTGTTGTGTTTTTTGTGGTTTTTTTGCTTTTTTGTAGCCATCTATATCTTTCCTACTCTCTTACACTTTAATTATAAGGCACAATTAGACATCTGGCAATGCTTATTATATATTTTAGGGAAATTCTTTATAATCTTCTATAACTTACTGTATATAAAGAGATTATATTATTTTTTAGTCTATTTAGTACTATCTGGCCCTAAGATTTTCCATGCAAGTCTAACCACTGCTGGAACTTGTCCATTGCCGAGTCTTTGCACTCTAAGTTTGTCCATTCTTGAGGCCACCCCATTAACCACTCTACCCACGCTGGGCTCGGATAACCGCCAAGCGCCGTTTCTAACTTTAGCCCTGGGTTGAAGTTGCTGTCCCCTTTTTTGAATTTTTGTTTTCTCGCTTGCCAATGTTCTCTGCATTCCAACACAACTGTCTTGATTACTGTGGGCCAGTATCCAGATTCTTTCTCTCTTGTGTAAAGCTCCGGCATTTTCAGCCGATATAACTCCCCATTTTGCATTATACCCCATCTCGGCCAAATCTCCAAGAACTCTTCCAAGCCCCCTAGCAGTAAGCATTGGCGAGTTTTCCACAAACGCGATGGGGGGTCGTACTTCGCCGATGATTCTGGCCATTTCTCCCCAGAGCCCTGATCTTTCTCCTGCGATACCTTTTTTGCTCCCTGCGGCACTGATATCTTGGCAGGGAAAGCCCCCAGATACCACGTCAACAATTCCTTTCCATGGTTTTCCGTCAAAGGTTCGCACATCATCCCAGATTGGGAACGGTTGCAGAATTCCATCATTTTGCCGTTGGATGAGAATAGCGATGGCATGGGGCTCGTATTCCACTGCACAGACTGTTCGCCATCCAAGGAGTTTTCCTCCAAGTATTCCCCCACCAGCGCCTGCGAAAAGTGCCAACTCATTCATATACCCTCCTGTCTATCTTGATCTTTTGCTTCTTCATTCAGTTCCCTTCATTTTGGTAATTAACAAAGGGATTGCAAGTGCCAGCCAACTCGTTTATATAAGCATCTAAGTCGGCACGATCAATACGTCCCCGGCGCGGATGCCCCATAACGCAAATCACTCGCTTTCCCTTGACCATCCGCACTCGATGATAGGCCGCATTGTGTTTATCCCTACTGGTGGGGGCAGTATCTCCTGGCCCAAAGAGTCCTTTGGGCAGTGGTGCGCCATGCGTTCGTTTTTTGAACGAGCTAGCCAGCTTTAGGCGATTGGCACAAACTAGTTGATATTTCGCATCGTGCTCGTCATGATCCATTAGTCAACCCCTAGCACTGTTTTTGCTTCGTCCCAGCTATGGACAACCACAGCCGTTGCCCCAGCGGTGCGCAACTGATGCATACAATGTCGCTGGATGGCTGTAGGAGAACAGCCAGGGCGCTTGACTTCCAGGAATGCGATATGCCCAGAACAGACGATCATTATATCAGGCAATCCAATTCGCTGGTAAGGCCCGCCGTGTAACTTAATGACAAAGATGTCTTTGCTATTCCGCACCGCCCGCGCTTTTGTCTTTGCGATTATATTTTTTACGATAGTTGATTCCAATGGCCCGGTATTTTTCATTTGATCACCTTATCCTTATTGAGCTCGATGTAATCGGCCACGACTCTCTCGACTACGACTTTCCAGTTTTCTAATGAGAAATTGTTACGCTCTACGACGCCGTATCCCCAGAGTAACTTTCTTTGCAACAACCACTCTTCTGCCGTCATAGCTGGCTCGGCCTGCAACTTAGCCTGGCCAATGTCGAAGACTAGGGCGAGAGCCGGCTTACAGACAACGCAGTTGTCGTGGGGACACTCAGTGCTTACCCAAAAGCCATGTAGAGGGCAGTCATATTTATCAGTACAGCGAGCCACCCACTTCTGCCCCGCCGTCAGTGCCTTGGCCTTTGCCTCAAACTTATGTTCACACGTAAGGCAAACCTTTGTTTGATGTCTACAATACTCATGCTGACATTCATCACATTTACTCATCTCATTCTCCTTAAGTTATGTTCTGCCTGTCGTCCCATTACTGTTAACGCAGTGCCTAGAATCTGTGCTTCGCTGGGGCCGAGCCAGTATACATGCTGCGCATTTGGATCATTAGGAGACCCCAATACTAACAACCGAATACTCTTGTCCCCGCCCTCGCTTCCACCAACAGTTATTGTCCCGCCACAAGGGGTAATTGTTACTTCGCTGCTCATCTCATTCTCCTTTAGAAGTACAATCGTTCAATAGCGGCCTCATGTTAGCCGCCATATTTGTACATGGTTCGCAGATCAGTGTCGTCTCTCTCGCTCTGGTCATCGCTACATAGAATAATCTAATCACTGAATCTTTGGGCTCGCCAGGGCGCGACCATTCTCGAAATCCGGCAGGTGACAAATCAGGCAAGACAATGGCAACATCCGCCTCGCTGCCTTTGAAACTATGGGCGGTGCCAATGTATAATTGTGGCCGATCCTCTAGTTTGTCGATTCCAAAATTATCAGCAACAGTCAGCGGGTATTGTGCCTGCCTGGTTACTGTGCCAAGCAATCGCTGTTGCCACCAGTCAAGTAATTGCCGCATTGTCGCAGGGTCTTTCCCGCCTGGCTCGCGGGATTGGAATAATCGCAGTAAGGGCACAATCTTCTCTGGCATGAATAACAGCTTCAACTCTTTGTCTGAAAAAACATAGGGCTCTTTTAGCTTTGCCAACCCGGCAAGCCAATTCTTTCGACCACGTTGCAGTAATTCGCTGGACGATATAACACTAGCCCATGCCCAAAGTTCTTGCGCATTCCAGAAACGATAATCATCGCCCCAAGTACGAAAATCAAATCGCAGGAAGGCGAGAATGCGATCAGGCATTGTCGTACCTCTGCGCTGAGCAAGTGGATTCCACCCTCCATTGACCGCGCGCCAGGGGTTTGCAAACGGAATACCTCTTTGCCTCAATGCCTTGAGCGTTGGCGAAAGTTGATAGGAGCAACTGGAAATGATCATTACCGACTTACCCCGATCGAGGTACTTGGTTGCGGCGGCAATTATATTACGCGGGGCCAACCAGTTGCCAGTACATTTACCAAACGTTCCATCAAAATCGCGGGGTTTGTATTCTATCGGCTCAAAAGTTGATAACTGACTGATCCATTGCAGCGACGCCTTATGTACTGCCCGGGGTACGCGATAGGATTGCCCCAAAACTTTGCGGCGGTTGGCTGGGATTGCCGGATCCATGAAGATTCCAGGATGAGCACCGCGCCAGGCATACAGTGCTTGGTAAGGGTCGCCGGTGATAATCAGTTTACCCGTCGCCTTACCCCACTTGCGCAATAAAGCAAATTCCAGCGACGACAAATCCTGCGCCTCATCGGCAATCATAACCAAAGGATCGCCCGGCGGTGCTGGTATTTGCAACAACGCTAGTTCGATCATATCGGTAAAATCAATTGCCCCCGCCGATTCCTTCCAATCTTCCCATTGCTTTGCAAACATCGCCACACGGGGCTTCCATAGTTGCCGATTGGTTTGTCGTGCCCGGTATAATTGATACTCCGAAAACCAACTGTCGGCCGGCGTCTCTTGTTTTCGTTCCCAGCCCGGCGAGTCCTTATCGCCCTTAGCCTTGCTCAATCGGAAATTAGGATTACATTTGTTGAAATCCTCCACCTGCGTCTCAGCCACTGTCTGCCTGCCAAGCGCACGGTAGGCATGGCTATGCAGCGTACCGATGCACTCACTTGGCAACGGTAAATCTCGTCCGGCGATCTCTGCTGCTGCTGCTTTGGTCAGTGAACAAAGTAGCACGGGATGCTTGTGCAAACCCCCATACCTCTTCTTAGCCCACTTATCTAGCGCCTTGGCCTCAGTGATTAGGTAGGTAGTTTTCCCAGTCCCTGGCGGACCCCAGACCACGTAAGTCTCAGGATTATCGCTCATATCCTAATACCCTTAACGGGGGTTTTTGTTTTCACGCTACTGTTGTTCCGTATTTTCATTTCTCCAACTCCTCAAACAGTTATTAGGTCCTATTAGTTGTATGCATATATAGCAAAAGCACTTAGTCCTTACCCCGAAAAGGGGGCTATTAGTTATATGTATATACAGCAAAGGCACTTAGCCCTGTTCCTAATAGCCTAATAGTTATTAGTTTCAAAATCGTCATTTTTATTTTTGCTTTTTCATTTCCCTATATAGCGGGCTATTAGAATCAAGCACTTCCGCTCGGCTCCAATATGAACGTGAGATTGCTGTGCCGTCCTTCCATGCAGACATTGTTCGCCGCCTGAACCCAGCCACCCGTAGACTGTCGCATAACTCAACGTGGCTGACCTGCCGCTCGCCCTGGACCATCTTCATATGCTTGCGCAGCTCGCCGGCGTGGATCATCAAGCTACCTTCCTTGTCCTTGAAGGGCTCAGACAGCGACATTGCTTGTTGCCATTCGCCCTGCCACAACGGGTGATCCTGTAAATACGAATCAACCCATTGCCCAGCTCGATAGCCACTAGTTACTTCTTCATTTTCCACCACTTCTGCCGCCGCTGCCAGATTCTTGCAAACATCGTCCCATACCTTTTGCTTGAGATTTTTGATTAGATGTCGCGTAGCCTCGTACAATCGCGAGCGAAATACACGGCCGCTCAAAACTTCCAAAGCTGTACCCATCCGCACCCATCGTCCATCTTCTAGCTGTAGGCTGTATCGGGCGTTTTCTTCTCCGTGTTGTAGCCAGCGGGATATCTTAACCCCTAGCGTGGTTGATACGCTGGTTAGGAAAAGTTGTCGCTTGATGGGATCGACAGTTTTATTTTCGGCGATAACCTGTGATGCTTCGTCGGCCGTTGTCTTGATCGCTTGCTCCTGCTGCTTCGCCGTAATGGCGTCCTGTATATCATCGGCCTCTGATTGCTTGTTTGATCTGGCAAGCGCAAGTGTACGTTTGATATAATCCCACCGCATTGCCTTGATCATATCTTGCTTATGTTTTCTACGATTGGCGATTATTAGGTTGGCAATCTCCTGATCGCCCCATCCGGCCAGCACGGCGATACTAGCCAGACTTGCATCATAGGCACTGGGCGAGCTGTCTGCCATATCGGTGCGTGTTTGATTCCACGACCGCTTGAATTGCGGATCGTTTTCTAGCAAGGCGAACATCTTGTCGGCAGGCGGCTCTGCTCCAGCGCTCAATACTACTCCGTCGGAAGAATAAGTTTTGCTAGGCAATGCGACTGCATTGCCATCGATCAAGTACTGATCGAAATCATCGGCGGTATATCTTATATCAGTGCGGGAAATATCTTTGACTTCCGGCCGGCTTTCGTGCTTCAAGTTGTGCGTACCCACAACCCGCAAAACTCTGGTTAGGTCCGATACAGTGTCGATCTCGTAACCTTGTTTGGCGGCAATAATCTTGAAGGTTTCGCCGAAGCGAGCAGACAACAGTGCTGCTTCAGCGCGTTCTGCTTTGCTATCGGACCGCCAGAACTCCTTGAACAGCCAATATACATGCACCCCCCCGCCACTATGAACAGCAAGCGTGGGCGTGGGCGCGAGAGGAAACTTAGTTACTAAATACTCAGCATCTTCAATGAGTTTCGGCAACCGTTTTTTCTTATGCCCCTTGCCGCCAATGTCGATATCTAGCCATAGGCCGGGGATACCAGCAATATCTTCCAGCTTACCCCGCCCCTTGGGCTCACCGCTGATCAGCCCCAAGCCAAAATATACATCCTGCGATTCTTTGACGTCGCCAACGTACTTAGCCGCATCGCCGGCCGATAAGAACCGCTGCACCTTCTTATCTGGCAGGGTAAAGATTGATAATTTCGACTTCTCGCTGATCTCGTCGCCGTATAATAGCTCGAAGAATTGCTTACTTGTCATCCTTATCCTCAGAACAGGGTTTTATTTTCTTCTACTCTTCTCTTAGTCAGGTCCGCTTGGCTCTGTCGTATGTCTATACCCATCCACCGCCTACCCCATTTCTCCGCAACGGCCACCGTGGTCCCGCTTCCACTAAAAAGATCTACCACAATCCCGGCGGGTGGGCAAAAGGAGCGGATAAAGAACTCGGCTAATCGCTCTGGAAACGAAGCTTCGTTTTCATGGGCCAACGGTGAGCCCATCTGCCCGCCGCCTACGTTGCAGCGGATAACATTGCCAGGATTGGCCTTGACGGGCGGTGCGTACATCTGCTCTTCCATTGACCCGTCGGCCCTGGCTTTCGTGTGGAGTTTTGTGGTGAATTTATGGCTCGGCTTTGGTTTGGCTTGTTTGAGTACGCCATCTTTGCCTCTCTCGCCGCCTGTGCTTTTGCTACTACCGCCCCATTGATTCTTTCGTGTTCCGTTGCTTAATCTATGACTCATCTCGCCGCCGGGGGCCCACTTTGGCGGGTGTCCCATGGCGGTATTGTCGGACCATGGCAACTTTCTACCATTAGTGCAACAAACGATAAACTCATAATCATTACGCAACCAATCGGGGCCGCCTGAGCCGGGAATGCCAATGCGGTGAAATGCTGGTGGTTTACGAAGATGAATACCCGCCCGATGAAGATCAGCCATAAGCAAAATAGGAGTAGCACTCCATCGGAATTGCTTGGTTTTTCCTTCTACAACAAAAGCCACTAGGCCCTTGGAAATTCGCAGGCTTTCGATAACGCAGAGTAACATCCAGTCAACCCATGCCTGACCTTTCAACTTGAAGTTAATTCCGTAAGTGCGTGCGTCCTCGTAGGGTGGGCTGCCAAATACTAGATCAACACACCCGTCCGGCCAGTCCTTCATGACTTCCAGGCAATCGCCGCAGATGATTTGATTCACGGGCAGACTCATTCAACTCCCTTCCACCAGTGTACGTACACCCCTCGGGCATAAATGAAAACAAAGACAATTGATCCGCCAAAGATAACCCATTGACCATGCTTTACAGTAGTCCATAGCCAGAATCCTTGCGTTAGCATTCCGATGGGATAAGTCCATCGGCGTATCTCAAACCTGTGATACGTCGATAGCCACCCAATTAATAGACAACCAGCCATCAAACCAATTTCATCCCAAGGCCAGCTCATCGCCTCAGCCGCCTTTCTTGTGCTTGGCGAGTTCGGTTCGCAGATTGCGCATCGCTTCACGTGCCCCCATGTGTTGGGGTGGGATTACGGTATCGAGGAACACAAAATACATATCAATATCCTTCGCCGCCCTCACCAACCCCTTCACCCGGGCCTCAAGCTCACCAATTTCGTAGTCGCTGACCCTGACATCATCCTCTTTAGCCGCATTGCTGCGACGAAGACACTCGCCGCAAATACAACTGTCGCCGACAATAGTTTTTTTGCACCTACCGCATTTGGTCATCATCCACCGCCTTTCCGTTTCAGGCGCTCATTTCGTTCGCCCGCCCGGACACCGCCTTGATAGCCAATCCACATACACTTCCAAGCTGCGGGCCACCCACGCCAATTCAAATTCAGATCGTTCGGCGGATGCTTACGTATCCACCGCTCCTTGAATGCTGCGTACTTCGATACCATTTCAGTTCTTTTCATCATCCACCGCCTCCCTTTGAGTATTCCCTGTATTGCAATTCCTTGGGGAACTTCGCTATGTCGTGCTCGACCTTGCCATTGATCTCTAGCTGCTTGACAAATACGGGAACCCCCGCCGACTTGCAC
>SDBT01009235.1_pt1 | contig 16030 bp, 19 predicted proteins | sample 2277101 | NCBI WGS metagenome assembly SDBT01 (sample SAMN10404973, study PRJNA504765) | marine sediment metagenome | isolation source: marine sediment core GS10_PC15, 103 cmbsf | place: Arctic Ocean: Southern Knipovich Ridge | collected 2010 | reverse complement strand
GACACAACTTGATGGCTTCTCGAACGAGATCGGCATATCCTCGGGCAACGAAGACCTCATCCTCTTTCAGATGTGTGTTTTCGTGGTCAGAGTCCCAGATTGATGTGATCCACCTCCGAGTCGGTCTCGGCTCTATGCGATGGGCACACGAGGCTTTGGCGGCGGCGTCACGGTCGTCAAAATAGTAGTCTTCCCCTGCTGCTTTTAACTGGCTCGTGCCGCCATACATCCGATCAATTTCCAACAGAACCACGGTGTCGTTGACGATGCTATCCGGGACGATCTCGCTCATTGGCAACATCATTGGCTGGGACGTATGCCAGTCGTAATTGTCGTACCGGCCATCTAGGAAGCATGTCGGCGTTACCGGCACAGTGTCCCCGGCGATCTGTAGCCGCATTCGATGTTCTGTTTTTTGATACCTTCCCTTCCTGAACAAAACCCGCAGAATGGGATCGAGTATTTGTTCCAACGAATCGATGTCGTCGGTTTCAAACACGAACTCTTGAGTCAGGTTGATGGACATGTTTCGTGCCTTCTTTGAGTGCGGCAACCCTTTCGCCGACGAGATATTTGTTTATGAAGTTGGGCCACACCCATCCTCTAGGGCCTTCCCCGCAAATCATACACCATGTTTGTTCTTCTGGATTGGGACACCCTCCAGTCCATGCCGAATCACAGTTGGGACAGGAAGATATGATTCTCACCAGCCTCAAGAACCACATCGTGATTTTAATCATGAGACTTCTCCTTGATCGGTCCCCAGATCGCCGTTGGGGGCAGGCACGTGCAGGCACGCAGACGTTCCCTACATGTGTCGCAATAATTCCCGCCATCGGCGACTCGGCAAACCTTTTTGTCGCCGACATCCACTCGGATGATCTCCGGTAAATATTCGGCACAAAACGGGCAACATTTCACATCTTTTGTGCTGCCCGTGTACACCTCCTCTTTTGGCTTGGGGTCAGGGAACTCATCCCACTTGTCCGAATCAGGAACACGATACGGTCGATAAGATTGGATCATCCAATTCGGCGGTGTTTCAATATCGCCTTCCTCGAACCCCATCGGCATTTGCAGAGTAATCGCTTGATGCTTGCGCATGGCGTCACAGCAATTTGGATGGACAAGATGTGTTCTGCTGTCACTCATTACGCCACCTGATTCTTAATGATTTTTCCGTCCTCGCCAAACTGCGGCACATTCCTCTCGAAGTCCGACCGCACCATCTTGAAGCGATGTGTGATGATCTCTGCGCCTACTCTGATGTAGATGCCCTCGACTTTTCCATCGGCCCATTCAGAAAAACACTCCGTCATCAACACATGGAATTCCCCAGAGTTTGCCAAGCGGTTCCCGGCAACATAGATTTCAGGAGGCACACAGAAACCACATTCGATGAGCAACGGACGTGCGACATCGTACCCGAGGAAATGCTGTCGCTCTTGATCGTACACATCATACGCAACGAACCAGTCTGGGAGTCGAGTGTAGGCCATTCCGTGCCGACCGACCATCCACTCGCCGTAGACGCTGTACTGACCCTGCTCCATGATCTTGTCGAACTTGGATCGATTATCGACCGTCCAGTTCCAGACTGACGTGAATTGCTTCTTGGCGGGGGTATTCTTGACGAACCCCTTGTTCATGATGTGGTTGCGGTTACGAACCAAGAAGTGATCCTCGTGGATTGTGATCCCGATACTGGCTCCGTCAACCTTTTCTTCGACCGAAACAGAAGACTCGAATACCACTTCCGCATCCGACTCAATCGCAATGATGTCGTCAGCGGATGCGTTCGCCTTATACGGGAGGTGGCGAGACCTTGGGAACTCGGGGAGTTTCATCAGTAATTTCTTCATCGTTACTCATCGGGTTTATCGTTTCTGATTGCCATCTTTCGCTCTGCGTCTTCGAGAGCCTTCAGTAGAAATACGACTTGCTTCTTGTATGCCGCTATTTGTTCGGGCGTGTTGAGCGTAACCATCGGCGGGTCGCCCTTGTGGGCCGGTGTATGGTTATAATACTTGACCGTAATGCCAGACCACTCCGTTGTATCGTGCCCCTCAACTTCAATTTTGGGCGGCGGCAATGGTGACCCGCTACAACCAGAGACAACAAACAGGGCAATGACGTACAACAGGAATACAACCCCGACAAATGTTCTCATTTTTGCTTCCTTACCCAATCAATGTGCTTCTGGATTCGCTCGTCTTCCAGCAACAACTCCCTCGTGTTGAAATCGTCGGCAAGCTCTTTCTCGTCCTCAACGAGATCGTGAATGCCATCATGACAGAGTTTGCAGACGAGTAACTTCCTGTTCCTCATCTCTGCTTTACCGAACCGCTTGATAAACCTTTTCTTCGTATGGACGGCTCGGGGAATCAGGTGATGTCCTGTGAGAGTTTGTTCCCTGCCGCAGAGTTCGCAATTAGCCATCAGGACATCATACCCGACGTTGGATTCTGTGACTAGATCGTTATTCCCATCCTCGGCGATAGCCTTGCATTGCTGTTGGCACATCCCCCAGATTCACTACAGACGGCAGTTGATCCAGATCGGTCAAATCCTGTTTGTAGAGCCATTCCAAGAACGGCTCAAACATTGGACAAACCCAGACTTTGTGTTTGTTGAGATCGGCTGTGGACGAACCATATGTAGTGGTACAGAATCCTTCGCCCGTCTGAAGGTCCATCACCCAAATGTGATTCTCTTCCCAACCCACTGCATTCAACAAAGGCACACCGGTCTTTGTGTCAACCGACGACATGCGATCCCACTCTTCGGGCTCGTACCGTCCGACAGCGAACTTCCCCCAGTTGAAGTCGGTGGCGTCGTGCGCCTCAATGAATTTAGTCTTCATCAAAAACTCGCTTTGTCAAATCGGAGTAATCCCTCGGATCGAGGTTCCGCAATTCATCTGCGACTTTCAGAGCCTCATCACGAGTTATCTTTTTAGTGCAAATTTTGTATTCCTCTCGGGAACCTTCGGCAACCGCAAAACGCTTCGGCGATAGTTGAACGATGATGTACTTCATTTGGCGTCCTCGTGGTTCGATGGTTTCCGTAAGCCCCTGATGAACCCCTTGATTCCATCCTTGTCCTTGGAGCCAGCCCATTCCGCAGCAATGCCAGTCTTTTTGTAGTCTGTGGCTGTGTGATGAATGTCATCGTCGGTGCCAAGAGTTTTATCGGGGCCTGCCGAGATGACAGTTCCTTTGTGGACCTTCTTGTTGGGCACAAATTGCCATTCAAGAGGGGTTCCCCACGGATCATTCGGCGGCTCGTATCCTTTGCCGTGAGTCTTCACGACGATCTTTGATTGAGCCTTGACCAGTTTTTCTGCGTCTTCTCGCTTGTGTTCACGAAAAGCAGCAAACAAAACAACGCCGCCCGCACACAACAGAATCAACACGCATAGTATGGCTGGCAGTGGCGGCTTTTTTCTTGGGTTAGCCACGTCTGGTATTCTCGGATCGCTCATGTCCCCTCCAGCAAGGATTGTTTGGTTAATTCTGAATACTCTCGCTCCTCACGATTCAGCAGTTCCCTTTCCACTTGAATTGCTTCATCCCGAGTGATACCTTTGGTACAAACTGTGTATTCGCCTCGGTTGCCCTCGGCGACCGCAAAACGCTTCGGTGACAACTGAACGATGATGAAGTTCATTTGGCGTCCTCGATTTCAAAGGTCTCACAGAACCGATCCGCCAGTTCCATGAGTTTGTCATAGTCCAGCAGCCCTTCGCACATCCACTTCCATTCGTCCGACTGAAAGATTTCGATTCCATGCAATGCGCCGATCATTTCTCCGACCATCTTGCCGTTCGTGTCCGTGTCACCGCCCGCTTCGATCACATCGATAATTCCCTGCGGCGAATGTGGGCATTTGAGGAAATGCGCATAAGTAAATGGCAGGCTGTTCAGAACGTAGCAACCGCCGTTATTGAACTTCTCACGAAGCCCTTCTCGTGTCATTTTCTGAATGCGGTCTCGCTGTTGAAACAGCCAGATCATTCGATCTTCGAGAGAGTCGCCTTTCTCTGTGGGGTGTTTGCGGAGTTTGTCCACCTGATAGTACATCTTCGATTCTTTGCTTTTGGCCTCTCCCCACTCCCACACTGCGTCCGAAACAATATCAAGCAACATCGCTGGTCTGTAATCAATTACTTCGGTCATCAAACAATACACTACAGCGTGCGTTTGCAACAAAGCGGCGTGGGCTGAAATATCAGTGAAGTGTGTCATGGCGGCATGTCTAACAACTTGCTGGTTGAAATACGTCGTCTTGGGGAACAACAACGACACTGGAGAGGCGAACCATGCTGCAAATGCAGAGATTTTCATCGGCACGCCATTGCCGGTGCCGCCAAAGCTGAGCCGCTCACCGGAAATTGTCCAGCTACATCCGTTACAAATATTGCGCACGGATTTTCGTGTGGTGTTGCCCCAACCGTCCGTTGTCTCATTGAACGCATCAACGTGTCGCTGAGCGATGGCATGATGATACTCATCGAATCTGAACCCTTTGAGGGCTCCGCTATGGCCATCGATGAAGCCCTCAAGGGTCGCCACGCCAAGTTGGGTGTCGTCGGTAGTGCTGCCGGGCGGCTCATCGTTGGCAAACCACTTGTGATTGACGGGAGACAGATACTTGCCGACGTTGATGCCCTTGGGATGGACTTCTAAGATTTTCTCGGGGGGCCACGTCTCCACAGGTTTGCCAACAGCGTCACCGATGGCCCCGCCAATGATCATTCCTTGAATTTTGCTTTTGGTGAGCATTAGAATCCCCATCTCCTAACGATTTGGTCACAAGTTTTACACTCAACGTAGCTTCGCATTATGCCCTGTACATTCCACTCAAACCGAAGCGTTTTGTGCGGCTTGTAGCCACAAATCGGATTGTCATCTTCTGTGACATGAATTTTGGTGATGATTTGTTTGCATCCTTTCTTTGGCTCCCCGGTGGCCCGAACATATCTGCCTGTTTCCATTTTGCCAAACGGTCGAGCCAATTCATAGGGGATGCACTTCTTGTCTCTTTTGAACCAATGCAATCCTGTGGTGCAGTCCAGTATTCGCACTACAGCCACGTTGAGCTTCACAAGTTGCAGAAGTCGTCTCTGTTCGTCGGCATCCTCTGGCTCCTGAGACAAGCAGATGTTGTGATTATTGAGCCAATTGGCGAGATTGAACTCTTCCCGAGTGAGTTGAGCGATCATTTGAGCGCCACCCGTTCAAACGTGTTCAGGACAATACCAGAGTTTTTCAATTCGTCGCCAGCCACTAATATCGATACTCAATTTACGGCAATCGACCGTTGCTCTCTTCTCGGCTTCTTGAATTGTGTTGCATACTCCTAACTCAGAAATCATGGCTGATTGTTCGCAATCTGCACAATCAACAAAATACTCAGGCCAGTCAATGCGATATGGTTTGCCGTTCATGATTATGCCTTGTAAATTGGCAGGAAACATCCTCAACAACCCAGCGACCAATAGTTGATGGTGGTTCTCGACGCTTCACTTTTTTGAAAAAAGGAGCAATTGTCTTCTGAATCTCCAGAAGGCTCTTCTTTCCTGCATTCAACTTTTTTCTTGTTCTTTTGTGGTCATCACGCATCCCTTCTATTGTTCAAGCAGACTCCACACCATTTTACGCCACAAAATTTGTATTGTAAAGCAAAGAGGCCGCAGAAATACGAATTCTGCGGCCTCCCGTCCTTTTCAATACGGTGTTCAATTCTCATCTAAATGGTTCTTTTCTACCTCTCAAACTCTTCGGAACCCAGAGGGTTCGGTTCTACGGAGGGCCTCGTGCCATGATGTTCTCCTGTGTTGGGTTCAATCAATCGTCAAAGACCAAACACCCTTCGGATTCGCCTCCCATGACCGACACTGGTGAATCGCATACGTGCCTGCTGGTATGGTTTCGTTGTCATGCTCGTTGTGATTCAGCACAGTGTCTTCGTCCAATTTGACGTATCCGAGAATGTTGGATTTTGCCTTCTTCGTGTATTCAGCGAATGCCACCGGCTCGGCGAAACAGTGATTGTCGTACTGTTCAACCTTGTGGTTGAACTCAAGTCCGGTAACAGCCGCTCCATCAAGTGAGTCGTCGTTCTTGTCGGTTTTGATCTTCACGAATGCCAGATCGCCTTGTTGTGCGGCAATTCTGTCACGTTTGATGTTGCCGACCATCCAGTTGTAACACACCGCTGTCCAGTGATGAATCGGATTGTAATCACCATCCTTCGACCGACTCGGATGTGTTCTGTGGAAATGGACTCGTGTGTCGTTGAAACGGTCTCGTCGCTCGAAGATGATGAGGAATGTCGGATAGCCACGAGCGTTGTGTGATCCGGTCAATGTGTAAAACATCAGCCCGTAATCATCTCTGCCGTTCAGCTTTTTCTCAAGTTCGTGAGTTATGGCGTTGCCATGGATGCTCAAGCCCTTACACAACACATGATAGTCATGGCTGTAGCAGTAAGTCGTCTGACGGCCTGCAAGCTGGATCGCAGCATAAGGCACTTCAACAGTACAAGCCTCGTTGTCCACAATGGGAGTCAAAGCAGATCGCTTACGAGCTATGCCGCCTTCTTCCTTCGGTGGTTCCAGTTCACTCTCTGTGTTGACATACTTTGGCTTGCAGGTCCACTTTTTGCCTGTGTGCCTCTTCAAGTAATCAGGTAAACCATGCAGAATAAAGTAGAAGTAACTCATCAAGTCCTTCTCATACGTCGTTCGGCCTGCTGCTGCAGTTGCGATCTCACAGGCGATGTCACCATGTCCTTGCTTGAACATCCCTTCCCAGAGATCCCAGTTATCGTTCAGCAAGTAGTATTGTTCCTGCTTGCGGAAGAAGATGCCGATGGGCAACTTGCCTTCTTCGATTGCAGCCCAAGTTCTCTTGCATTTGGTCTTGTCAATCGTGAGCGACTCACACTCCTGCATGACCTTTGTGAAAGCACGATTGGCTTGGGACTTGAGGACTTGTCGTCGTTTGTCTTTGTAGAGCGGCAGTCTCTTGACACAGGCTTCTAATGACTCTTTGCCATTACCGAAGCTCTGGGTCTGGTAGAATTCTTTCAGAACTCTTTTGATGTCTTTTGCGCTGTTTGCATCTTTGAGAACTTCATTGAATACCGAGGAGACTTTCACCCCATCAATTGATCTGTTGCTCGAAGATGCTAATGATCGATAGCAGCAAAATGTCAAGGGATCGGTTTCGAGAAGCTCGTCGGCGAAAGGCTGCAACTTCATCCATGTCTTTTTGATTCCAGAAAGTTTAACTTCTGCGACTGGCCAATCACGTGCCGTGCCTGTAAGGAATATCTCTAGGTTCTCCTTGCCCATCGGCAGTTTGCTGGTAATGGCACTAATAGCATCAAGAGTGTAATTGAAACCTGTGATTTCGTTCCTGTAACCGCCATGCTTGATTTGGCTCAAGAGTTTGTCACGCCAACCAGCGGGCATTTTTTGAAAGCCGCCATTGGCAGTGAAAGACACATCGAGATCCTCGGTGAATCTTAGCCCAAAAGCACGCTCGGCAATTTGCCATGGCATCACGAGATAGAAACGGTGCCCGTCTTTCTCCACAGATACTAGAACTCTGCCCCACCTCATTACGCTTCTGCTGTAGTAGTAACGGTCGTCCTCTTCTTCATTCGTAACGAGTTCCGGCGTATGGGCTGTGGCCACCAGTGCCACAAGTTCATCGCTGATGTGGAACTTTGTGTTGTCATGCTCCCGATAGTTGTTGAAAGTCACGTTCACAAAGAAAGGCTTTTTAAGAAGCTGGGCGTGTGCTGTGGTTTTCGTGTCGGTGCGAGTGTTGTAATCGTACTTGTAATACGCATTCCTGTTTTGGTCCGAGATGTAGCATCCGTTAACTTCACAATGCCCCGGAAAACCCAATGCTGATTCGTTGCCTTCCCACGGACATTCTTCCGAAGAAATTGTCTCGTATTTGTGCCGCCTGCTTTGCCAACGGTCAGTAGAGTATTTTTCAAGGTTGTCGAGGTCTTCTCTTGTAGCAATGTTAAAGTCTGTCATGGTAAATTCCCTCCTTGGAATCATAATCGAATTAAGCCAGATGAGACTTGAGCTTTTTGTCCGACAACAAGGCATCCTTCTTCATCTTCCTATGTCTGTTAGCACATCCGACAGAGCAATAGGCGCTTGTTTCTTTTCTCTTCTTAAAGGGTGTATCACAAACAAAGCAATTCTCCCACCCCAAACTGGTGTTCTCCCTCTTGAACTTTAGAGAACATTCATATGTGCAAAATTTGGCCTTGATCTTGCGGTAAAACTTCCTGCCGCACTGTTGACATGTCTGTGCTGGATGCAAATGTCTGGCTCGACACTCTTCATCGCAGAAAATCTTTCTGGTCCCCAAAGAATTGACTTGCATTTCCTTGCCACAAGTCTTACAAGGGCGTGTCTTAATGAATCTGGCGGTGCCCTTTTTGCGACCTGTGATGCGCTCAACAAAATCTGGTCTTTCTTGCTCTATTGAGCAGCTACAAAATTCGTTCCAGCAGGCTTTGCTGCAGAATGTGTGTTTCTTATGGCCTTGTGTTCGATTACTTAAGAATTCTTTGCCGCATAACTTACAGTGACATACCAGCTTGCCTCGGATTTTGTATTTTTCAGACCAGAAGGATAAGCCGCACTCGTCTGTGCAAAAAAGTCTGCCGTGTGTTTTTAGGAACAACTCTTTGCAGTTTTTACATTCTGCTATGCTCTTCTGACGGCGATGCTCTTGGTAACAATCACTGCTGCAATATTCTCTGTGATGGAAGTCTCTGATGAAAGTGTCCCCACAATGGTCGCACTCTCGCACACGGTTGATCTTTTCCGTAGCCGACTCGATGAGCTTGGCTACACAAGAAGCAGTAACACCGAGTTCCGCAGCGATTTGACTCGGCAACATGGGATCGCACCCAATGCCATACTTCATCTTGACAGCGGCACGCTCCTGTGTCGTGGCGTGTTGGTTCAACAAAGATTTGACATCTGCCATGCAAAAATCAGGCAAGGACTCTTCCCGGTCCTCAATTTGGATAAGGCCATCTTCTCCGTCATTGTTTTGAACGAAGATGGATGATGTGCGATTGAGGGCTCCGGCGTTGAGAATTTGTCGAGCACGCTCTTCCGATCTTCCCGATTCAACAAGTTCATCAAAAGTCAGGTCTTGTTGTGCCAATTTGTAAGTGTTGTTAGGAACGTGTGCGCCACTCTTGCTTTGTTTTAGAGAATTTCTTGCATGACCGTCAGCGCACATGTAGACATAGCCGCCCAAGTTGGGGTGCGGAAGAGAGAGATGTCTGTCAACGGCGTAAATGATGCCGAGACAGGCTTCCGAATACAGTTCATCGAAATCGCCTTTGCGCTGGTGTTTTCGAGCAACTGATTCCGCAATGTGAAGATGGGATAATATCAAGTCGTCTCGGGAGACACCAGAACCGTCCATGGTTCAACCTTTGCTTCATGCACATTAAAATGTGTCATCGTCGATGGACAAACTTGGCAGGCTTGCCTTCGGAGTCCCCTGCCAATTGACACTGGACAGGTTGCTTTGCCTTCAGTTGTGGGCCGTTGAGACTTGTTGGTGGATGCTCTGCCCTCGACTGCGAGAACGGGCCGGTCATTTCCTGCTCTAAATTAAAGTCCGCATCCATCTCTCGAACGTGCTGGTAGAAAACACTAGAAGGACGGTGTAATTCGTACCAGTCAACCCTCTGACACTTGTTGCTTATCGTCCAAAAAGCAATAAATTTTCCAGATTGGCGGTATTTCAACATCGCCCACTGTTCATCTCCCCTCATTTCGACCTCGTAGACAATACTGGGGCGAATAGAGATGTTACCAGATTTCGTAATCCAGTTGACCCATTGCCCCGGTTGGATACGCCCTCGACACTGTTGTGCCTTGTTCGAGCATTGAGTAGAACAATAATCTCTTTGGATCGATCCAGAACCCGGCGAAAACGAGCTGGCCCCAACTTTGCATTTCGCCCGTTTGTACCTGTTGATAACAGAAGTAAGCTCTTCTGTTGATTTGGCGCAACTTTCAACATAACGTTCCAAGCTATAGAGATTCTTCAACCAATAATGGGCATCCTTCTTGTTGATCATTGACGGTTCTTCAAAACTAAGTTGAATTGGTGACTGCATGTAGGAATGACTTCTCGTCACCTTGATGTTGCAGCCCGTCATCAGGTTGGAGATGTCATTTCCTGTTCTCGTGACTTCCTCTATGATTTTCTTGTGAGTGGCCAGAGACACAGACCAAATTCGTGGCGATGTAACTCCAACAAAAGCAACATTGTAATAAAATCGCTCTGTCGGCTTGAACTTCAATGCTTCTTTGACTGATGCAGCAGGGCGTTTTTTCATGAGAGATTCAAAATGATCACAGATGGGGCATTTGCCCTGCCATTCTCCAGTCGTTTCACTTCTTTTTTTGCCGCACTGACTCACCGTGCCCTTGGATGGATCAATGTAATGTTGTCGAGCGACGGCAAAAATGCCGCCCGTCTTCGAGAACGGTGGGAGAATTCTGATTGTGTGGTTAATCCCTTCTCCCGGTTTGTAGAAAATATGGTGTGGCACTTTGGAGTCGTTAGTTGATAAAGCCAGACCTCGACATGATTCGTACCATGCCACGTCTTCTTCTGTGGCTTGGAAGATGTTCGATGATTGTTCGGCTTGTCGCTGTAGGAGATTGCGTTGCAGGCGTTGCTGGATTTGATTGCGTTGTCTTTCTATTTGTTTGACCTTCTTCGTACCCTCGGTATAATCCCGGCGAGTTTTCCGCCAACGACCTGCCTCAAGTGGCGCAGGATCGTCGTGCTGTTCTACAGCAAGCCGTTTCAGACCTATTTCGATAGCCCGTTGTTGACGACGGTGCCGATCCCGAGCATTGTGTTCCTGCTCCAACAGAGCGCTGGCGACAATCAGTTCATTCCCCAGAAGCTCCACCCTCTCAAGTTTGCGCACCCGACGTGCAGCAATTGCTCTTGCCACACCGAGTTTTGCGAGATAAGCCACGAAACCGAGAATGAAAATGCCAACGATGGGCAGGTAATTGTGCATAGTCTGTCCTTGACTCTTGATTCAAAATACCGTGATTTGAAACGCTTTGAGTTCGGTCCCACGCAAAAAGGTGAAATACCTAGAGTCGTCTTCCATTTCAACGGTCAGGTATTCCGTGATCTCTTGGCCATTCTCGTCATCGGTGAGACGACTGAAATCCCATGAGGTGACAGCAAAATGTTCCAGTTCGTCGTCTTCGATGGTTCCGTCGCCATCCAAGTCCGTAAGAAGCGTACAATCAGACAGGTATGGGTCAGGCACATTTTCGACACGCCAGTATTGGCGTGGATCTTCAAGCTCCTTGCCTTCATCATCGTATCTGTCTTTGTAGCTCTTCGTCCCTTCGTCATCATAATCGGGATCAAAATCTCCGTTGTTACAAAGACGGTCGTACTCGTCTTCGTCCCATCCCATTTCTTTGTACAAATACAAAAGTTGGATTCGTTGACCCAGCTTGTCCATCACGTTCTCGTCCGGTGTGAGCCGCAATCGCAAACGGATAAAACCGTCTGTGTCCAAGCTTGTGCCCTTGAGATGATAATCGGTGTGATAGAACGTTTCTCTGCCCAGCTTGGTTTCATACACCGAGATTTTCTCGATGACGAAATTGATACCGGCCATGTCCTCTTCGTGATCGAAACAGATTGTGCAGCCGATCTTGGCCTCCAGCGGGTTGTGATATTGAAGCTCCAGAGGCGTCATGTCACGTTTGTTGCGACCTGTCAGAATATCAAACAATGATCTGCCTTTTCCATCTGCTGACGGCATCTCAAATCTCCTTAAAACAATGGCTTGTCTGACTTCGGTTCAAAGTGGCTAGCAACTTCCACTCATCCCCCACGTTGGTTAACTGCCAACGCCGATATGATCTACCAGACAGTACGGGTGGGTATCAACCGTAGAAGCCCACCGGTGTTACTTGCCCCATTTAAGGCGTCTGCTCACAAACCAAACGACCACGAATCCAAAAGCGATGACAAGTATCCAAACGAAGACAGTGCCAGCGACACTGCCGCCACCATCGCCAGAAGGAGCCCTCGTGGGATTGTATGCGGCTTCGACATAATCTTGGGAGTATTGCATCCCCGGATTATCTTTCATCTCTGGGTCAACATAGTCACCGTTTCGAGCGGTGCCACCGGCCTCCAATGCCGCCAAACGTTGTTGGACTTCTGCGTTTTTAACGCCACGCTGGTAGGCCGACGTATCAATGGTGGATCGGTTGTGATAGAACCATGTCGCCCTTCTCTGCGCACTCCACTCCATCATCATGTACCAATAAGCGGAACTATAGCCGCCACCCATGCCGTAATACGGTTGGCTGTGATACCACCCATATCCATGAGAATAGTTGTGGGTTGTGATGTATGTGGTGTGCCGAGTTGTGCGTGCCGCTGGCGTGTAGTAGCTCGAAGGGCGGCTTCTTATTTTGCTAACTGCCGCCGATTTTCTGCGAACTTTTACGGTCTTCCCCCGAGAGTTTTTGTAAGAAGCCTTGGCGGGTGAAGTAGCCTTCTTTGTTGCCTTGTACTTTCTTTTGCTTGAAGACCCCTGATTCGCACGAGCTTTTGAAGATGGTCGGCGACCGGCCTTACTACTGCTTGACGGTCTGCGGCTGCTGCGGCTGCTGCGGCTGCTGCGGCTGCTGCGGCTGCTGCTGCTTGACGGTCTGCGGCTGCTGCGACTGCTGCTTGACGGCCTGCTTGATCGACCACCTTTGCCAAACGAAGCTTCTTCTAACACGATGCTGCCCACAAACATAAGGCAGACTACGACGGCGAGTGTTTTACACTGCTTGAGCATGGGGAGACTCCTTTCATGAGTTATCCATCGCCCGTAAATCCCTTGCGACAGATAATCTAGGAAAGGTGCTCCAGTTCGTCAACCTCAAACTTTTTGGGACAGAAACATGCCCATGTCCTTCATGCAATGATGAAGACGCCACAAAGCATGGCCCATAGATGCTACAAAAGCAGGACGACCACCTTTGATCTGCTCTTTCTCATAAGCGGCTCCGATCTCTCGGGCCAGAGTGTGAGCGAAGTTCGCTACCGGGGACGGATCAAACTTCTGCAAAGCCTGTTGGAAAAAATACAGATATTGTTCTGAGATGCCCAACAATCGGACATCAAGGTCTGTAAGAGGCTGTTCTTCCATCTGGGAATCTTCGGTAAAGGCCAACTGCGGCATGTACTTTCCCAAACAACAGTGATTGAGACCTCTGCTCAAAGCCGAATGCGCCCGAGCGTAGGTGTATGAGATGTACATTCCGGGAGCTTCGGTGCGGCCCCAACTTTCGGCCTCAAACTTTATGTTTTTCTCACGAGCCGGTTGAAGGAAGTTCCACACCAGAACATTCCATGCCAACTCTGTGCGAGCACGAACAGACGATTCGTTGCTTTGTAGGTTTTTCATCACCAAATCAATCGCATCTTTCGCTGGCATTGCTGTGCCATCACGTGACTTCAACTTCTTCCCGTCACTCCCCAGCACCAGTCCCATCGGTCGATGCTCGTCGTCAAGATCGAGAGATTCGAAGTGCTCCGTTTGTTCGTGACCTGTGATGTAATGTGTGGGCCGCACCAAATCGGCGAAGGAGAGATCGTGGTAAGCATAAGTCGGGCGACCGTCTGATCGTCTCACAATGACAGGCCCGTATGCGCCGTCCCAAACATACGGATAACGAAGGTCTTCGTGCGGCTCTGTTCCCGTGGGACATTGCATACGACACTTCACACTATCAGTGGGCAGAGCAGTATCGTAGTAGACTTCTGGCCGATACCCAGTGAAACGAAGCCATGCCTCCCATTCCCGCAGGGCAATTTTTTTGACACCCAAAGATGTCCCCAGCAGCGCTACAAATTTTGTGTTCGGCTGGGCATTCGTCATCTTTTGCAGAGCACTGGCAATCGCCAAATTGCGCAGATGACCGACGTGGAGTTCTTTGTTGAGGTTCGGAGAGAACCCATCCACCACCATGCGGTCCCGATTGATCTTCGGCTTCTGCGGCCAATCCCACCGCTCGGCGGTGGCGTGGTAGTTGTGATGACGACCGACTTGTTCGTATCGATAGCCCCGCACCATGTCCTCTGACAGAGGATCGCTGGATGTGAAGCCGATGCCGTACTTGGGCTGCATTGGACGTGTCATTTTTGCGTTCTCCTGACATCCATTCTACGCATGTCCCCGGCAATTGTACAGCGCCAATCACCTATTTCGGAATAAAGGGTTTTGCGATACAATTCGATACATACCAAGGAAGGTAGAAATGGAAACCAAGACGGTACTGCATACAGAGAACGTCAACAGCCGAATCGTATCAACAGATTCCGATCTAATTGAGTTGTTGTACACAAAGCTTCGCAAAAGGCCGAAGGACTTTTGGCACAACGTACAATACAAAAAGAAACGATGGGATGGTTGGCACAACTTCTTCGATAAGAAAACCGGAAAATTTCAAACCGGCATCTTACCAGAAGTGCGGGCTCTCTTAAGACACAAGAAAGTGCCTTACACTTTCATCGATGAAAGAACGACCATAAATTGGCTTCATCAAGATATTGATGAACACTTCTTAGACCCGTGGATTCCAGATGACTTTGTTATGGAATCCATGCACGACTTCCAGCCTGATCTGGCACGCCAAGCCCTTAAGTATAGTCGAGGTCTTATACAAGCTCCTACAGGTGCAGGCAAAACCTTAATTTTGATATCAATCTTAAAGTCTTTGCCGCCCAAGACGCCTGTTCTCTTTCTTACCAAAAATTCAGGTCTTGTTCATCAGAACTACACGCAAATGGAACGATGGGGAGTGGAGAACCTCGGTCGTTGGTATGCCAATTATAAAGAGCCCAACTACATCATGTGTGCGACATCACATGTTAAGACATTTAAGTCATTGGGTAAGCTCCTGCCAAAATTCAAAGTGTTGTTGGTCGATGAAGTTCATGAGTGCATGTCAGATGTTCCTGCTCGTAATTACAAGAAAATGAAAAGTTGCTGCGTCCGTCTAGGGTTTAGTGCCACGCCCTTCAAATGGAACAAGAAGAAAATTGATGAGGTTCACAAGTGGAAGGTTAAAGGTCACTTCGGGCCTGTCTTCAAAACACGCACAACCGAAAGCGGCGTACTGACCACTAAGGATCTTCAAGACAGAGGCATCCTTTCCAAGAGCAATTGCACATTTTATCCAATAAAACACCCCGATTTGGCGTATGAACCATATCAGGATGCCGTCAAAATGGGGATCGAACAAAACCTACATTTCCACGAAGTCGTATCAAATCTGGCTCGTTCTCGAACAGGCCGAACTCTGATAGTTGTGGAAAGACTGGAACAAGGAGGTTACCTCAAAAATTTGATGCCCGAGGCACATTGGATTCAAGGAAAAGACCACGTTTTGAAAGTTCGAGAGCCAGTCCTTGATGATCTGCGAAACAAAGACAAAGTAATCGCCATTTTCATGAAGCCGATCATCACGGCAGGCATTGACATCAAGATACACGATCTCATCAATGCGGCTGGCGGCGAAGGCGCACACAGCACAATTCAACTTATGGGTCGTGGGTTACGACTAGCGGATGACAAAGATATACTAGATTATCACGACTTCCATTTCCTCAACAACGATTATCTCCGCAAGCACTCCGAATGGAGAATGCAAGTATTGCGAGAAGAAGGTCATAATGTCATTGTCAAAGAATCATTGGATTTATCATGACTAACGAAACTGATCAAGATTACTGGAATACTTTCATTTCAAGGTGGGAAGACTTTGGAATGAATTACAGAGGAAGATGGGTTCCGACCAACATATACAAAGAAAAAGATGTTGTGTGGGTAGACTCGGAGGAGCCAGAACTTGAGACCGAAACATACTTTGTCTGTCGAGAAGAACACATTGCCGACTATGAGTTTGACGCAAATA
>SDBT01009234.1_pt1 | contig 16030 bp, 16 predicted proteins | sample 2277101 | NCBI WGS metagenome assembly SDBT01 (sample SAMN10404973, study PRJNA504765) | marine sediment metagenome | isolation source: marine sediment core GS10_PC15, 103 cmbsf | place: Arctic Ocean: Southern Knipovich Ridge | collected 2010 | reverse complement strand
CCAAGTTGATGAGACCTTTGGTTTGGGTGATCTGAAAAGACTGTTTGAAGCAAAACGGTTGATGCCGTTTAGACAAGGGCTGCGAGCCCAACGAAAATTATTATATTTAAAGTGGTGCTACGCAAAGCAAATCGGTGATTTGAAGAAATCGACCGATCGGTTTTTCATACAAGTCCATGTATTACATGAGCTATTGCAACTAAAAAATAAACTGAGCCATCTATGGCAAAAAAGCAGTTGCCAAAAGATCAAAGACTGGCAGAGTGAAGTTGTTCTAGAATTAAAAGGAACCTTGTTATGCTTATTAGCGACAGGACAAATCAAACATATCCATGTAGATGACATAAAACAGGTACTTGATGAATTAACCTTTGGTGAATGGGATCAACTTATTAGTTTTGTAAAAAATTCTCCCGGTTGTATTAGCTGCAACAGTTGGTGCGAGATAATCAAACGCTGGCATGCCGGTAAGTCGGCATCCTCTGATACGTATCAAAATTTAATAGCTCAGATCACAACAAATAGTCTTGCGCTGACACATGGTGAAATAACCCATGAAGGCTTTAAGCTAGTGGTAACCCATGCGCCGCAGCATGCTAGAGTCTTTTCTAACACGTCAATTGAGATCATTATTCAATTTATCGAGGACGATAAACAGTGGAAAGATGTTGATTGGGCGAGACGATGTTTAAGCGCAAAATTAGGGGCAAAAGATGAGCGTGCGATCACACAGGCTGCATGGGGGCTGCTATACCGTAAGTTGCTTGTCAGGCATTGTATGGGTGAACCACTTTCACCAACCGTTCTGACAAGACTTCTAGAATTATTATCTCATATCAATTTATCTGATAAGAAAAAGCGTTATGAAGTTCTCTTGAAAGGGGTCCCGCCTCATACAAAACATAGTGTAAAAGAACAAGTGATCATGCTGATTAAACAAGCCCGAACAGTCGACAATTGGGAAGCTGTTAGTACGCTAACAATGTGTTTCTTATCACTCTTGAATGAAGTGTTAACGTGTGAGGGGGAGGCTAAATGCTCTGACATTCACTTGGCTTTGAATGAAATAGCGGATTGTCTTATTCAGTTTTATCCTGCTAACAAACCACCAATGTATACACAGGGTATTGATCTGTTATTTAGTGCATTGGCAGATTTTGACTGTGTTAAGCAAGGAGATAAGTTAAAGCAACTTAAGGGGCCAATCTTAGCCTGTTCGGATCAACACGATCCTCATACCTTTCGTCAACTTATACTGACTTTACAGCAATCCATTGACCGAGTGCTCTACCTACCCGCACAACGGTATCTTGGTCACTCATGTTGTGAGCCTTCAAGCCTTGTTCAATTGACACCAAACACGCTTGATAAACTCAAATCCTATCAACAAGCGCCAAAGTCGCTGGCTAATATCATTGAGTCATTAACTCAAGTGGTCGATTTGATAACGCGGGGTCAGTTATCCACATCCCTACGCGCTCAAGCGCTTGTTTTACGCAAACTTTTTATAGCGCTACAAAAAGGCTCGAAAGCTGAATTTGATAGTTTATCGCAGCAGTATTTTATCGTGGTTAGCACCACCGCCAAAAACCATACCGTGATGGAACGAACTGACGAGCAAAACACACGGGATTCTACCCTCTTACATAATGCAGTGTAGTTAAGGAGTTAATGATGTCAAAACAGTTAAGAGATTTTATCAGCATTATCAAACACTCGGTTGTGACTTATTCACTGAGTCGAAAAAAGCGAAACGAGGCAGTGCATCATACTTACGATCTTTCTCAATTATTGCAACAAAAAAGCATCCCCAAAAATAGAAAAGAAGATCTAACAAGGCTAGATGGCTTGCTGAATGCAGCGTTGCAAGAAAAAAAGAATGTCGTAACGCTTGCCAGTGAGATATATCAATTCATTTTAACACTATCGACTGGGTTCATATCTTGGATCCCCGGGGGCTCATCGCAGCTAAAGAAATGTTTGACTCATGCGCTTTATAATTATAGTCCACACCTTGCAGCGGGCTTACACGCTAATAATATTAATGAAGCATCATTCACTGTAGGAGATGATCCCTTTCATGATTTAGCCAACGCGAGTGATCAGACCTATGTTCATATAGATGAATACAATGCGCTAAAAAGACGTCTTGATGACACCATAGAGTCTAGCCAGCGACTTGAAGCACAAATGCTCCATAATCGAAAAATATTAGATTTAGTGATGAAGCAATTACATATTTCTCAAGAAACACAGGCTCCCGTAGTAGCACAAGAGTGTATGAATGCGGGCTTATCATTGAATGCCGACACATAAACGAGTTACAAGGGGTATATCCGACGGGCTAAAGCAACATATGGAGAGCAGCAAGTGAGAATCAAAATGAAACGGGTTTTTAAAAAACAGTTACCACTTTTGTCACTGTTAAGTCTTCCGTCTATGGCACTGGCTAGCAGTGGCAGTGGGGACATGATCTCGAGTGTGTTAAGTGGCTTGATCAACCTGCTGACGTCAACCCCAGCACGGTTAATGTTTGTTGTCGCGATCATTGGCGTTGGATATGGAACGCTGGCACTCGGTAAAATCCCAAAGGAAAAAGCTATCTCAGTTGTCATTGGAATTGGCATAGTCTTTAGTGCTTCATTTATCGCTCAAAAGATGGGTTTGGGTGCGTAAGTCAATGGGCGAGTTCGAAGAAGTTCTAAACATCAGCCCACTCTTTGTCGGTTTGACCAGACCCCCTATGATGTTTGGTGTGACGATGGATTATCTGGGGATCTCACTGATGATTGCATTATGTGGATTCATCTTATTCTCATCACCCCTATATTTATTAATGGTTATCCCTATGCATATCGTGGGCGTAATTGCTTGTGCTATTGATCACAACATCTTCCGACTCGTATTTAAAAAGCTTGAGTGTTTAAACGTGCCTAACAAACGAATTTGGGGTTGTCAAAGCTATGAACCTTATTGATCCCACTTTGAAAATAGCGCGCCGTGAGATGGGTGTTTCAAAACACGTCCCCATTACGCATTTTAATTCCCCCACTGTATTAGAAACTCAAAGTGGAGCGTTGTTTTCTGTGATTAAGTTCTCGGGTGTGCCCTTTGATACTGAAAAAACAGAGGTGGTGAATGGTTACCAACGAGTCTGGCATCGTGCGTTGACGGCACTTGATGAGCGTTTCGCAGTATTAGCTACTATTAATCGACGAAGAGAAAACTGTCATCTACACGGTAAATTCACGAATGATTTTGCAAAATCAATTGATCAGGCATATCACGCGCAATTTAACAACCGATCGATGTATGTGAATGAGCTCACCCTGGCGGTTATTTATAAGGGACTGACAACAGGTAAAGTGGGCACATTGTCTCGATTGTTTCAGACAGTCAGCAGCCGCTATATTAAAAAAGTTCGAGATGTAGGGCGTGCTCACCATATCAAACAGCTCAATGACGCGGTATTTCAACTGACTACTTCACTTTGTGAGTTTAACCCACATGTTTTAGGCAGCGATGATAAGATCCTCGGATATAGTGAGTTACTCTCTTATGTGAGTTTGTTGGTAAACGGCGGTGAGTCACTCAAATTCAAAAGCTCTCAATATTACTCGCCGATTGATAAAACCTTTGAAAAAGTTATTCAATCCAAATCGCTGTACCCTTATGGTAATTTAGCGCAAGCCATCACCGCTAAGCGGATCTTCTTTGGCGATTGTATCCAATTCCAGGGTGCTACACCTGAGGACAGACGTTTTGGCGCAATTGTGACGATTAAACGTTATGGCAGTGACAGTGCTAGCATCATGCTAGATCCTTTGTTGCATTTGGATTGCGAATTCATTGCCAGTAATAGTTTTCTCATAGAAACCAAAGCGCAAGCTGATAAGGCGATGGAACGCCACGGCAATAAAATGCGTAATGCAGACGATCCTGCTGTTAGTCAAATTGAGGCGTTCGCCCAAGCACGTGACATGCTCGCTAGCGATAGTATCGCAATGGGTTATCATCACAATAGCGTTATGCTCTTGAGTGATTCACTCGACGCATTAGAGATTCACGTCGCCAATACAATCAAGTGCTATATGGATGCAGGTATCGTTGCGGTGAGAGAAACCTTAGGCCAAGAACCTGCATTCTGGGCACAAATTCCGGGAAATTTTAAGTATATCGCTAGAGCCAGTTTAATTAGCTCTCAAAACTTCGTTGATTTTTTCCCGTTACATAACTACCGCACGGGATTTATTAACGGCAATCACTTGGGCGCGGCAGTCACTTTAATAGAAACCCCCTCTAAAACGCCACTGTGGTTAAACCTTCACGCGAAAGGTCCTAAAGAGAATCCAGCACCTGGACATACAACGCTTATCGGGGGAAATGGCTCAGGTAAAACTGTTGCGATGTGTTTTTTGGATGCGCAATTGGGTCGTTATGGGGGAACAAGTTTTTTCTTTGACCGAAACCGAGGGGCTGAAATTTATATTCGGGCCAGCGGCGGCCGTTATAGTGTCTTATCACCCGATCATGCTAGCGAGATCCGTTTTAATCCCTTGCAATTGCCCGACATGCCTAGCAACCGAAAATTCTGTAAAGAATGGCTGGTGCAACTGGTTAAGAAAGAAGATGAAGCGGAGGTTGATGAAGAGGTTGTCGAACAATTAAATCAATGCGTCGATTATACTTTTAGCCAATTGGCCCCAAAGCACCGTAACTTAAGTAATGCGACAAAAATGTTGCCCGTTAACTTTAATCGATGGATACGATTAAGACGATGGCTTCGTGGTGATGAAAGTCGATCAGATGGCGAGTATGCGTATTTGTTTGATCATGATGAAGATGGGCTGACTCTGCAAACCAAGATGGGTTTTGATATGACGCATTTTTTAGATAATGAACCTCCCACGGTCTTGGCGGCGGTCACCATGTATCTTTTTCATCGCCTAGAGTTAAGTTTAAAGGGTCAACTTGTTTCCGTCTTTTTAGATGAAGCGTGGCAGTATTTAGATAACGCTTATTGGCAAACTAAACTCAAAAAATGGTTGCCGACACTGCGCAAATTAAATTGCCACATTGTCTTTGCGACTCAATCGCCTAAAAGCGTTGTCTCCTCCCCCATCAGCCATACGATATTGGATAACTGTGCCACGAATATTTATTTTGCGAATCCTCAAGCAAAACCAGAACATTACATCGAAGGTTTTAATCTGAGCGCATCTGAATTTGCCTGTATCAAAGAAAATGAACCCCAATCACGTTTGTTTCTCTACAAGCAAGGACATGAGTCGGCTCTGGGGAAGCTGAACCTGGGGCACTTAAAAGATATGTTAACCATCATGTCCGGCACGCAAGCCACCGTTGACTTACTCACGAGTATTCGCCAAGAAGTTGGTGATGATCCCAAAGTGTGGCTACCGATTTTCCTAAATAGGAGCTCTGGCAAATGAGAAGATGCAGCACGATGCTTTGCACGTTATTGATAATGGGCGCACTGATTTTACCCGTCACGTGTTTTGCCGTTATCCCCGTCACGGATGTGGACGCGATTGTTCACTTACTTAAAAACTTTAATCAACTGAAAAGCCAATATGACTTGCTGCATAAAACGTATGTGGCGACGCAAGATCAGCTTGATCAAGCGAGAAAATTAACCCAGAACTCACAAGGGCATTATGGCTGGGGCGGATTTATGAATGGTTCACAAGCCTTAAAAAATCGGCAATGGTCACCGGATACTTGGGACAGTACCCTGCGGGGTCTATCCGGAGGAAATCCAGCGCGTTATCAAGAATTGCTAATGGCGTATAAACACAATCACCCAACATTGTCAGAGAAGGATTATCAAAAAGGGGCCAGTCAAACTCAAGCCAAAGTCTATTTGCAAGATGTACAAGTCAATCGCGCCGTGAAGATCAATGCAACTTATGCTTTTAATAATATTAAAACCCATTTGAACACTATCCACCGTTTGTCTGAAAAAATTGATCTAGCGAAAAATACCAAAGCGGCACTAGATTTAAATTCACGTCTCACGGCTGAGCTTGCCTATATCCAAACACAAGAATTAAAAATGCAGATCTTAATGAACCAGCAGATGGCTCAAGACAATGCGGATACCCTTGCAGAGAAAACACAAGCCGCAAAATTTAATACGATACCCACACACTAGGAGAACTTAATGAGAAAACTATTACTAATACTGATTGGCCTGGCCTATCTAGGCTCGGCCGGATGCGCTTTGACTAACCTTAAAACGCCGTGCCCACATTATGGTTCCCGGTGCAGTAAAACCCCGGTCAACAATTGGGATAACCATTAGTAAATTTTAATAATTAGGTTCATAGGATAGCAGCATGCCAATTCCAAGCTATATGACTATTGTCGAGAAACTTTTTACAGAGCTCAACGTCTTACTCAATGACTATGTATTTCATGGTTACAATGCCCTAGTTGCCTATTTAAAAGTCCCATTAGGGCTTGCGATGGTTTTATATATTGTTTTAATGGGGTTGTCTATCACGCAGGGGTGGATGAAGTTATCCATGGGTAACTTAGTCAAATCATCACTCAAGCTGGGCGCAATTTATTTGGCCATCATGAATTGGGGTTGGTTCAATCATACGGTGGTGGGGCTTATCAGCTCGGGCGCAGGGCAAATAGGTGACGTGTTAGTGAATGCCACACCACTGCCACTCCCGCATTCTACAGGCGGGGGAATTTACGGGGCAATGCAGTCCGTGTTGATTGAGTTCACTCAAATTGGAACCTGGGTTTGGGATAGGGGATCGTCTCATGCGTTCGGCCCCCGTTTTAATGCTCTACTCATTTGGGGTTTTGGGTATGCTTTGATTATGGTGGCTTTGTTTGAATTAATTCTCGCAAAAATCATGTTAGCAGTTTTGTTTGCAATAGCCCCTTTATTTGTTGGTTTTACCTTATTTAAACCCACCCAAGGCTTTTTTGATCGTTGGTTAGGTGCCTGTGTTGGATTTGGTTTGTTGACGATCTTTGTCTCGAGTATGTTAACGATAGCTTTATGTTTTGCCCAATGGGCAATTGCGGGGACGTTTGCCGACCACGCAGAACACTTATCACTCGTGGGTTTTGTGCCAGTTATGATTGTTGGATTTATGGGTATTGGGATCATTTTAAAAGCGGCGCAACTCGCTCAATCGATCGGTAGTGCTGTGACTACATCATCCGGATCATCGCTGCTGGCGGGAACCATAGGTGGCGCTGTGGGCAGCGCGCTTTCGACAGTTAAGATGCCTGTTTCTGCCGTGGGAGAAGTCAATAGTGCCACGTCTGCCATGAATGCTATCCGGAAAAATCTCATTAAACCGAGGAGTCAACATGATAAAGTGGGTTAAACACTTAAGGCAAAGTAGTCGGTCTACACTCAAAAGCGTTTTACACGGGGTTCACGTTAAATTGAGCGCAGCCAACTTAGTACAGGCTAAGGCTGACGAAGGCGGGAAAACAAAAGTATTATCACCCGATGCGCTACAATCGGCAACGGTGCAGTTGACGTCAAGGGAAAAGCAATATTTCGTTCAAGCGCGTAGTTGGGCAGATGATCTGTACACGAGTGCTGTCATCTCAAGAAATCGTTATAAGCTCGCTTTTTTTGTTGCCATGGGTTTAGCGATATTGCTTGTCATTGCGGTAGATGGTTTGATCCCAACTGAGCATTTATCCCCTTTATTAGTAGAGCACTATCAAGATGGGCGCGTATCGGTTAGGCCGCTCAAGCAATCCTACGCACCGACTCATCAAGCGCTTGTTGAAAGTGAAATTGTACGCTATGTCATTAATCGTGAAAGTTATGATCCGACTTCCTATCACACGCAATATTTGTTGACGGCCTTACTGTCTAACCGCGTTGTCGGGCGCCAATATAGCCAAGAGCAATCAACTGGCCATAAGGACTCGCCTATTAACGTGCTAGGCAATCATGGCTTTAGAACGGTCCACGTCGATAGTGTGATTTTTTTAGATTCAATTCAAAAAAATAAAGGGCAGCCACAATCAAAACAAACGCATCATAATCTCGCGCAGGTGAATTTTACGATAGTCGATCATTTCAATAATTCCAGTCGCCGAAGAGCTAAGGCGTACACCGCACTGGTTTCATGGGCCTATTGGGGGACGCCTAGTGATCCAAAAGAGAAATGGCAAGACTGGGATGGATTTACCGTCACGCGCTATACAAAACAGCAGCGAAATGTATAACACACAAAAGGAGAGTGGTGATGACACAATGGGTTAACAAGAATGTAAAGGCTTTAAGTCTGATTGGCGTTGTATTGTCAACACTGCTCAGCACTCACAGCGCACAGGCAGTTGAGAAGGTACGCGCCCTGGCAACTGACCACCGGATTAAAGTCGTCGCATTTGAACGCGATAATGTGGTGCCGATCAACGCCTCAACCTTTACGACAACGCAAATTGTGTTTGCCAAAGGTGAGATCATTGAAAATATTCAAAATGGTGATTTGGGCGCATGGACGGTGAGTGTTCAAAAGGGATTGTCCAACATGATGTTCTTAAAACCGACGATATTAGGATCAGATACTAACATGACGGTTGTGACGAACCATCACACGTATTATTTTCACCTGATGAGCGATAGCAGACACGGGAGGCAGCAACAGGACGCTACCTATGCGATAGAGTTCACGTATCCAGAAGACGCGCGGGCAAAGATGTTAGACACTGTACGTTATAACAAAGCGCAACACCGTGCAGTCTTAAATTCACATCAAAATCCGCAACAGTATAACTGGAATTATAGTTTCAATGGCGCGCGTTCGATTATGCCACTGCATATATTTGATGATGGGCGCTTTACCTATTTACAGCTGCAGCCAGGCCAAGCCATTCCGGCTATTTTTGCTATAGACAATGGACAGGGCAAAGAGTCGGTCGTGAATTACCGGCGTGATGGGCGCTATATCATTGTGCAGCAAATCGCGCCTCAGTTTACCTTGCGTGAAGGCCGCAACATTGTGGCCAGTGTCTTCAATAATAAACTGATCAATCAAATGAAAAGGAATGCTAGGTCATAATATGGAAAAGGCATCACAAAAGTCTTCGGCGTTATTAGATGCGGTGAGCACAGCGTCGCGATGGTCGAAAGTCTCTAAAAAGAAGAATTCTAACTACGCGCAGCTCTATTGGATTGGCGGGGGAGTTATTGCGATGATTTTAGTATTGGTTCTGTCATCGCACCACAGTTCAGTCAAGTTACGCACGCCGCTTGATCAGAACAATACGAACGCTTTCAGTGCGTCATTAAATGCAAATTTGGCGCGCTTGAGGGAGCTTGCCTCTCACAAAAAATCTATCGTGACTTCAAGCTTGGATACACTAATACCCCGGCCCGCACCTAGGCCCGACTCGAAACAAATAGTAGCCCGGCAAAATGCGCCCACGAGTATGTATTCGAGTCCTGCGAGTCAAACCCAGAGTTCTCTATCGGTTCGTACAACACAGCAAGTGACCTTTGCAGGTGAAGGTGATAACACGAACTTTGGTAATACGCAGTTAGCGACGACATCAATCCACGCGAGAAGAATGCTGCACCCTGACTTTACCCTTGCCTCGGGTGAGTTTTTACATGCAGTGTTGGAAACGGCTGTTAATTCTGATCTCCCGGGTCAAGTCAGAGCCGTTGTTTCAAAACCGGTTTATGCTTATACGGGAGAGCGTGTCATCATCCCCGCCGGCTCAAGGCTTATTGGCCAATATTCTTCGGGGATTATACAAGGTCAAAACCGCGTGATGGTAATTTGGCAACGGGTGGTATTACCCAGCGGTATTGTCGCTCAGCTAAATAGTCCGGGAACTGATGCATTGGGCCGTGCAGGGCAAGGTGCTGATAGTGTCAACACCCATTTCTTTGCACGCTTTGGAACCTCAGCGCTCTTATCCTTAATGGGCGCGGCGGCGTCAACGGTTGGTGTTAGCAGTAGCGATCAAATTAACTCTGGATCGGGGTATCGTATGGCTATTGGGGATGCTTTTCAACATTCCGCTCAACAATCCATGCAAGGAGCGCTTCCTATCAAGCCGACGATACAACTTTATCAAGGTGCTAAGATCAATGTTTTTGTCGCGCATGATGTGAGTTTTTATAATGTGTTGCGGCGCGATGAGGGAACATCCTCATCAATGCCCAGTTTTATAAAGTGATCAGGGGATGGGACAGTTTGCGCCTTACTCTGTTGGATTGCTCGAGCCCCTTAAGCCGTGGTTAAACGATCCTAAGGTTTCAGAAATCCTGCTCAACAAACCGGGGCAGATCTATGTTGAAAAAGCCGGTGAATTAAAGCGATTTGATGTGCCGGTCTTAAATGAGCGCGCAGTTAAGATGCTTTTTCAACTCATTGCCAATGAAAACCGGCAAGACATCAGCGAGAAAAAACCACTGCTGTCTGCAAGTCTTCAAGATGGTTCTCGTGTGCAAATCGTACTGCCGCCAACTGCAAAATATCATACCTTATCGATCCGCCGAAAAGTTGTGAGAAATTTTACGTTAGAGGATTACGATGCTCAGAACTTTTATCAAGAAGCGATCGCATTCGATGTTAATCATGATCGAATCGATCAATTAGGTGATCCTGAAAAGCAGCTTATTCGTTTATACCAACAAAATAATTGGAGCGCATTTATTCGGCGCGCCATTGAATTAAAAAAAAATATTGTGATCTCAGGGGGCACCTCAAGTGGTAAAACCACATTTTTGAATGCGTGTTTGCGCCACATCCCATTAAGTGAACGTATTATTTTATTAGAAGATGCTAGAGAAATTGATATCCCACACCCCAATCAAGTGAGTTTGCTAAGCTGCAAAGGTGATCAGGGGCTTGCTACCGTTTCGATGCAAGACTTAGTGCAATGTTGTTTGCGCCTGCGACCTGATCGGATCATTGTCGGTGAAATCCGTGGTCGCGAAGTGCTGGATTTTCTAGGTGCGTGTTCAACAGGGCATGAGGGTTCTATTACCAGTATTCATGCCAATAATCCCCGCATTGCCTTAATGCGAATGACGCAACTGTATAAGCAGAATAATGTGCCGTCGATGTCAGATAAAGACATCCTACGTGAAATCAATGAAGTGGTGGATATCATTGTGCAAGTGGGGAAGGGTAAAGGCGTGCGATGCGTTCAAAGCGTTTACTACAAATATGGGAATATTTCGTATAGCGAATCATCTATATGACCAATAACATGCTGTCTTTATTCAAGGCTAATGCTCGGATACAAGCACTGACTTTAACACAATGTTATTGTAACGATTGCAAACCTTCTAGCGTGACATAATCCATTTTTTTTAATTCTGCTAATAGCGCTGTCTTAGTAAAAACGACTGTGCCTTCTTGCCTATCAAATATAAGTTCTGGAGTTACGATAAATTCACTTATGCTTTTTTTAGCGTAGGTTTCTAGTGCTTTGGAGACACAAGTGAAAAATGTTTCGTGTTGCTCGGGTGTTAATTCACCCAATATTTTTTGCAGATAAACAATGCCATTGAGATGATCACATTCATGTTGGATTACATGCGCAAATAGTTTGTGAAAAGATCTTTGTTGATGTTGCCCTTCAAGATCATCATATTCTACGCTAACAGTAGGATAACGTTTAACGCGGCCGCGCAGTGAACCCTTCACACTTAAACAGCCTTCACCCGATTTAGGATAATAAGGTTCGCCGGATAACGTTAAAATTTTGGGGTTGATCATCACGGTTTCCTGTGGGATTTCAATTTCAGGATATCGCACCTTGCAACGCATTCTCGCTTCTTCATCATCTGTGCCGACAATAATAATTTGTAGCGGGTCTGCAATTTCTTCACACTGGTTTGCTGCAATGCCAATACCGCCAGTTTCATGCAAATTCTTTTGCATGATAGCAATAGTAGATCCCAAGTCCAGTTGCAAAGACCAATCAACTCGCTTTGGTGATTTATGTAAAATAGGATCGCCGGCTTGCCGTATGTGCGCCACGTTATTAGCTACCTCAGTAAACTTAAAACTTATTATAACACCAAGTTAATTTGGCTACACAAGCCCTGGTGGGTTTACCTGCTATATTTAGCTGCAACAAAAATTGCTTAACCTGATACTCCTTTCCTTTGCCCTTCCTATTTTGTATGGAAATACGATACCCTCAGGAAACTAGGCGGCAACAGAGAAAACGAATCTCACCCTAAACTTTATGGAGAAGCCGGTCTACTCTCTCAGCATTCATCTGCCGAATGATAGGTTCTCTGTGGGTTCTGGATCGCTCTCAACTTCAGGAACAGGTATTAATGCACTTGGTACTTGTGCATTACTATTTAAAAATGGTGAGGATGGGTGACCTTTGGATATATAGCCTGATGCAGCACTAAAGTGAAGGGGCGCTTCTGGGATTGAGTAGTTAGTAGAATTAGATAAATTGCTGTGTGCACTATTACTGGAGAGCGAAGGATTAGAGACTGACTTGCTGGTTTGGGTAAGATTGTTTGTTGTCTGTTCAACTGCTTGTGTTGAGTGGCAAGCATCATCCCTGACTTCAGATGGACTGGCACTGCGAGAGGAATCTGAGCTTTCATAGGAATGGCGATTCAATTCTTCACTGTAGGTCGCTACGTTGCGCTGGGGTGAGACGTTACATGAAGGAGCATTGCTCGTATGCGGTGTTAACCAACCTTCAACTAAAGTGTCATCGGTGTCATCGGAAGTATGATTAGAAATGGGTGAAAAACCTGTGGGCAAGGAAGCAATCCCAGTCTCAGCCTTAGTCAGATCAGACTGATCGAGACATGTGCTGTCTGTGCTACTAGATTTTTTATGCCATTTGTACCGATAGAAGCAACAAAGCAAAAGTATACTGACAGCAAAAATTAATAAACCACTCATGGTCCCGAGCAACACCGGCCAATACAAATCAATGACTGATTCTGTGTTTGACATAGCCACAGGAGGGGACGAGGTAGTCGTTAACGCCGCCGAGGTATTCATGCCTTTGAAAGCTCATTATTTTGTGAATTGAAAAATGAATCTCTCATTCCATCATTGCACCTTGGTTTGATACATTGATTTGATAATTATCGTGAATGTTGGCTCTTCTGACATATACGATGAAATCTTTCGTTAGTTATACTCGAACCACATTCAATGAGAGTCAGAGTATTTTATCCATATTAAAGGTTTTTTCATTCGCTGTATAGCGGGGGCAGCCGGGATAAGGCGTGCTGACTTTGTCACTCTATGGGCGGATGGTATGTCCAGCGCTGATTCGCTAAAGACAGGGCAACAATACAACGCATTGCGTTACAGCGCAATGCGTGATATTATCGTCGTCCAACAGCATAATTTTCAAGAGGTACCGATGGACTTGCAATTGATTGACAATATTAATATCTACTGGAAGCAAATCTTTCATTCATTAAAAAAAGCTTCCAGGCCAATTTTAGATGAGCTTGGTTTAACAAAAGTAGACGCCAATATATTGCTCGCTTTAATTGGACAAAAAGAAAAAACAAAAGCGCAGTTAGCTCAGCACCTTAGTTTTGAGCCAAACTCATTGACTCGTTCGCTTGAGCGACTTATTGAACTTAAACTCGTTAAAAGCGTAACGGATAAAAAAGATCGGCGTTTTATCAAGATATCCTCGACCAACAAAGGCAGCAAGTTAGCAAATCAATACATAAAATGTATGCGTAGCATATGGGTTAAAGCACTAAACGATATTGATAAGCGCGAAGTAGAAAGGCTCGAAGCCACTCTGTCAAAAATGTTTTCCAATTTATATGATAGGGATTAAGACAGTGTGATTTTAAAAAAGAAAAATATAATCTTGGTGATTTACCTGGCGGCCTTGGCTGCATTTGCACCGTTCTCAACTGATATTTATCTTGCTTCAATGCCAACGATTCAGAAGGCTTTTAATACATCCATAGCCAACGTTCAGTTAACGTTATCGCTATTTTTTGTAAGCTTTGCGATTGCACAACTTTTTTGGGGGCCACTATCAGATCGAATAGGTAGGAATGCTGTGATCTTTTTTGGTGTAACGATTTTTATTTTTGGCTCGCTGTTATGTGCATGGAGCCACACTATATCACTATTAATTATTGCCAGAATAATTCAAGCCATTGGTGCTTCTTCAGGCGTTGTAATGGCAATTGCTATTGTTAAAGACAGTTACCCTGATCCTAAAGAAATGTCTAAAATTTTAAGTGGTATGTTGAGCGTTATGATCCTTGCTCCCATGATTGCGCCTATTATAGGAAGCTACATGCTAGTGCATATTAGTTGGCAATCAAATTTTTACTTTTTAGCGATTTATGGCGTTGTGCTTATTCTAGGTGCTTTTTTTGTCGAAGAGAGTTACCCTAAACTCTCTAGAAAGCCGTTACCTATTAATAAGTTATTTCACGCATATCTAGAACAAGCAAAATTCCCCCCGTTTTTATTGGCTGCGTTGGCAGTTAGCACAAATTTTTCGGTTATGTTTGCATTTATTTCATCATCATCCTTCATCTATATTAATATTTATCAATTGGAGACACATTTATTTGGCTACTTTTTCGCAATTAATGCATCAGCTTTAATTTTTGGTAGTCTATCACTGAATAAGTTGAAAAAAAGATTTAGCGATAGCCAGATTATTTTTACGGCAGCATTGATCTCATTAATCGGAGCCATTATGATGCTTATGGCGATCCACTTTGATCCAAAATCAATTTGGAGTATCGTGGTTCCGTCATTTGTTGTTACCTACGGAGTTGGAATTTTATATCCTGAATTAATGAGCCAAGCACTAAAAAATGTCGTTGCTTACAATGGCCTTGCATCGTCTTTAGCTGGCACATGCAGATTTACGTTGGCAGCAGGAATAGGTTTCTGCATGGGCATTATAATTACCGACTCAGCCTTGCCGTTAGCAATTATCATGCTAACGTTGAACATATTTACGGTTATTTTTATGATATTTTATAATAGCGTGCAGGCCAAGCATAGCGTTGCCCCTAGGCAATGCGGGAGGGAATTCTAATAGTCGCTATGGCAAGAAACATAAAATAGAGGAGATGCAGACCATGACACAAAGTCTATATGATTTTTATATTTTTGATCAGTTTGTTAATTGTTTTTATCACATTGTTGAAAGAGCCGATTGGAAGATCGCGATAGTCCCTTTAGAAAAATTGCATACTGCTACCGTGCAAACTTATGAGGCTTGCAATGCCATGCTCGCTACTCATCCACACGAACCGACAGAAGAACAGCGAGACGCCATGAAGTCTGCTCTGCATTGGGTGCAAGAGATTGTGGCAAGTCCACCGAAATATCAGCTAACCCTTGGGTTTGCACCTAATAACTCTAATACCGATTTTATACCCTGCTTTAGTGGCAAGATGGAAGAGTGGCTATCGGATTTCAATAAAGAACAACAGCATACCGGTAACATGGGGCTACTTTATATGGCGATATTTATTATTGTGGCGGCAGTCATTTGTGGCGGAAGCTTTTTCTTGTATCAAAAGCATCAAAACCACAGAAGTGCACGCGGGCAATGGAAGCAGTCCTTGTTAGGAGGATCACAACCTTCCGCAGGAAGCTCTACAACAAGCAGTGACACTCACGACTTAGCTGTACAACCTCAGATGACCTTTTAATGATGATCTGTCAACACTTTTTCGGACACGGTTTTATGCATAATTTTGAGATTTTTCAAACTCCACTGGCGATAAATAATCGTTAGAAAAAGCGGGGGTCAGATCTGGCTTATGAAGAGATAGTTTAGATAAAAACCAGAAACCCCACGTCGCAATAAAGGTTGTTACAAAAAACGGTTCTGCCGCAACAAATAATATCGTTTTTACTGGAATATTCTTATAATTAGGTCTACACTCCTAATTTATGGCAGATAACTAGGAGTACAGTCTCAATGTCGGCTATTCTAAAGACGATTTTTCATCAACTGGTCGCCGAGATCAACGTTAAACACAAGCGTTTTCTCTATGATGAACTAAGCC
>SDBT01009233.1_pt1 | contig 16030 bp, 8 predicted proteins | sample 2277101 | NCBI WGS metagenome assembly SDBT01 (sample SAMN10404973, study PRJNA504765) | marine sediment metagenome | isolation source: marine sediment core GS10_PC15, 103 cmbsf | place: Arctic Ocean: Southern Knipovich Ridge | collected 2010 | reverse complement strand
TATTTTTGATTTTTGCGTATTTAGGGCACAGGAAAGGAAAGGGAAAAAAAGAAGGCGGGAAAGAACCAAAAGCAAGAGAGGGGGGGGGGGGGGGGGGGGGGGGGGGGGTTAAAAAGGTTGGGTGCGAATATTCAGGCATGTCGTCGCGGCCGCCGCCGTCGCTAACCGATGGGTTGGGCGATACGCTCGATGCTGAAGCGACTGCGGGTGGCCAGGGTTTCGTTGTTGCCCGAGTTGGATAGAGCATTCAAATGCACCGTATCGCCCACGTCCAGCATCATGATCTGCGACACTCCCATGCACTGGAAGGTGATGCCCGAGATGCCCAACACCCTGTTGAAGACGCCCATGATGCCGCCGTTACTGTTCGCGAGACCGCCCGTGCGTGTGCCATTTTCGCTGGAATCAAAGCACACCAAACCCGTGGCCATGTACTTGGCGGCCAGGGCAACCGTGAAGAATCCCGTGTCTGGGTCGAAGCCTCCGTCCGTCTCGTCGTAGGCGGGGAAACCCCCGGCTGTCGACCATCCCGTAAGGATGGTGAGCACATCGTCCTCGGCCAGCTGCGTGACGTTTTTGTGCACGCTGAAACCGATGGGTGCGTCCGCCCGCCGCAGGTCGCGGATGTCGCGGTTGAGGCGCTGGTATCGACGGTTGTCGCGGGCAAGCAGGATGCCAAAGACGATGGCCAGAACGATCACGCCGATCATGGCCAAGTGTGCCAGAAAGGACACCCATGCTAGCCAGCGGTAGGTGGCCAACCAACTGACGGACCACCTCCTTGTCGGCCTGCCTCCAGGTGAAAGTTCCTCAAACATTGTATTGTTGTTGTTGTTGTTGTTGCTGCTCTATCCAAACAGAGAGAGGCTGTGTGTCGTAGACGTAGGAGACACACGCAAAAAAAAGTTGGCGAAGCGCAGTCGCTCCCTTTTCTGTCTGACGTCTCTTGTGCGCTGCTGCTGCCTGTGCCCAAGCAGGGACAGCCGGCAACGTTTGGTATCTGTACCCCGGAGTCATTTTGCAGATTTTTTTTCGTTTTCGTTTTTTGTGTGTGGCCGTCCGCGCGGCCGATCGGATTTCCGAAGGGAAATCCGCGCCGTCTCCGCGACACGCGCGTGGGATCCGACCAATCAAAAAGTTTATCTATCTATCGTCGTCATCGCCGCCGGAGAAAACACAGTTGGTGGTGGTAGTAAGCGACGCGACACAGAACGTGTGCATCATCATCATCATCATCATCATGTGACAGTTTTTTGTTGTGTTGCTGCTGCTGCTGCCGTCATCACGATCATCATGGATGCGTATCTAGCATCGCTAGAGCCGGCAACAAAACGTCGGCGCGAATCCCCCGCGGCCATCAGCAACTGGGACGACGACGAGTCCGGAGCGGATCTGCTGCTTGGTCTTCGCGATGCCTACGTCCCCATGCCAGCGGCGGCGGAGGAAAACACGCGCAGTCAAACCGATGCCCGCAACTGGGCAAAGCAGACCGAGAACATGCTGCGAAATCGCTTTGCAGACATCCTGCGCAACCCGCCGGACGGGCACCGCCAGCCCATTCCCCCAACCCGCCGCGGTCTCGACGATGACGGCGCTGGTCCCGGAGATCGATGGTTGGGTGTCATGATGATCGACTGCGGCTACGAGACCCCGCGCAAGTTGGTGCGCGACGCCATGGAGAGAGCAGCGGCAAGATCAAGAGTGGGGGCGGTGGTAGAGCAGCAGATGAAGCCGCGTACGGTGGTATGGATGACGGGGAGGGATGAGTACGGACGATCGGTCTGCGTGTATGTGGAGGGCGCCATCCCCTATTTCTACGTGGGTGTGGCCGACCAGGACGTCGACAGGGCCGAACGCATGGTCCCCGAGTACGCCAAGAACCTGCAGGAGTACCTGGAGAACAAGTGCAATCAGCAACGAGGAGACCGCCGCCGCTACGGATCGTCATCGTGGGGTCCCTCGGTCTTCCGGGTGGAGGCGGTCAAGCGTGGGTGGTTCTACGGATTCAAGTACGATCCCAAGACCGACGGACGCCGACCCGACTGGGACGCCGGCCTGCATGGGGACGGTGCTGCTGCTGACGAGGGTGGTGGTGGCCCCGAACCTTCTGCATTCTATCAGGCCTCCGATTGGTACCTCAAGGTGTCGGCAGGCGCTCCCCACCACGTGAACAGGCTGCGCGAGTGGGCGCACGCCTGGTCCCAGCAAAAGGAGCTCGACACTGCCGCTACCGAACCTGAGGGCAAGCGATGGCGCATCCCGGTCACCTTCCAGGCAACGCGGCAGGATCCCAGTGGTATCGCTCCGACAAAGGTCACCAAGATGGCCATCTTCGAGGCCAACGTCGAGTTCGCTCTACGATTCATGATCGACCGAGGGCTGATCGGGGCCGGCTGGTTTGCCGTCGATCTGCAGGCCACGCCCCAGGACGGTCTGCTGCAGGTGCTGGGGACGCATCCCGACAGGGCAGCCACGGAAGCGGTGCTCAAGCGGTCGGACTGTGACATTGAGATCACGGTGGACGCTGCCCTATTCGAGCGGGCCGAGTCTGTCCGCGACGCCGTCCTGTCCGGGCGGTATGTTCCTCCACCCACCGAGGAGGGAGGGCAGCACATATCAACCAATGACCCCTACGAGGCCATCGGCTACGTGTTGCGGAACTCTCCCCTGCGGGTCGTGGCTCGCGAAGCCGGCATGCAGCGATTGGTCGATGGCAGCGCCGCCGCCGCCGCCGCCGATCCCTCCGACGATCCCCTCCACCCTTGGTTCGAGCTGTTGCGGGATAACGTGGCTCCCCTGCACATCCTCTCCTTCGACATCGAGTGTCACAACATCGACTGCCTCTTCCCCGACGCCACCCGACCCGGAGACGAGGTGATCGGCATCTGTGCCTATCTGTACCGATCGGACCGGGTCGAGGCCTGGCAGCGTCGGCGTGCCGTGCAGATGGTCGTCAAGGAGGCCCTGGAGGAGGCACGCAAGGCGGTCGACTGCCCCGACGCAGAGGCACGGCTGCGGCGGGCGCAAGCCGCCTACGCCCGGGCACAGCAAGAAACAGAGGCGCAACTGTCTTCCCTGCGAGGCGACGGTCTGGAAGATATGGACTGCACCGAGCGCAAGTGGCCGCCACCGCTGGACATTGTGGCCCTGGGCATGGGACCTCGCACCAACCAGCACCGGGGGGACATGGACGGGTATCCCGTCAGGACCATCGCGTTCGAGTCGGAACGGGAACTGCTGATGATGTGGTCCAAGTACCTGTGCGTGAGCGGCGCAGACATCGTGATGGGCTACAACTCGATACTCTTCGACATGCGCTATCTATTCGAACGGGCGGAAACGCTGGGAATCGATGACATATGTTGGAGGATCGGACGGTTTCCCCACCGCAGGTGCCGCTTCAAGGAAAAAAAATTCGGCGGCAGCAGGAAGAGCGCTCAGGGCGAGCGGCAGGAGAGGGTGGCCGACATTCCCGGTCGCGTGCAACTGGATGTTCTGCGCTGTCGGCGAGACGACTTCGCCTACAAACCGCGCAAATATAAACTGGGCTGGGTCTCCCTTGAGCTCATCGGCGAGGGCAAGACCGGTCTCAAATACAAACAGATTCCCGCCAAGTACGCCGGCTCGGACGAGGACAGAGGCGAGCTCGACGAGTACTGTCTGGCTGATGCCGTCCTCGCCTTCAAGATTGCCCTGCACTGTGGCGACGTGACCCATCTGCTCGAGATGGCTCGGGTGTGTGGTGTGCCCCTCAAGTTTTTGACCGACAAGGGACAGCAGGCTCGGGTGTTTGGGCAGATCCTGCGCAAGACGCGCGAGCAGGGGATGGTGGTCCCGTGGCTCAAGACCCCTGCGATGATGATAGGCGATGAGTCGGGGGGCGACAAGTATACTCGAAAGATCGGGTTCCAGGGGGCCACCGTCATCGAGCCCAAACCCGGCTGTTACACCACAGAGAATGACGGGGTCACGGTGTGTCTGGATTACGCCGCGCTGTACCCGGCATGCATGCGGAGAAAGAACCTGTGCTACACCACCGTGCTGGGAGATCCCCGACAGCGGGCTCGCTGCGCTCAGGCTCACGCTCAGCTGGCCAGGCCGCACGACGATCGCGTGCGAGGCCTACCCAAAGAGCAGGGCGGAAATCCCCACTTTTGGGGCTCTTTCATGGACCGAGAGTGGGAGCGGGAGAGCGCCGGATGGAAGATGGCTCCCGTCCATGGGGCCGATGATAAGCCGGCGCGCAACCCGCCTTTTGTGTTGTTGTCGGTGCGGCGGGGGATCCTGCCTGCCATTGAAGACGAGTTGATAGAGGCGCGGGGCCGAGCCAAGGCGGCCATGGCCAAGTGCGTGCCGGGGTCTCCCGAATGGGCGAAATATTTTTCGCGGCAGCTGGCTCTCAAAGTGGCGTGCAACTCGCTCTATGGGGTTACGGGTGCGGTGCTGGGCCGCCTGCCCAATCTGGAGGTTTCTGCCAGCGTGACGGCATACGGGCGCGAGGCCCTCGAAGTTGCAATATACGTCAGCATCAAGGTGGTGAGGGGGGACAATGAAGTGATCTACGGCGATAGTGTCACCGCTGACACCCCCATCCTGTGTCGTTTTGGCAAGAACGGACATCCCGTCATCCGACCCATTGATAGCATCTTTGGCGATCCCAAAACAACACAGTGGAAGCGGTGGCACGCATCCCAACACGGGAAAGAGCGTGCCGTTCCTTTGGCCTCGGCAGATTCCGTGTATGTGTGGTCGGAACAGGGATGGACCGCGCTCAAACGCGTCATCCGACACAAAACATCGAAACGCATCTATCGGGTCCTCACGCACACGGGATGCGTGGACGTCACCGAGGACCACAGCCTGCTGCGAGCGATAAATGGAAAGCCCGTGACTCCAAAGGATCTGAGTATGGGCGACGAGCTGTTGCACTGCAGGCTTCCGCTTCCCGCCGACACACCCAAATCGAATGGCGACAGAGTGGATCTGGACCGAGAGTTGGACACTCTGGAAGAAAAGCTCGGCTTCTGTCGGGGATTCTTCTATGCAAACGGGTTTGCCGATCCGAAGCAACATGGGTGGTCGATCAGCAAGCAGAATTTGACTCTATTAGAAAAGACGATCGGCTACCTCAGGGGAATTTATGCTGACGCCGACCTTACGTTCAAGATTGTGGACCACATGAAATCGTCAAGGGTGCATCGAATCATGGTCGCGGGTGGTGACGCACAAAGACTGAGGTCCCAGTTCCGCGTGCTGTTCTATGACGAGGTGCGAGGGATCAAGAAGGTCCCAGACGAGATCCTGTCCGCACCGCTGGCCGTTCGGCAAGCCTTCTGGCAGGGCTACTACTCCGGCGATGGCGACAAGGATCAACACGGGTACATGCGTTGCGATAACAAGGGGAAGATTGGGGCTGCTGGACTCTTCTATCTCATGCGCTCCCTCGGTTACCCCGTCAGCATCAACACTCGGCTGGACAAACCGCACATATTTCGACTCACGGGCACCCGCAACGGGAAGCGCCAGCGGAAAGCGCCAGAAGCCGTCAAGAAAATCGTCAAAAACCACCCCCATGGATCGACCAATGGTCCTCAGGGGGAGCAGCAACAGCAATATGTGTACGACCTCCAAACCAAAAACCATCACTTTGCTGCCGGCGTGGGCAACATGGTGGTCCACAACACCGACAGTGTCATGGTGCTGGTGCACGATGTGGCCACCCACGAGGCCGGATCGGAGCCGGGTCAACCGGTGCGAGAGGCGGAGCGCCAAGCGATCGGCAGCGCCATCGAGCGCGGCAAAGAGATCTGTGCCATCGTCAGCAGAGAGCTGGGAGATCCCATGAAGCTGGCGTTCGAACACGCGTTCGCCCCCTACCTGCTGATAAGGAAGAAAAAGTACGTGGCCCGCATCTGGACCAACTCGAAGGCGCCGTTGGGGCTCAAAGCCCGGGGGATCGAGAGCGTGCGACGGGACAATCCCCACATCCTGGGCCTGCTGTGCCAGCGATTCACCAACCTGATCATGGGCCTGGAAAAAGACCCGCATGATTCGAGAAAGTTCGTGGCGGTGGTGCCCCAGCTGTCGCTGGCCGTGGAATTTGTGCGTGAGTGCCACCGACGCCTGCTGGCCGACGAGCTGCCGGTCGAGGCCCTGGTCATCACGGAAGAGCTCAAGCGGCGACCGGAGAACTATAAGATGTGGAACCCCCACGTGGGGCTGACCGTGCGCATGACGGCCCGCGACGCGGGCAGCGCCCCTCGCCCGGGCGAACGCGTTCCCTACGTCATCGTCACCCGCGATTCGTTGCTCGAGGCGACCGAGGGGCAAAAGGACGTCAGCAAACTGTGGCAGCGTTCCGAGGATCCCGACTACGTGAAGGAACACGGGCTGCAGCTGGACGTCGAGTGGTATGCCAACAATCGGTTTCACAAGGTGTTTATGCGTCTGCTGGTGGCGCTGATGTCGTCCCACGTGCTGCAAGAGGTTGTCGACGAAGATCGGTTGCGCGCCCCTCGCCTACAGACGGGCAATGCCCACCAAGCCGATCTTGATGTGAAGCGATGGCAGAGGAAGCGGCAGGAGCGGGCGGAAAAAGTGGTGTGGGACGCCGTGTTTCGGGAGAACATGCGCAACCGCAGGCACCGTCGAAGCCACCGCGCCAGCGATCCCATCGTGCAAGCCTTTGTTGCTCAAGAAAAAATTGAGACCGCGGATGAGGCCCTGCTGGAGTCCCTGTTTGGCACCGCCCAGGATCCCGCCCTCGACTACGACGACGATGACCACTGCCAAGAGGGACCTTCGGATCTCCTTCCCGCAGCCGCGAGACTCGACGACGACGACGACGGCGAAGACGACGAAGAGGTGTTGGAAGAGGATGTGCGCAAACGCCTGGAGGCTCTGTTGGACGACATATTGGACACGGCCCGCGCGAATTTAAGGAGACACAACCAGCAACAACAACAACAAGGCAACGGAGAGCCTCCCCGCAAGCGACAGCGACGCGTGCAAATCGCCGGAGCGCCGCCGATCCAACGACAGACCCATCTCGAGAGCTTTTTCGGCGGTCGCCCCCCCCATGTAAATTGAGAGATAAAAAGAGTTTTTCGAAAAGATGTGTTTGCCAACAAAAAATATGTATAATCATCGTCATCATCATCATCATCATCATCGTCGTCGTCGTCGTCGTCGTCGTCGTCATCATCAGCAGCAATAGATGCGTATTAGCTGTGCCGGTGCAAACCCCTTCCGACAGACGGGGCATTCGGTAACTTTTTTACTGCACCCCTCGCACATGCATAGGTGTCCGCAGGCGCTTGACGCCACGGTGGGTTCAGCGTCCATGCATATCGAACACTCCTTAGATAGTGGCGGTGTTCTTATTGACGGTTTTGTTGTTGTTATTGTTGTTGTTGGAGCGTCCAATGTCTTCTTCTGACGCTTCTTTGGTGGGCTGCCGCGGTGGCGGCGGGCCGAAAGGCGTTTGGAAGCGCGTCGCTTCCGCGGCTCCACAACCACTCGGCTGGTTTCCTTTTCGATCACTTCCTTCCCCACCACGTAATAGCCGTGGATGTTCTTTCGCATGAGTTTTCCCGCGTCCGCAGGACGCTTGATGTGGGGGACGCCTGTGGTCCACGCAATGCCCGCACTGTCCCACTCTGCCGTGTGGTGCACAGTGCGCCTTGACCCTGTCTTGCCGTTAAATACCCACCGGCGCTCCTGGTCTTCTCCCCGGACCATCACTTCGGTGGGCTGCTGCCGCTGCAGCGGCTGCTGCTGCTGCTGTTGTTGTTGACGGTCTTCTTCTTCTTCTTCCGCAGGGGCACTGGAGTTCTGCTGCAACCACTCGTGCGTATAGTAAATACGGGATAGTCGTAGCGGCGGCGGCGGCGCGGTATCATCACCATCACCATCATCAGCCGCGCGCAACGCGCGGTGCGGCATTGACGCCACTGCAAAAGGATCTTTGTGGGCGTGCTGTTTTACGTACAGTCCGATGCACCGCTGACACAGCTGCCGACAGTTGTTTCCAATGCCGGCAGGGATGACGATTTCGCAGTGTCCCTGTACACCACATTGTCCACAAGTGGTGGTCATTTTTCACCCCTTTTTGTTATCGTTGTTGTTTTCTGCGATGGCTATCGTTCTCCAGGTTTTTTTGTTTTTGCACCGATCGATCGCCGGAAACGCGGACGGATCTCCGTCCCGTACGTTTTCCCTTTGCGGCGGCGGCGGCGGCGGGGAACAAGAATCGTCTTCTATAAGAGAAAAAAAAGGAACGCTTTCGCGTTTGCGCCGCGTTTGCGTTCGCGCGAACGCGCGAACCCAGCCCAAGCGATAACAACAATAGCAGCAACAGCAGCAGCAACAACAGCAGCAGCAGCAGCAGCAGCAGCAGCAGCAGCAGCAGCAAAACAATGGAGGAAACGCTGGCGCCTCCCCCTGCAAAACGTCTGTGCTGCTACACGACATCGGCGTCCTATCCCACGCCCAACACGTTCCGCCTCCGGCAGTACGTTGAAATGACGGGCCTGCGGTGCTTTCCCTCCCTAACGTACTTGGCCGGGATGGCGGTGGTGCAATACCACAGCGTCTGGACGCCACCACAAAAACACATAGACCAGTATGGACACAATCGGAGTTTGCTCATGTGGGACCTGTCGGGTCTGTGCCAGGATCCGCTGTGGACGCTGATCGGATGGTTATGTGCCGACTGGGTCAACATGCTGATAGAGCCAAACGGCTTGTACGTGTGTACAAGCGTTGAGAGGGGACTTGCTTGCGCGGCGGTGGTGGGAGAACAGGGCAGCATACGCCGGAAGACGGTGTGTGCAGGCGTGTTGTGGAGGGTGATGAAGCACACCGCCGAGGGTCTGGATATAGTATTTTCAAAGTGCTACCGCGACAGTATGGCCGCCACCACGCTCATTGATACAACGTGGGGAAGGAAGAGGAGGCTGGAAAAGAGCAATTGTGGTGACGGCGGCGGTGGTGGTGATGATGATGATGATGATGATTTCGATCTCGTCGGCGGCGGCGGATCCGGTTTCGGGCTGGACCACAAAACGTCAATGGCTTGCAGCATGCCGACCATAGCCACCCACATACAGTGTTTGACGCATAACATACGCCTTCAGAAAAAGTGGTGGGCCCCCTGCGTCCGACCCATCCCCGACGGAGGGTCTCCCTTCTCCAGCGACATCCTGCGGTTGGTGATCAGCAACCGACCCGTACAAACCAGCGCGGGGGACGTCGCGAAATGGCTCGGCAGTTGCTGTTGCATTGACAGTCCTAGGCGCGATCGTAAATTATTCATTGTCAACGGCACATACTGGTTGTGGATGCGCGGTATGATACGTTTGCACCTCCAACAGTCTTGCATCGGAAAACGCCTGACGTCTCTGTCCTACTGCGACACCGGAGAGCCCGAAGTCACTGACGGCGCAGAGAATATGCGCAATGCATTATATAAAGCCTTGCGAGGCTCGATGCCCACGCAGTGCGTCTCTGTTCATATTATTGATGCGGGCGTGGGCCCCAAGGACGACCGATTGGCGTGCAAGCATTATTGCCGCAGCCAATGGCTCGCCAATCTACGGGGATTCTTGCCCGAGATCTTTGACGATCTCATGCAGGCCGCCCACCAACATCACCCTGAGTGTCCGCGTGTCGTCGCGGGAGAGAAGGATGTAGTGGCCATCCGTAACTGGATATGTTTCCGTGAGCGTCCACAATAATAATAGTAATGATAATAATAATAATAATCCGTTCGCTTGGCACTTTTTTTTGGTCTGCTGTCGTGATGGTGATGATGGTGAAGACGACGACGACGTGTATGTGGTGGCGGCGTTGGGCAGAGCGCGTGAAGGTCAGCGAATTTGTCATGGCAACGGCGGTGTTTTTTATGTTCTGCGCGGGGCTGGGGGCCCTGTCGGTGGCCCTCTTCTTCTGGTTTCTGGGATGGATGTCGACGGGGGCGTTCAGCATGATTTTATGTGCGATGGCTTTCTGCCTCATTATTATAGGACTGGACCCCTGCTCGTCTGTGGTGATAAAGTCGATGGTGGCGACGGCGGTAGCATCATCATCATCATCATCATCTACCGTGAACGCAGATGAGACCGCAGTAGACGACGACGACGACGATGAGGATCGGCTGCTGAGGTCGATGCATCACCACCATCGGCATCACCACCGCAGGCACAACCGTCGTCGTCGTCGTCGTCACAGACGCCGCGGCAAGCGTTCCTTGTCCAAGGACAAGGAACAAGTTGTGGTGGTGGACGACGACGACGACGACGATGGCAAATCAGTCTCCAGCGATGGTGGTGCCGCCGAGGTCGAGGGGCCATCGGCGATCATGGCCGACGACGACGACGACGACGACAACGAAAAAGATTCCACCGGCGATATCTGACAGGCGCGCAGCGTCTGATTCTCCTCAGGCAGAACAACCACCACCACCACCCACTCGCAGCGGGAGGTATAGAGCAAGAGAGAGAGAGAGAGAGAGAGAAAAACATTTGGGGATCAAAAAAAAAGAGTACGCCGCTTCTCTGTGGATTTTTTGTCTGGCTGTGGTGGTGGTGATGCCTCGCGGGGGAAAAGAGCTGGGGTGCGAGACAGCAGGCCGGGTGGGCCCGACTACGCTTGTCAGAAACGTGTGGCGGCACCAACACTCAGAGACACAGCCGGGAAAAAAAAGTAACCTCCTGACATAGCTGTGCCTGCAGGCGTTTCGATCTGTGACAAGTACCAGTGGATAGCATCAGCAGCAGCAGCAGCAGCAGCAACCAAAAAAAACAAAAAAAAAGTGAAAAATGGGAGGAGCATTCGCCAAGGATGACTGGACCGCCTTTCTGGTCAGTTACATCCCACTGGCCATCGAACTGGCCTTTGCCCTGCGATGGACGGCCCCCATGGTCGTCAAACGTTGGAGGCAGTGGAAAACTGAAATAGGCCCATGGTGGGGATTTTCGGCACCCTTAGGAGCCTATATGTGGGTATTCATGTACGCGCTGGGGGGAACATCATATTTCCTCTGGTGGCGTAACGCCGAGGCTGTGGTGGGCTACGACGGATATGCGGCCGTCTTGGGCCTGCTCATCGCCACAGCAGGCATCTCCCTGTTATGGCAGGGTCCCTTCCTGTACGGACCATCTTGGTGGCCCTTCGCGGCTTTCATCGCCGCCCTCGCCTTTGCCGGAAGTCTGGCAGCCACCGTCATCATTGGCATCAACGCGGCCAAGCACTCGGGCACGCCCGTTCTGTGGGCGTCCTTCGCACTGATCTTTGCCTTTGCCTTCTTCATGTTTCTCACCCTCGTGGTCGTCGCATACATGAGCTGGAACCGCTACCGGATCATGGCGAGCGAATCGTTCTTCTGGAGGCAGATCGAGAGCTTTGGCCGGACAGTGACCGGCCCGAACCCGGAGATCATCAACACCCAGTTCTCCACGCGCGCTGGCGTCCTGCTCAACAATGGCCAATCGCTCATGGGCCAGGCGCTGCAGCCCCGCCGCGGTGTGCCTCGCGTGTGATCGCCGTCGTCGTCGTCCTCCGGAAGCAGGATACACACCGAGCGAAGGACCCTCCGTCTCTTTCCCCCCACATCCCTTTTCCGCAATACGCAATACGCAACACGACCAACAATCGCCATCACTCAGAAACAAGCTCTGTATATCTTTTTTGGGAGCCAATTCGTCCCCCCCCCACCCACCCCCACCATTTACTTTAATATATTACCAGCATCATCATCATCATGTGCGTTGCTGCAGAGTTTGCAAAAAAAGTCCCAGGCCCGCATGTTGTCGTCATAGGCGACAGAGAGATCGGAAAAACCAACCATGGATGAATTTATGAAAGATCTGCTGGGCCAAGACACAATTGTTGCAAGCACTCAGACAGACGCTCCCCCGCCGGAAAAAACGGCGGAGGCAGCACCCATCCCTAGTACGGCGGTGACGACGACGACGAGAAAATCTCACAGGAGGCGTTCGCGCTCTAAATCAACCGACGGCACCCACCGCCGCCGCAAGAGCAAGCGTGCCCGCCTACGGCAGGCCACCGTCGTCCCTGAAGTCGAAGCGGAAGTGCCGTCCACGCTGACGGTTGCCGTGGGCGCCGATGTCTCTGGGAATACATCGTCCGCTGCAACAATGCCGCCCCCGGCAAAGGTCGACATGGCCAAAGGGGCTGCCGAACGCACGGGCCAGAGCAAACGGAAAACCGCCTCGGCCGAGGCCGCTGCGGCAGCCATCTATAATCCCCGCACCCGACGACGCCGACAAAAGCGAAAGAGTTTTCGCGCCCCAGGAAGCGAAAAAACTCCGCAACGATCATCGTCACCATCGACGACGAAAGACCGGTCCCGCAAAAAGAGCAAGCGAGCCAAGCTTTCGGCTTCGGCTTCGGACCGTCCCCAGGGACGACAAGAGCCGGACGCCTCGGCTCCCGCCGTCGTCCAGCGTCTGCGCGACACGGCGCGCCAGAGTCTGCCTGCCGACGACGCCGATAGAATCGTGGCCTCCACCACGGCGTCATATCTCGGGACAGATTCGCTCAAGGAAGAGGACAAGGCCACCTTGCCTTCCTTGGTACGCAAGACTGGCACGCCCATCGTCGTCGTCGTCGCCGCCGTCGAAGGAGGAGGAGCAACAGCAACGGTGCAGATGGCGCACAAGATCGCCAACGTGGCTGACCTTGAGTCGGTGGTGGGTTCGGCCACGCCCGCAGCGGCGGCCGTGTGTGGTGTGTCGGAGGCGCAGGCCCGCCGCAGCTTGGGGTCCGAGGAGGCGGGGGGTCTCCCCCCCACCCGCGAATTCTCAAAGAACCAGGGTTACACCAAAACTGCAGGGCTGGGCCTGCGGGTGCCAGCGCCGGGAAACCGGGCGTCCAAGCTGCGGCGCAAGGTGGCTGCCTCCTCCATGAGCCATCCGAATCTTCAGCAGCAGCAGCAGCATGCAGAGGGCGAAGAGGGTCCGTTGTTGGATCCTCCGATTCCGGACGCTGGCCACGCCGTAGAGCCGGATGGCCCGGCGGACGAGACTGCATGGGAGACAACGCCGGCACAACAGCTGGCCGACGAGGCCGACGCCCGACGCATGGACGTGGCTCCCAGCGCCACCGCAGCCCCCTCGGGCATGGTGCGGCCCATCTCCGAACTGACGAAAGTATACACCGACCAGCATCGCGTGACGCAAGGAGACCTGCGCACGGCCGTCGCTCGCTACATCGAAGGCATCCAGGCCGACAGACTTTTCCGGGTGGAGATGACGGACCGCATGCGGGAGGGTCACGATCCTCACGAGGCGGCCCAGGCCGCAGAGTCCGCGACGGCCAACAGGGTATCCAGACGGCGACCCAGGGCGGGTGCCACTCTGGTGATGGACGAGTGCGAGGAAGACGTGCTTCGGGCGCTGTGCTGTGAACCCGACGGCCCCGCACGCGGCAGCGGTGTTGGTGATGACGACGACGACGACGAAAACCACAGCACGACTGTTCTGCGCGATCGCATGGAAGCGTGGATGCGCACCCCCTTAGACGACCTGGAGGTGGCGGTCCTGTTGGGGACGCGCCCCGACGACACTCTGGCGTATCTCATGGCTTTCGATGACCCCAGGGCCCTAGTCAAACGTCTCTACGAGACGGCCATGCGGACGGCAGGCATGGTGGGCTCGGCCTCGCTCCTCTGTGGGCCAGAGACCGGGCACTCTGGCGTCACGTCCGAGCGCCGGCAGGGAGATGCCCTGTACGCACTGGACCAAGCAGAGCAACAGATTTGCGCGGAGTGGGATGGCCTTGAAGGCGGAGTCGGCGTCGGCGACGCCGGAATCGACACGGAAAGCGTGTTGGAATTATACACGCGACGGGCGTCGGTGCGTATGATGCGCTCTGTGCTGACGGGCGATCTCGACGGACAGCGTCTCAACATGGTCAGGGCTGCTGTGGCCCGCGAAGAATTTCTGGCCGGACTCTACGGGGAGCCGGCCATGCGATGTTTCCTGGGACCGTCGTCGTCGTCGTCGACAGCAACATCGGGACAACAGCAGCAGCAACAGCAGCAGAGGGAATTCACCGACCGAGACGTAATCAAGACCATGCGCAACAAGCTCGCCGCCATGGCCAACAGTCAGAAGCAGCAGCAGAAGCACACCACAGCAGGGGAGCCGTCGTGGCGCTCTTACCTGCCCAAACTGGGTACACCGGCCAGCAAGGCCTACTGTGCCGACTTTCTGCGCCAGGCCGACCCCACACAGCAGCTCGAGCGACCCTGCATCAGCGGAAGGCGTTTCTGCGTTGCCTGGTGGATGGTGTCGCATGGGGGGTGGCCTGCCACCGGGGCACTGAACCGGGCCAACGGAGCGTACGTCATGCGTGAATTTTATCCTCCCGACGCCTGGACCAAGATCCAGCAGGAAGACGCCCTCCCATCCCTGCGCACGCAATGTCTGCTGTGCAAGCGCTTTCGCGCGAAATACCATTGGGTGCAACTGTGCTTGCTGGACGCCAACAGTCGATGTGTCTTGCATCCCCAGCAGCAGCAGCAGCAGCAGCAGCAACACACGGACGGTTCCGATCACGTATTTCTGGGGGCCCTGTTGGGTCAGGATCACTGCAATGCTATCGATCCCGAAGGGGGATACACCGACGCCGATATGCTGCCGGTGGGTCGGCCTGGGGACGGCTCCTGGGTGGGCGTCATGGCACCCATCGTGGCTCTCTGTTTCAACCGATACGTGCCCGGCAAGTGCAGGCCTCCCATCGACATTACGGCGCGTGCCGGACAAAGTCCCAGCACTGCGGCGGCGGCCGCCGCCGCCGGACAGCAGCAACGGCCCGAGCTGCCCTGCTTCTTCGAACAATCGGCGTCGGATTTTTCCTAACCCGTCTCAGCAAGCTGGGTGCCGAGGCGGTGCGACAGACCCTAGCACACGGAGAGGATGGATCGGCCACGGGATCGATGCGAGCGGACGACGTGCGTTTCGGACCCGATACCTCGTGCTGCGGTCGGGCCATCGGAGTCACTTACCTGGGCGTGCGGCGCACCAACCCCTTGGCCGGCACGTCGCGAAGCCTGGGCAAGATCCTGCGCTCCGAACTGGTCCGGTTCGGCGCCTGGATGGCGGAACGCCGGGGTGGTTTATCCGCAGCAGCCACCGCTACCGCCGCCACCACAACATCCAGAGTCTGGGTGTGGCGCCCCCACGTACATCCGTGGGTGTTCTGCGCCTTTGGCAAAACGCTGACGGCCATCTGGCACGGTAGACGTGAGCACCATCACCACCGGCGGCGGCGGCGGCGGCGGCGGTCGGAGGACAGCAGAGCCCCCCCGGCTCCACTGCTGCTGCTGCTGCGGTACCGGTGGAAGGACGCGATTCCCCAGGAGGCCACGCCGGATCCCCGTTTCCACCTTGCCGGGTTGGACCTCGAGACAGCAACGACACTCGCCAGGCAGGCCGCCGCCTCACGGCGAGGACGCTCCGACGCGGTGGAGGGCATGCTGGGGTTCGAGGGCCACAACAGTCAAGCAGCAATGGGTGATGATGCCCAAAACTCTCTGACGACGACGACGACGACGGTGGTGCTGGATGCCGTGTGTATGCGCGTTCTTTCTGCCATGGATGCCCAACAAGAGCTTCGTCGTGAGATGGACGAGCTGGAGGAGACTGCCAGACACGCACGGGATCAGGACGTGCGGGCGGACGCCGAGACCGACCTCCGGTGGTTGCAGGACCTGGACCTGTGCCTGCACCTGTGGACCTGTGAGATGCTCGACCTGGCCTACTGGATGCAAACGAATCCAGAGGTGCGTCGCTCCCGATACCGCGACAGCCCTGCCGTGGACAGGGCCGCCTGCATGCTGTTGCGACCCGATGGACGACGCTACGGCTGGTACCACGGAGACATGCCCGATCTGGTGCCCTATCTGATCGTCAGCAACGCCTTTCAGGACCGAGAGTTTTCCACCAAAGGTGGTGGCGGTGGTGGTGGTGGTGGCGGTGGCGGCGGCGGCGCAAACAACAAGACG
>SDBT01009231.1_pt1 | contig 16030 bp, 11 predicted proteins | sample 2277101 | NCBI WGS metagenome assembly SDBT01 (sample SAMN10404973, study PRJNA504765) | marine sediment metagenome | isolation source: marine sediment core GS10_PC15, 103 cmbsf | place: Arctic Ocean: Southern Knipovich Ridge | collected 2010 | reverse complement strand
CTTTGCCTTGCTCGACTCGAATCACCATCCGCTCGCTGTCGACATCCGCCGGTTTCAGGTTCAATGCCTCGGTCAACCTCAGCCTGGACGTTGCATTAATACTTACGCGCTTTCAACAGGTGTTTGGCAATCACCGTCCGCAGGATCTCGTTGGTTCCTTCGAAGATCCGGGTAATTCGCGCGTCACGATAGAAGCGCTCGATGGGATACTCGGCCATGTAGCCCATGCCACCGTGAACCTGAACCGCCCGGTCCACAACTCGATCGAGTGCCTCGCTACAGTGTAACTTGACCATCGCCGACTCCCGCGCCACGGGCATGCCCTGATCCGCCATCCAGGCCGCCCGGTAAGTGATACTTTCCATGGCGTAAACGTCGCTGCCCATCTCTGCAAGCATGAACTGAACCGCCTGCAAACGGGAAATGGGTGCTCCGAACTGCTCTCTTTGTCGGGCGTGCCGGATGGAGAGATCCAAAACCTCCTTCGCCGCCCCCAGACACTGAGCGCCCAGAGAAAGGCGGCCCACATCCAATGTTCTCATGGCCACCAGGAACCCTTCGCCACGCCTGCCCAGCAAATGATCTTTCGGTACCCGGAGGTTGTCGAAGAAAAGCTCGGTGGTGTGCGAACCACGAATGCCCATTTTCTTTTCGGGTGGGCCGGCTCGGAACCCGGCCATACCTTTCTCGACGATAAAGGTCGATATTCCCCGAGTGCTGGTTCCCGGATCGGTCCGCGCGAAAACGCTATAAACGTCGGCAATCCCACCGTTGGTAATAAACGTCTTTTGCCCGTTCAGCACCCAATGGTCTCCGTCCTCCACTGCGCTGGTTTTCATCGACGCCGCATCCGAGCCGGCGCCCGGCTCGGTCAGGGCAAAGGCGGCGAGCTTTTTTCCCGAGGTAAGGTCCGGCAGGTACTTTTGCTTTTGCTCTTCGGTTCCCGCCAGGTAGATGGCCATGGTGCCAATGGACTCGTGTCCACCGAGCACCACCGAGGTGGACATACAGGCGCGGGAAAGCTCCTCCTGTACAATGCAATACCCCACTTCGCCGAAGCCGGTCCCTCCATACTCTTCGGGAAAGACGAGGCCCATGAACCCCATCTCCGCCATCCGGTCGAGGAGATGTCGCGGTATATCGCCTTCCTCATCGATCTTGGCGGCGAGGGGCTTGACCTCCTTTTCGGCAAACTCCCGAGCGGTATCGCGAAGCATCCGTTGTTCTTCACTAAAGCTAAAATCCATAACTCCCCCTCACCCCGGCCGATACCGGCTCCGGTAGCTATCCCTCCATCAGGGTACGAAATAGTGCCATGTCCATGGCTGTGTCGATATCAAGCGCTTCTCGAGCCTCAACCACTATGGCACGGCGGTCCACACCCAAACAAAAGTCCCGGCCCGAATAGTGATCCAACAAGCGGCGCTGGCGCACGTAGAAGCTCCCGCAAAGAGCGTAAAAAGGCGGTAGATCTTGTTTCTGTAAAGTCGTCTCCCCTTCGGGAACATAAAAACGAATACGGCTCTCCTCGTCCATCTGCTGAATCCAATAGGGGTGGTTATGGTCGACTCGGCGCACACTCACGACCGAGTCGCAGCCGGTGTCGAGCAATAAACGGATACCCGCATCCAGCGTTTGTCCGCGTAACAGAGGCGCCGTAGGCTGTAATGAAACAACGACCGTGGCGTGCCAGTTCAAACCATCCATGGACCGGGCCGCGTGGGCGACAACCGGAATCAAGGACACATGGTCCTCTGCCAACTCCGCCGGTCGTACAAACGGCACTTCCGCTCCCCATGCCCGCGCCACTTCGGCGATCTCGGCGTCCTCGGTCGAAACAATGACTCTATCGACCCTTTTGGCGGTCAGCGCATTTTCAATCGCATAGGAAATCAGCGGCCGCCCCGCCACTTCTTTCAAATTCTTGCGCGGAACCGTCTTCGAGCCGATTCGAGCCGGAATAACCAGCAAGACACTCACGGCAAGCACTCCTTAACGACCATCGAGCAACCAGATCTCTATCTTCGGCCCCTTGTTCTGCAGCATTCGGTACGGCGGCCAGTCTTCGTTGTCCATGTAGGGGCGGAGCCTGGGATCTTCCCCACCGAAAGGCGAGATTCGCGCCAGAAGTCGTCCTTGCTCAGCCACTCGATCGAAATAGGAAGCGATAACGGGCGGCGGCTCCTGCGGCGGGTATTGCAACACCACATGTCGCACTCCCTGTGAAAGGAGTGGCTCGAGTCGTTTGTCGGTTACGTCTCGATAGTCGAAATAAATGCGATTCTTCTCGTCTCCACGACCCAGGAAGAAAAGGTCGTAAGACAGCTCGTTCCTTTCCGCGACATCCGCCAGGCGAGAGTACTTTCCCCGCCGCTCCAGCTCACCGAGCGCATCATTTGCGGCAAGACTGTCGCGAAAGCTCTCGATCGACTGGGGAAGCGGAACGGAGTAGGACTGCATCGCAATCGCGCTTTCGCCGGGTACGTGATCCAGAATCCACCGCCGCGCCAGGGTACGGGTGTCTTCTCCGCAAAAGAGCCGATCGATATGGTAGTCGTTGTACAACGGTTGAGCACAGGCGACAAGCGCAACGATCGTCGCCGCCACCGCACCCCATCGGCGCTCCACCGCCCCGATAGCCACACCGGCCGCCACTGCCAGGCTGGGCGCAACCGGATTCAAATACCTACCCGCAAAAAAGGTATAGGATACTAGGACGAAGAACAAAGCGGGGAAAGCCCCCCAGAGAATCAAGCGCGCCACTCCTTTTCGCGCCATCAGGACCCATCCGGCGAGCATTAACCCGAGCATCAAGTATCCCAGGCCTTGCTCGGCAAGAAATTTCACGTACGCGGGAGCAGACGGGAAAAGCACCGCGCCGGCGTCGAGACTCCGGTCCACCACAACCTGTCGGTTGGCTCTCATGTGATCGAGAGCCAGCGGAAGATTCAGCAACACAAACGGGGAGAGCAAGAAGAAAGTGAGCGCAGAAGTGACGGCGGCAGTAGCGAGCTTATCGAGATCCCGGAATCGACGGGTAGTCCAATGGCAGAGCACAAGCGCCGGAGCTAGAAAGATGGTGTAGTAGTGCGTGGCAAAAGCGACTCCCATGGCCACGCCGGCTGCCAGATAGTTGCGGAAGGTTGCCTTGTCCACAACGCGATCGAAAGCGGACAAGGCAATTATTATGAGCAGGCCGGTGGGAACATCGTGTTTGAGATAGTGGGCGTCACGGACATGAAAGTAGGCAACCGCCAAGAAAATGGCTGCCGCGCGCGCTGCTCCACGCCCGAAGTGCCGGTTGGCGAGACGATAGGTGAGCAGGATGGTCAACAGAGCCGCCAAAACGCCCACCGCCCGGCCGGCGAGATAAAAATCCGTCGGATCTTCAAAGAACCGGACCTGGAAATCCTCCAAGCTTTGATAGCGCCCAGATGTTCTCCCCAGAACGAAAAGGCCTCCCATGACTGCGAAAATAAAATAAAAGAAAAAACTCGGGTAAAGGAAGTAGTGCGGGTTCGGATCCTGCGCCACCGAAAGGGCGCGGGCCATAATATTGGCTTCGTCCGGGTTGTAGACGAAGGGCAAACCGTGCCCCAGACCATAAACCCGCAGCCCCGCCGCGACCAGTAAGGTTGCGGCAAGCCATGGGTCACGCACTGAGCTCAAACCCCGGAGAAGTGCTCGATAACCCGCCGGAGCGTTTGCTCGAGAGCCAAGCGGGGCTGGTAGTCGATGAGAGATCTTATCTTGCCGATGTCGGGAACCCGTCGCTGCATATCCTCGAACCCTTCTTCGTAAGCTTTCGCATAGGGAACGAAGATGATCTCCGAGCCGCTGCCGGTCAACTCCTTGACTTTCTGTGCCAGTTCGAGGATGGTGATCTCCTGCTCACTCCCCACGTTGAACACCTCGCCCACCGCCCCAGGATGTTCGGCCAGCTCGATGAGAGCCCGCACGATGTCTGAAACATCGCTGAAACAACGGGATTGGCTTCCGTCACCGAATACGGTGATGTCCCGACCGGCTAGAGCTTGCTTGACGAAGTTGGGAATGACCATGCCGTAGCGGCCGGTTTGACGGGGGCCAACGGTGTTGAACAAACGAACAATGACCACCGGCAGTTTCTTCTCCTTGAAGTAGGCAAGGGCGAGAAACTCGTCGATGGCCTTCGAGCAGGCGTAGCTCCAGCGTCCCTTGTTCGTCGCCCCCATGACCAGGTCCGAACCTTCCTCAAACGGAAGCTGGGTGCTCTTGCCGTAAACCTCGGATGTCGAGGCAAGGATGACTTTCTTTTTCTTCTTGTTGGCAAGCTTCAGTACGGTCTCGGTACCATGGACGTTGGTCTCGATGGTGTTGACCGGGCTCTCCACGATGAGCCGCACCCCCACTGCCGCCGCCAGATGGAAAACGACATCCGCCCTGTCCACCATCTCGGCGGTCACCGGCTCGTTCATGATGGTGTCGATCGTGTAATGAAAGCTCGAGTTTGCCTTCAGGTGGTCGATGTTCTCGATGCTCCCGGTGGAGAGATCGTCGATGACATAGACTTCGTCGCCGTGTTCGAGAAGCGCCTCTGCCAGATGAGAGCCTACGAACCCAGCACCTCCGGTGATGAGCACTTTCATTTCCCACTCCCCATGGCCGGGCCGCGGGGCGCCGACATGACTACTTTGGCGGCCCTTTGAGTACCGCCTGCGTCGACCAGATTACGACCGGCTTCACTCATGCTTCTTCGCCTCTCGGCGCTCTCGAGCAAATCCCGAGCCGCTTCACGAATGAGCGCCTCTCCCGTTTCGGTTCCCAACCCCAAGTGCAGGATCGAGCCCTTTCGAGCGAAGGCCTCCATCCGCCGGAGCTCACGGGTGTTTTGACAAAGCACCACCCCGGGAGTGCCCAGAGCGGCAATCTCGAACACCGTCATACCGCCGGAGCAGAAAACGAGATCGGCATCGGTAAGGGTCTCCGCCATGTTCTCGACGTTTTCCAGAACCGCCGGCTTCAACGTCAGCTTCGTAAGAAGCTCCTCCAGTTCTTTGCGATAACTGAACGCGGGGCCGAGAATAGCTTTGACCGTCAGACCGGCGGCTTCGTCGATCTGCCCGTCCAGAGCCTGGAGCACTTTCAGGGTGAGCCCCTGCGGATCACTTCCTCCGAAGCTCACCACCACCTGGCTGGCGCGCTCTCGCACTGTTATCTCTCGGCCGGAAAATGACTCGCGTAAGATCGCAAACTGAGGACCACCGTAGAAATCCTCGAGCTCCACTTGATCGTTGTGCATGGTGGCGATGATCACCGAGGCCATTTCCGCCGGCTTTTCGATGTCCTCGAGACTGTCAACCAGGTTGATCGTTGACGCCCCCAGCTTGGCAAGTGCTTCGAGGTATTCGATTCTCATTGGTGCGGGAAAGTCGTTGACGATAACGTTGGGTGAGTAATCGTGAATCTCCTTCATCACCGACCCGACAGCATCATCAGAAAGCACCCGTACCGGATAACCACTGTTCGAGACCCGTTGAACCCCTTCCGCATGCACCGCCCTCATCAAAAATTGAATATCCGCGGAAGGAGATACGGTTCGAATCTCATCGGCAATGGCCAAGCTACGATACACATGCCCCATGCCGATCCGGCTGCCGCCGTCCGCCCGGAAGAGAATTCGGGGAAGGCGGATTAGTTTTTCCGCCAACCAGAAGTCGTAGATGTCGTGAACCGTGATGGAAGATCCCTTGTCCATGAGGATGTAGCCGACGCGACGGCCCAAACGCTCAGGCGAGTCGAGCACCGACCGACGCATAGCACGGATAGCTCCATCCTCCTGATACAAAGGCTCCATGTCTTCGCGCCGTTCTTCTCCTTCGAACAGGTGAGTGAGCTTCCCATCAACTACCCGCCAAGTCAAAACTCTTTCCTCACGCAGGGAAATGACCGAGTCGAGATCTTCCTCGACCAATTTGTCCAGCGCCGTGTCGATTTGCTCGGCGGTGCGGAATGGCGACGTTGCCTGAAGCATCACGACCAAGTCGACCCTTTCCCCCTCATGTTTTTCCACATACTCAATCGCATGAGTGATGACCGGCTTCAGGATATCAGACTTCCCGGCAAGCTCCGCCGGACGGCGAAAGGGAACCTCGGCACCATATTCTCGGGCCACTTCCGCCACTTGATCGTCGTCGGTCGACACGATGACGCGATCGATATAGCGGCTCCTGGCCGCCTGGCGAAGTGTATGGGCGATCAAGGGTAGAGACCCCAGCTTCTTGATGTTCAGGTAGGGAACTTCATCGTATCCGCCTCGGGCGGGGACGACGGCAATGACGCGAAGCGACTCTTTCATCGGTTCAAAGCATCTCCCATGTGAGAACGGTGTCCTCGGCGATATCCTGCCTCGCGGTCCGACCCACTACCATGGCAACGAACTTGGGATAGATGCCGGTACCCGGGCGCTTGAATGTCAACATGTCTCTGGTTATGGCGGCTCCCTTCGGAATCGGTCGCGCGGAAACGATGCTTCTCCGGGCGTAGCTGTGGGCCGGCTTTTCGGCTTCGATCATGCCCTTCTCGTAACTTCCCATGGCCTTCTCGATGGCCCGGATGGAGTCCATCATTTGTTTCAGATCTCGAGGATCGACGGACATGTGATGATCGGCACTGCCGGGAAGCTTCTTGTCCAGCGTGTAGTGCTTCTCGATGACCGTCGCACCCAGAGCCACAGCTGCCTGCGGTATGGCAATTCCCAAAGTGTGATCCGACAGGCCGATGGGAAGTTCGGGAAAAGCATCCATGAGATGCTGCATCATCCGCAGGTTGGCGTTTTCGAAATCGCAAGGATATTGCAGGGTGCAGTGCAGAAGCACGATCTCTTCCGTCCCCGATTGGCGGAGAAGATGAACGGCTTCGCTCACTTCCGCGAGATTGGCCACTCCGGTCGACAAGATGACCGGTTTTGCTTTGCCGGCCACCCGCTCGAGGAGAGGAAAGTCGGTCAGATCCGCCGATGCGATTTTGTATCCCGGCACACCCAGCTCATCGAGCATCTCTACCGCTTCTTCATCAAACGGAGTCGAAAAGCAGAGTATGCCCACCTCCTCGGCATAGCGGAACAGCTCCTTGTGCTCTTCTTCGCCGAATCGGTCGAGTTGGGCAAAGCTATCGTACTGCGAGCCGTGGGGGTCGTCGGGCTCGAACCAGTAACGTGGCGCGGTGCGGGTTGAGAGCTTGGCCGCCTTGTAGGTTTGAAACTTGATGGCATCGGCGCCGGCTTTCCTGGCTTCTCGAATCAACGCCCGGCCCAGCTCCAGATCGCCGTTGTGATTGACACCCGCCTCGGCAATGACGAAGGTCGGATGGCCTTCACCAATCACCCTCTCTCCAAAGTGAACTTCTCTCATTGCGCTGTATCCAGCTCTACAGAACGAACGTTGTGGGCTTTGTGGCGAACCTGGGCGTTCACCGCAACCCATTCCGGCTCATCGTCCAAAAGACGAATCGCCTCCGCTGTATCCAGAATCTTTCCCGGTTGGTACAAACGTTCGAAGATCCTCTTCATGAGCTCGAGATCCTCGGGCTCGTCCACCGTCAAACGATACGTCGGGCGATAGAGCTGCGACGGAATCTCCTCTTGCACGATACGGAATCGCGACGGGTTCTCCTTTATGTAGAGTGTCACCAGCTCGGAACGGTGACGGTCTTCCCCGTCCCGGTGGCTCACCTCGAGCGCTTCCCGCGAGATCACTTCCGGCAGGATCCCCATGAAAAGCGCGTCTCCAGGCACATAAGTATAGTCGGCGCCCTCCCGCAGATGGCGCGTCGTAAGGTTACGCACAAGAGTCAAGTCGGTGAGTGGGTTGTCCCCCGTCACCCGCACCACCTGATCGGCGCTCCACCGACGGGCCACTTCCACGTGGCGGCCGAGAACATCGTCCTCGTCTCCGGCAAACACTCCCACGCCCATTTGCTCGGCCAACTGTACCAGAACCTTGTTTTCGTCGGCAGCAGAAGTGGCCAGCACCACTTCGTCGAGCTCATGAACGGACCGCAGCCTCTCGAAGAGGTGCTCGAGAAGCGGCTTGCCCGCCAGAGTTGCCATCGCCTTTCCCGGACACCTCTGGGAGCGCATGCGGGCCGACACGGCGCAAACCACCTTACTCAAAAAGATCCTCCGTTAGCGGTTGCCAGGCCCGTATGTCCCGCCGGAGCTTCTTGCCCATCAGTCGAGCCGCGTCCCTGGGAGGGATCCCTCTTTCGTTTCTCAGGAAAGCGAGCTGCTCGGCTCTCAACGGCTCTCCTTTGCGAATCGCCTCCCGGCTCATCACCGCCCGTCGCATCATCCGATGGTAGCTTTCGGCACTAGGCTGTCTCGGCAACTTGTCGGCGCCAAAAGCTCTCTCGGACTCCCTTATCAAATCCACCATCTCGCCGAACGCGGCGGGCCCCAGAGACGACTCGTAATCGAACCCTTTAGCCTCGCGGTCCAGCGTGATGTGCTTCTCTATCAGGTCGGCGCCAAAAGCAACCGCCAGGGCGGGAAGGATCCCCGCTATCGGGGAGCCTCCGTCCACGTGGTCTAGAAAGCCCACCGGAAGACCGAACTCGGCCTTGAGAGCGGGGATGAATCGCAAGTGGGAGTCTTCGACGCGGGTGGGAAAGTTTTGAATCCCATGAAGAAGAATGACTTGCTCATTACCTTCGGCCTGTGCCATTTCGATGGCCGACTCGACGTCCCTCAGCTGACAACCACCGGTAGAGAAAAGCATCGGCTTGCCGGCAGCGGCGACCTCTCGAATGAACTCCGGGTTCTCCATGTCGGTCGAGTGGATCTTGTAGGCGCTTATCCGTCGGGTCTCACCCAGGGACAAGCTGGGCCGATCGAAGACATCGGCGAGTAAGGGAAGGCCCAGATCACCGGCTTCATCGAGAAGCTTCTCCCAGGTCGCCACCGGAAGCTCGATCTTCCGAAACGTCTCCATTCTCGGATCGTTGGGGGCTATGAGCTCCGAGGCTCGGAAGAGCTGAAACTTGACGCCGCCGGCGCCGGCCCCTTTCGCGGCGCGCGCTAGAGCAAGGGCTTGGTCGGAGTCTCCCTGATGAGCGGAAGCCAGCTCGGCGAGAATAAAGACCGGCTCTCCTTCTCCGACTCGAGAAGGCCCAATCGGCACCGAAATCCCTTTCGCCATCTCACCTTTCCTTCCGTGCCCGATTTGTTCTCGAGCAGGCAAGCAAGTCTACCGTTATCAACCCGTTGGAGGCAACGAGGCCTTGCGGAGATTATACCAAGCCCCTTGATCTCTCGAGCAGGCCCAGCGCCGCGGCCAAGGCTTGATCGACACCGATGGCTGCCAAACACTCGGGAGCGTCCAAAACCGAGCACTCGGGCGGGGGCTTCCGAATCATGTTGCAGGGCGAACAATAGAGCGGCTGTCGCAAGACGACTCGCTTTTCGCCGTTGCCTTCGGGGCCGTAGCGAACGGGGTCGGAGGGACCGAAAATGGCAAGGTTGGGGGCTCCTACGGCCTGCGCGATGTGCATGGGACCTGTGTCACCCGTGATAAAGAGATCGAGCTCCGCCACAACCGCCGAGAATGTTCGTACCCCGGTCTCAGCGACCAGACGATGGATCTTGACTCCGGCGCGGCTCATGACTTCCTCGACCAGCTCGCGATCGGACGGCCCGCCGGTCACCAAGACACTGGCTGATACCGTCTCCGCGAGCTTGTCTGCGAGAGCGGCGAACTTTTCGATCTCCCACTGCTTGATGCCGCGGCCGGCGCTGGGATGAATACCCACCCATGGGCGCGGGAAATCAGTCAAACCGGTTGTTGCCAGAAGCTTCCTGCCCCTTTGCCGATCTTCGGGGAGAAGAAAGTCGTACGGCTCGATCGTCTCCGGAACCGATGCCTGGGGGAACAGGATCTCGAGGAGGTCCATGTTCTGCCGGTACCAGCTCTGGCTCTCGTCCCACCGCCCTATGTGGGTCAGGAGGTTTGCGCCCCCGGTATCTCCGAAGCCGGCGCGAGACCGGGCGCCACTCGCCGCCATGAGAAGAATGACGCGAACATCGCCTTGAAAATCAATGGCCAGATCCGCTGCAGGTCGAGCCCGCATCGCCCGCAGTACCGCCGACCAGCCGGCCCGCTTGCCCCAAGCAGCCCAAGGCGCATCCACCACCCGAACCCGATCCACGAACGGAAGACCTCGGGCCAGCTCTTCGTTCCAGCTTCCCACCGCCAGCTCGATTTCGGCTTCCGGGGCCAGCTTGCGGAGCTCGGCAAGTGCGGGAAGGGTCATGACCAGATCTCCCAGGCGGTCGAGCCGGAGCGCCAGGATCCGCCGCCAGGAGGAAGTTGTGGTGCCGGCCTGGGTTCGAGGTCCGAGCCTCAGCAGGGGAGCCGCGCCTCTCAAGAAGAGATCGAAGGTCTTGAGCGCCCAGCGCTCTCGTGGATCGTAGATTCGGGGCCCGCCCTCTCTACGACGCCGCGCCGCCAGCTCCCGTGACGGAGCGAAATACATTTTCAAACCGTTCTCCTACCCGAGTCCAATCGAAGAGCTCGCGAGCCCGAGCACGGGCGGCGGTACCCAGTTTCTCCATTCTCTCCGGACAACCCAGGAGCTCGATGATCGCCGCCGCCAGAGCCTCCGGATCCCGTTCCGCAACCAGCAGGCCATCTTTTCCGCCCCGAACGGCTTGAGGTATTCCAGCCACCGCGCTCGCCACCAGCGGTGCGCCGGACGCCATGGCTTCGAGCAAGACGTTGGGCAGGCCATCGACATTTCCCGCATCATCACGAATCGACGGAACGGCCACCACCGAGGCCAGGGCATAGTAGCCCGGCAACTCGTCTCGGGACACGTTGCCCGCAAAGCGGATCTTGTCCCCGACTCCAAGGTCATTTGCCCGCGCTTCGAGAGCCTGCCTTAAATCGCCCCCGCCGGCAATGACGACGCTCAGATCCGGATAGCGGTTGGCCACCTGCGGCGTCGCATCCACGAGCACCTCGAAACCTTTCTTGTGCACGAGTCTCCCTACTGCAAGAACCACCGGTGATCGGGCGGGCAGCCCGAGCTTGGCGCGCAGCCGGGAGGCGGTCTCTGGAGAGGGACTGAAGAGATCCGCACTCACACCGTAGGCTATCGTGACCGGGGTCTCGAGAGCTCCAAGGCGCCGACTGCGTTCGGCCAAATCGTCACTGCAAGCAGTGATTGCCGCCGCCCGGCGAAAGGCCATCCCCGCGGCTTTGCGAAAAGAGGATCCTCTTTCCGACAAGAACACATCAGAGCCGTGAAGACTCACCACCAGAGGGAGTCCGGAAAGCCAACAGGCAGGCAAGGCCATGGCACCGCTCGGCACGACCCAGTGGGCATGAATCAAGTCGAATCCACCTCCTCTCACCAGTGCCGCCATTTTGGCGGCTCCGGATGCGACCGCCAACGGCGCCACCAAATACGTCGAGAGCCTCACCGCCACATCGGCCCGCAGCGCTTCCGCGTATCCAAAGACAGCAAGGCTCCGAGACGGTGCGTATCGATAGGGATGAAAGGTGACGCCAGAAACCGGAGCCGGGGCGAGGTCATGCCGGGCCGGAAGTACCAGCGCAATCTCGTGGCCGCGGTCGGCTAGAGCGCGGGTAATGGACTCGATGAAGGGAGCGGTGGTGTCACCAGGGTATTTTGGATAAGAGGAGGTAATGGTGAGAACTTTCACGACATGAAACCGTTTTCACCTCGCGATGTCCCCGGAGGGGACGAGGAAGATGTGCCCCGACGGTCGTCGGGGATTTTAGCCATTCGCAAGGGTTGAGATAGTTTCATGGTTCGGCATTTCTATTCATGTCAAATTATATGCTGCGGTTGCGGATTATGACAGCGGATCGCCTCAGTTCCTGTTTGGTTGGTCGCCCCGAGGCCCCGTGTTATCATGGGATTACGCCGATAAAGGTGGAAGTAGCGTCGTCATGGAAGCAATGAACAACGTCTTGTTCCGTCACTGCACGGAGAGGGTGATCGATGCCATCAACATCGGTTCGATGGAACTGGTGAATCTCAGGCAAAACGAGCTCTACCCGGAGTTCATCTTGTTGGGTCTTCTGGAGCAGGACGATTCGGAAGTCCTTCGGATTTTCAAAGAGCTGCAGATCGATCCGGTTCAAACCAAGAAATCGATTCTCAATCTCATTTACGCTGCGCAGCGAAACCGGGTGAAGCTCCGGCGCGAAGGTCCCCTGCAGATCCTGATATCCACCCAGACGGCCGATGTGCTGCGCATGGCGAAAGAAGAGGCCGATGTGCTGGGCGATCGCTTCATCGGCGCCGGCGCCATGTTCTTGGCTCTGCATCGCGACCCGTCGGGACTTTCGGCGCGGATCCTTCGTGAAATAGGCCTCCGATACGAGCGCACCAAGGAAACCTACCTTCGCACGAGAGCCGGCCGCACCGTGGATGACAAGCGGGCCGACAGCAAGTTCGAAACACTTCAGAAGTACACCACCGACCTGACCGAGCAGGCACGCAAGGGAGAGCTGGATCCGGTCGTGGGTCGCGAACAGGAGATCCGTAGGGTCATCCAGATTCTGTCTCGTCGCAAGAAGAACAACCCGGTGTTGATTGGAGAACCGGGAGTCGGCAAGACGGTCATCGTCGAAGGACTTGCTCAGCGGATCATCGAGGCCGAGATTCCGGAAACGCTACTCAACAAGCGGGTGCTGATGCTCGAGATGGGCGAAGTGGTGGCGGGCTCCAAGTTCCGGGGCGAGTTCGAAGAAAGGCTGAAAACGATCAAAGACGAGGTGGTCGCAGCCGCCGGACAGATCATCCTGTTCATCGATGAGCTGCACACCGTCGTGGGCGCTGGAAATGTAGAAGGCGGCCTCGATGCTTCCAACATGCTCAAGAGCGCCCTCGCCCGGGGCCAGCTCCGTTGCATCGGTGCCACCACCCTCGAGGATTACAAGAAGCACATCGAGAAAGACAAGGCGCTCGAGCGTCGCTTCCAGACGGTTCTCATCAAAGAGCCCTCCGTCGACGATACCTACCGGATTCTGAAGGGGCTCCAGCGCCGCTACGAGATCCATCACGATGTCAACTTCACCGATGACTCCCTGATGTCGGCGGCCAAGCTCTCCGAGCGATATATCACCGACCGGTATCTTCCCGACAAGGCACTCGATCTCATCGACGAAGCCGGCTCCAGCAAACATCTGGAGCTCGTTTACGCGCCTCCGGAAATCCGCGAAATCAAGCGCGAACGGGAAAATTTTGCCGCGAAGCAACGCCAGGCCTATCAGCGCCAGGACTACGAGGAAGCGGCAATCGCCCAGCAGCGCCTCCTCCGGATCGACGAGCAACTCAAGAACAAGGTATCGGAATGGCGGGAGGCAAGAACGACTCAAGACTCGACGATCACCAGCGAGGACATTGCCGCGGTGGCCTCCGGCTGGACCGGAATTCCCCTCACCCGTATGCTCGAGTCGGAGGCCAACAAGCTCACTTACATGGAGGAGAAAATCCACCGCCGAATCATCGGGCAGGAAAATGCCGTGCAAGCGGTCTCCAATGCGATTCGCCGGAATCGAGCCGGACTCAAGGGCAAGAACCGACCCATCGGCTCCTTCCTTTTTCTCGGGCCCACCGGGGTCGGCAAAACAGAGCTGGCCAAAGCACTGGCCCAGTTCCTGCTCGACGACGAGCAACGGCTCATTCGCCTGGACATGAGCGAGTACATGGAGCGCCACTCGGTCTCCAAGCTCATCGGATCTCCGCCCGGCTACGTGGGCTACGGCGAAGGCGGTCAGCTTACCGAAAAAGTCCGACGCAACCCCTACACCGTGCTTCTTTTGGACGAAATCGAAAAAGCTCACAGCGATGTCTTCAATTTGTTGCTCCAGATCCTGGATGACGGACGGCTGACCGACAGCGAAGGCCGCACCGTCAGCTTCGTGAACACCATCATCATCGGGACTTCCAATATCGGAAGTGAAGACATCACTCGAGAGTACAGCCGTATCGGCTTCGGAAAGCTGGTTCCCTCGGTGGAGTACGAAGAGATCAAGAAGCGGGTGATGCGCGAAGTGAAGAAAACTCTCAAGCCCGAGCTCTTGAACCGTATCGACGATCTCATCGTTTTCCACCAGCTCGAACGGGAGCACATCCGTCAAATCGTGGATCTCACTCTGTTCGATCTCGAAAGCCGGATTGCCGAGCAGGGACTTTCCATCGAGGTTTCCGCCGCCGCCAAGGAGAAGTTGGCCGACGACGGCTACGATCCCGTCTACGGAGCCCGTCCTCTCAAACGCACCGTGGAGACCGAGGTGGAAAACGTTCTCGCCCATAAGCTCATTGGCGGCGAGTTCTCCAAAGGAGACGCGGTGACCGTCGACGTCGAGGAAGGACAGATCGTATTCAAACGACGCAGCACCAAGCCGGCCCCCGAGCCGGTGAACGTTTATCCTGCCTCGAGCTCCTGCAACGAGCAGCCCAATTGAAGCGGATTCTGAACCCTCGTCTACTTTCCCTTTTGGCACTGGCCTCGACACTCAACGCTTGCCGAACCCCCGAACCGGTAGACCCACCCCAAAGCAAGCCCAACGTCCTGCTCATCACCATCGAGACATTGCGTGCCGACCATTCTGCAATCTACGGCTATTCACGCAACACCACACCCAACCTGGATCGTGTGGGGCAACAAGGTGCGGTCTTCATGCAGGCCATTGCGCAAGCGCCCTTCACACTCCCATCCCTGGCATCGGTCATGACCGGACGAACCCCACCGGCCCACGGCGTCCGCAACCATCCCGCCGCGCTGCGCTCGGAGCTCACCACGCTCGCCGAGCATCTGGCAGGAGCCGGTTACGACACCGCCGCCATGACCCGGCATAGCTGGCTGAGAAGGAGATCCGGTTTCGACCAGGGTTTCGATGAGTACAACAACAGCAAGTTCTGGGCCGGATTGGACGCCCGAAGCTTGTCCCTGGCCGCCATCGAGTGGCTCCGCCGACATCAGGACAATCCTTTTTTTCTGTGGTTGCATTTTATCGACCCACACCTGCCCTACACACCCGGCTACCCTTACTCGGTTCTCTACCATCCCGACTATCAGGACGACTCCAAAGTCAAACATGTACGCTCCATGATCGAGGAACCCCGCGATGACTTCCGGCCTTCGCCCTATGCCAACCTCTCCGGTGGACCTTACCTGGACTTGGTCTTGCCCCATTACCCCGGAAATCCCATTTTGCTCGACCTTGCCACCCGGCAACGCCTGAGAGCAGAGATCTTTTTCGGCAAAGTCCGATATCCCGAGCCTGCACTCGAACAAGTCCGGGACCTTTACGACGGAGCTTTGGTCTACACCGACGATAACCTCGCAAGGTTGCTGAGAGCTCTTTCCGAGATCGGCCTAGAAAAAAACACCCTGGTGGTCGTGGCCGGCGATCACGGCGAGGCGCTGGGTGATCACGGGCTTTATTTCAGCCACGATTTCACCCTTTATGACGAGGTGTTGCGCGTACCGCTGGTGATACGCATGCCCGGTCGCATCGCACCCGGCACCGTCGTCAATCAACAAGTGCGCCTCATGGACATTGCTCCCACCTTGCTGGATCTAGCCGGCCTCGAAGTGCCGGAAGATATGGAAGGAGTGAGCCTGGTTCCGCTGCTCGAGAAAAGAAGTCTCCCATACCTCAAGGCTTTTGCCGAAAGCGCTCCCAAGCGGCCGCTTTTTTCCGGACAACCTCGCGTCTACTACGACGGAAACAAGGGTAAGTGGCGCATGGTGCGGGACGAGCGATGGAAGCTCATTCTCATCCCTCACCCCGATGGAGACATCTTCGAGCTCTACGACCACGTTTCCGATCCGGGCGAGACACGAAACCTCTATGAAGATCTTCCCGGCGAGGCAGGAAAGCTCTGGCCGGCTCTCAAGGAATGGATGCGGAATGATCCGGACCGAGAAACCAACCGGACCGCAGAAGAAACGCAGGCCCTAGAAGAGCTAGACCCCGCCACCCGCCAGCAGCTAGAAGTGCTTGGGTATATT